>Ga0209066_10000653_pt1 | contig 49768 bp, 37 predicted proteins | sample All_14_2_FD_187198 | JGI IMG/M metagenome (GOLD analysis project Ga0209066, IMG submission 187198) | Freshwater microbial communities in response to fracking from Pennsylvania, USA - Allegheny Zone_MetaG_DW_15 (SPAdes) (version 2) ... | reverse complement strand
GAAAGGTGCTTCGCGGCCACCAGGCCTGGTTCGAAGTGCTGGCCGTGCGCGAGGTGCGCCCCATCGAGAGGGTCTTCGTGGTCAACCGCTCGGAGCCGGCCGCCGAGGGATTCGCGCGGCGCATCCGCCAAGAGCTCGGGCTTGAGGCCGCCGCGGCCAAGGCGGAAGAGGCCCTGGCCAGCGCCGACATCGCCGTCACGGTCACGGCGTCGCGCGGGCCGCTCTTCGAAGCCTCGTGGGTCCGACCCGGCACGCACGTCTCGGCCATGGGCGCGGACCAGCCCGGAAAGCAGGAGCTGGACACGGCCCTGGTGGCCGGGGCGGCGCTCTTCGCCGACGTGCCGGCCCAGTCCGTGAGCATCGGGGAATACGAAGCGGCTTTCAGGGCCGGGCTGGTCGCCACGGAGCGGATCACACCGATCGGTGCGGTACTGAACGGCGCGCCGGGGCGGGTGTCGGCCGGGCAGATCACCGTCTACGACAGCTCGGGCATGGCCCTGCAGGACCTGGCCGTGGCTTCCCTGGCCCTGCGCAGCGCGGAGGAGCGGGGGCTGGTGAGGACGGTTTGAGGGGGGAGTGGACCGAATGGACTGAATGGACGAACACGGACCGGCACGGACAAAAACACGCCGCGCCGGCATGGTCGGCACAGCGTCCGTGAAAGTCCGTGTTCGTCCACCCCGCCTTCCCCTTCCTCAGTACCCCAGGCTCTCTCCCACCAGCACCACGTGAATCCTGCCTTCGTCGCGCTGGCCTTCGATGATGGTCCAGGCGTTGCAGATCTTCTGCGGGCTGGCGCAGCGGTGGCAGCGGCCGTCCTGGGTGCAGGGGGGCTCGTGGGCGGGGTTCAGGGCGTTCAGGCGCAGGTTGTTCATGGGCGCGGCGAAGTCGCGGATGCGGTCCATGGCCGATTCCAGGTCGCTGACGACCTTGTTCATGCCGACCAGCAGGATGACCTTCTTCGGTCCGAAGATCATGCCCGACACGCGGTTGCCTGTGCCGTCGAGGTTGACCAGGCGGCCGTCGAGGGTCACGGCGTTGCAGCTCGTGACCATGACGTCGGCCGTCAGGCCGCGGCGGCGTCGCTCGTCGCCTTCGGCCGGCGTCAGGCCCGGGACGTAGGGGTCGATGAGTTCCACGCCGGGCAGGGCGGCGATGTCCTTCCACAGCCCGAGCGACCCGACGGATTCGGAGCCGCAGCGGATGACGGAGCACGGCCCCTGGATCAGGGTCAGGACCTGGCTGCGCGCCTCCTCGACGGTTTCGGCGTAGCTGCCGTGCATGCGGCGCTTGTTGAAGTGCTTGATGAGGCGTTCGGCGTTCATCTGCCGGAATTTGCGGGTCGGTGCATCCATGGGGAATCTCCGTGTACGGCGCTGGCGGGGCAGCGGATGATGTGAGTGTCGACAGGGTTGGACGTATTCCCGGACGGGGCATCGCGCAACCCCTCCCGACCGGCTCCCGGCGGTTACGGCGCGTCGTGGTGGCCCTGCAGGAAGCCGATGAAATCCGTCACGCCCTCCCGCCTGGCCACGACGTAGTGGGCGACGTAGCGGGCGAAGGTGATGTCCCGCCCGAAGACATGCCACAAGGCGCCGGGGGCGGCGGAATCCCAGCCGAAGAAGGCGGCGACGCTCGGGTGCACGGGCTGCTCGAACTCCGGGAAGGGTTCGTCCAGGGCCGCCAGGGCGTCCTCGTCCGGGGCCTCCAGGCCGAGCAGCCGAAGGACCCCCCTGGCCGCGTGGTCCATGAGGAGCCTGCCGGGGTGGTTGACGGTGTTGAAGATTCTGGACCGGGCGTATTCTGCTTCGAGCACGTCGATGTACGGGACCGGGGTCAGGGCCTGCTTGCTGTGCTCCTGGGCGAGGGATTGCGCGATGACGGCGGGCAGGTCGAACTTCGCGGCCAGGTCGGCGCGCAGGTACACGAGCGTCGTTTCCTCGGGCGACAGACCCTGCGCGATGAGCTCGTCGAGGAGGGTGCAGCGGAAGTTGAAGCCGCCTTGCCCGCTCCAGCCGGGCCAGTAGCCCTTGAAGAACATGTTGGGGATGCACAGGCTGCGGGCCGATGCGGGCAGTCGGGACACCAGGCGCTCCGAGGCCAGTCCGCCCCACTCGGGTCCCAGGTGCTGGTACAGGAAGAGGCCGCAGCGGGCCAGCATCTCGTCCGGCACGGGATCGCGGGTGTAATTGGTATACTGGACGCACTCGAAGCGGTCCGCGAATTCCCGCGACGTCATGAGCCGCGCCAGCAGCGGTTCGCCCTGGCAGTTGGCGTGGAGGATGCAGGGAAGTTTGCCCATCTGGTCCGGGAACGGGTTGGAATATCAGTGAAACAGGATTGTCGTGCGTAGCACGGAAGAGTTTCGGGGGCAACTTCAGGCCGTCGGTGAAGTGCAACGGAAGAGTTGTTGGCGGGGCCCGAAGGGCGTACTCCCGGAGAAAACAGCCGGGGAGGGACCATGGGCGAGTTGCCGGCCACATTCGTCTTTCACGGGGACGTGCGCGACCTGCTGGGACGCGGGAGGGCCGAGGCCGGCGGGCGCGTGACGTATCCCGTCACGCGGCGCACGTCCGTCAAGGACGCCATCGAGGCCCTGGGGGTGCCGCACACGGAAGTGGGGGCCATCGAGGTCGACGGGCTGGCCGTGAGCTTCGGCCATTTGCTGGAGCCGGGCCGCAGGATCGACGTCCGGCCCGTGTCCGTTCCCTGCGACGTGCTGCGGCCGTCGCCGCTGCGTCCGGAGCCCCTGCCCCGCATCGCCTTCCTCGTGGACGCCAACGTCGCCCGGCTGGCCGGCCTCCTGCGCGCCCTGGGCTTCGACACGGCCCACGACCCGTCCCTGGGCGACGCGGCCCTGGCGGAGCTGGCCGCGCGCGACCGGCGCATCCTCCTCAGCCGCGACCGTCTCCTCCTCAAGCGCGGCATCGTGGACTATGGCCGCCTGATCCGGTCGCCGGACCCCGATACCCAGCTCCTCGAAGTCCTGCGTTTCTTCGGTCTCAAACCTCCCTTTGCGACCTTCACCCGCTGCCTGCGCTGCAACGATCCCCTCCAGTCCGTCCCCAAGGCCGAGATCATCGACCGTCTGCTGCCCCTGACGAAGCTGCATTATGCCGATTTCCGGCGCTGCCCGCGCTGCGACCGGATCTACTGGGCCGGCTCGCACCACGAGAGGATGCACGAGCGGGTGGAGCGAATCTGCCGGGAGCTTGGGGAGGGGTGATGGACGGGATGGACGAAATGGACCATATGGACTTCATGGACGGCCGAATCGCGGCCGAGGAGTCCCCCATGCTAGGCGCCATCGCCGGTGACATCATCGGTTCCATATATGAGCACAGGCCCGTCAAGACCAAGGAGTTCCCCTTCTTCGCCCCGGGTTGCCGCTTCACGGACGACACCGTGCTGACCGTGGCCGTGGCAGACGCCATCCTCTCCGGCCGCGGGTACGCCGACGCCCTGCATGATTTCGGCCTCAGGTATCCCCGCGCAGGTTACGGAGGCGCATTTCTGGAGTGGCTGCACGCGCGGGAGCGGGCGCCCTACGGGAGCTGGGGCAACGGTTCGGCCATGCGCGTCAGCCCCGTGGGCTGGGCCTTCGACAGCGAGGACGACGTGCTCGAACACGCCCGCCTCTCGGCCGAGGTCACCCACGACCACCCCGAAGGGATCAAGGGCGCGCAGGCCGTGGCCCTGGCCGTGTTCCTGGCCCGCACCGGGAGTTCCAGGGCGGGCATCCGCGAGCGTGTCGTCGACCTGTTCGGCTACGATCTCGATACGTCCGTGGAGGAGATCAGGGTCGACTACGACTTCGACGTCTCCTGTCAGGGCAGCGTCCCCCAGGCCATCGTCTGCTTCCTGGACTCGGACTCCTGGGAGGACGCCGTGCGCAACGCCGTGTCCCTCGGCGGCGACAGCGACACCCTGGCCTGCATGGCCGGAGCCGTGGCCGAGGCCTTCTACGGCGGGGTACCGGCGTCGGTGCGGCGGATGGCGCTGCGTTTCCTGCCTCACGACCTGGCTGCCGTGGTCGAGGATTTCCGTCAGATCTTCTTGCCCGATTCGTGACCTTTCCCGGTACAGAAGGGCCTCCCGGCCCGCCCGGCGTGATGGCCGACGCTCGCGTCCGGTCTTGTCAATCGCGATTCCCTCATCTATGCACTGGCGAGCCCGGTTTCCTCTGGCGCATCACATCTCAAGGAGTTCATCATGCTCTGGATTCATCCCCTGCTGCAGCTCGCCGCCACCGGCCTGGCCGTCTACGTCCTGTCCCTCGGGTGGGTGCGCTTCCAGTTCAACCATTTCGGGAAGCGCGGCCAGTTCATGTGGGCCGGCCACGTCAAGCTCGGCAAGATCACCCACATCATGTGGATGGCCGGACTGGTCCTGGGCCAGTACGCCGTGACCCGCGAGTGGGGGAGCAACGGCGTGACCGGCAACCACTACATCATCGGTCAGATGATCATGCCCTGCATCGCCGGCGGCTACATCACCGGCGTCATCATGGACCGCGACAAGAAGAGGCGCCGCTACATGCCGCTGGTGCACGGCGTATTCAACGCCCTGGCCCTGCTCCTGGCCCTGGCCCAGGTGGCCACGGGCTGGCTGGTCATCCGCGAGTTCATGCTGAACTGATCGCAGGGCGGTCGCGATATTTTGGAGGCGCTCTTCGGTTGAAGGGCGCCTTTTTTGATGGGAATGATATTTGACGGCTGCCACCATGCCGGCCGGGCGCCGTTATCCGGAGTGATACACCTCATATGCCGCCTGCACATCCCATGATTTCCGTTCCGCTCCAGGTGGGGTCCGCCGTCGTGCCCTCGCGGCTGGCTCTCGCGCCCATGGCGGGGCTGGGGCATGTGGCCATGCGGGAGGTCATCGAGGGGTTCGGGGGATACGGGTTCATGGTCACGGAGATGTGCAACGCCCGGGCCGTGCCGCAGGAGAACCGTCGGCTGTCGCCGGTCTTCCGTTGGCGGGACGGGGAGGCGGGGAGCCTCGTCTGCCAGATTTTCGGCGGCGAGCCCGGGGAGATGGCCGCGGCCGCGCGGCGCATCGAGGCCGAGGGGCTCCTGGGCGTGGACATCAACATGGGCTGTTCCGTGTCCGCCATCTGCAAGAAGGGGTACGGCGCGGCGCTGCTGAAGGACCCGCAGCGCGCCGTGGCCATCGTGCGGGCCGTGCGGGAGGCCGTGCGCTGCCCGGTCATGGTCAAGTTCCGCAGCGGCTGGGAGAACTCGCCCGACCTGGCCGTGGACCTGGCCCGGCGCTTCGAGGACGCCGGCGTCGACCTGCTGACCTTCCACCCGCGTGTGGCCCCGGACCGCCGCTCCCGGCCGCCCCGCCCCGAACACATCGAGGCCGTGGCGCGGGCCGTGTCCATCCCGGTCTTCGGCAACGGCAACGTCTTCTGCGCAGCTGACTGCGCGCGGATGCTCGGCGATACGGGCTGCGCCGGGGTGTCCATCGGCCGCATGGCCATCGCCAGGCCCTGGATTTTCGCCGAACTGGCGGGTACCTTCGAACCCGACGAGGACGTCTTCCTGCGCGCGGCCCTGGCCGTCATCGAGGCCATGTGGCGGCACTACGAGCCGACGCGGGCCATCAAGATGTACAAGAAGTACGCCCCGTACCTGGCGGCCAACTTCGTCTTCGGCCACAGCCTGTGGCCCGCGCTGGTGCGCGGCGAGACCCGCGAGGACATGGCCGACAACGCCGTGCGCGTCCTGGGGCCGCGGCCCCAGGTGGCCTCAACCCCCAACGCCTTCCTCTTCACGGCCTGACATGGAACAGCTGCTCCTCGATTACGGCCTTTACGGGCTCTTCATCCTGGCCTTCCTGGCGGCCTCGGTCTTCCCGGTGCCCTCGGAGCCGGGGTTCGCGGCCATGATCCTGGCCGGGTCCGACCCCGTGGCCTGCGTCGCCGCCGCCACCCTGGGCAACACCCTGGGCGCGGCCACCACCTGGGCCGTGGGGCGGTGGGGGAGCGAGGCCTTCCTGCGGCGCTTTCTGGGCCTGTCCGAGGCCAACCGGGAGCGCGCGCGGCGCATCTTCGCCCGCTTCGGGCCCTGGAGCCTGCTCCTGGCCTGGGCCCCGGTCATCGGCGACCCGCTGTGCGCCGTGGCCGGCCTCTTCAGCCTGCCCATGATCCGCTTCTTCCCGCCCGTGCTGATCGGCAAGTTCGCCCGCTACGCCGCCCTTGCCTATCTCCTTTCCTGATATAGCAGGCACCATGGAGGATTCATGCTGACTCTGCACTCCCCCCTCGACATGCACGTCCACCTGCGCCAGGGCGACATGCTCTCCCTGGTCGCGCCGCACACGGCGCGCTCCTTCGCGGCCGCCGTGGTCATGCCCAACCTGACGCCGCCCGTGACGACCACGGCGCAGGTGCGGGAGTACCGGCAGGCCATCATTCAGGCTGCGGGGCAGCCCTTCACGCCGCTCATGACCCTCTTTTTCCGGGAATACTCCCGCGCCGAACTGGAGGAGGCCAGGCCGCACGTCATCGGCGTCAAGCTCTACCCGGCCGGCATGACCACCAATTCCGAGGCCGGCCTGGCCGACATGGACCGCGCCGCGCCGACCCTTGAGATCATGGAGGACCTGGGGCTCCCGTTGCTGGTCCACGGCGAGGGATGCGGCTTCGTCATGGACCGCGAGGCCGAGTTCCTGCCCGTGGTCGAACGCTGGGCGCGGGCCTTCCCGAAGCTGCGCATCGTCCTGGAGCACGTGACCACGGCCGCCGGGGTCGCCCTGCTGGACCGCCGCGACAACGTCTTCGCCACCGTGACGCTGCACCACCTGCTCATCACCCTCGACGACGTCATCGGCGGGCTCATGCGGCCGCATCTCTTCTGCAAGCCAGTGGCCAAACGCCCCGAGGACCGCGCGGCCCTGCGCGAGGCGGCGCTGAACCATCCCAAGGCCTTCTTCGGCAGCGACACGGCGCCGCATCCCGTAAGCGCCAAGGAAGCCCCGGGCTGCGCCGCCGGCATCTTCTCCGCGCCCGTGGCCCTGCCGGCCCTGGCCGCGCTCTTCGAGGAACTGGGCGCTCTGGATCGGCTGCAGGCCTTTGTCTCGGACCGTGCGCGCGCGGCCTACGGGTTTGTGCCGCCCGATCGCGAGGTCGTGCTGGAGCGCCGGGAGTGGACCGTGCCGGAACGCTTGGGCCCGGTCGTCCCGTACCTGGGCGGGCAGACCCTGAACTGGAAGGTGGTGGGGTAGCATGTACGTCGCCGTGCTGCGCGAGAATGGACGGCCGCGCTTCGAGCTGCGTCGGACCGTGCCCCGGGAGGGGGGCCTGGGCTTCGAGGTCCTGGCGGACCTGGGGGCCGATCCGGGGAGGGTGGCCCGTTTCGGGCGCTTCGGCATGTCCTACGCCGAGGAGCTTCTGGAGGCCCTTGCCCATCTGGACCTGGACCCGGACAGCCTGGACGGGGCCTTCGCCCCCTTCGCGCCCCATGGCTACAGACCGCCCGCGGATCGGGGCAAGGTCTGGCGGCGGACGGTGCCGACCCGCCTTCAGGAGGACGAGATCCGCGCCCTGCACCCCTTCGACCGTCGGCGCATGGCCTTCCTGCGCTCGGGCGAGGTCAACCTGAGCCGCATCGACGAGGTCAACCCGAAGATGTTCCGCGGCCTCCTGGGCAAGGGCCGCGACGAGCTGGAACAGCTCTTCCTGCGCATGGAGCGCGAGCTGCCCCTGCGGGAGGCGAGGGCCTACGTCCACGCCGTCTTCAACCTGCAGCGCCATTTCGCCGACCTCACGGCCCGCAGCATGCCCGAGGCCCTGGACCCCGGGCGCCTGGACGAGGCCTTCCTGCACGAGTTCTGCGCCATCCTGGGCGACCCGTCCTTCGGCCGGGGCCTGCCGACGGGACCCGAAGCCTACCTGCGGCGCTACGCGCTGCTGCATTTCGACTTCGATTTTCCGGCCGCGGACGGCTTCCGGCGCATCTACGAAGACTTCATGAACGACTTCCGCCGCCTGCCGCCGCGGCCCAAACCCGTTGAGCCCGAGCGGGTGCGCGAGCTGTTCGGCCTGACCATGGCCGAGATCGGGAGGATGTCCAAACGCGAGTTCGCGCGGGTCTTCCGCAAGAAGGCCATGTCCATGCACCCGGACAAGGGCGGGGATCACGACGCCTTCGTGGAGCTTCTGGAAACGTACAAGCGGATGATCAGGGGGAAGAGCGAAGGGTGAAGAAGAGGGCGGGCATGGACGAGATGGACGTTATGGACCGGACTCAGCCCAGTCCATGCCGTCCATGAAGCCCATCTCGTCCACCACAGCCTGCGCCTAGGCTGTGGCGTCCTCGCCCTGGAGCATGGCCAGGACCATTTCCTTCTCCGTGTTCATGCGGCCGCGCACGCTGGCCTGGACATTGGCGGTGGAGGAGCCGAACTGGGATTTGCGGTTCTCGTAGACCTTGTCGATGAGCTTCTGGGCGAATCTGTTTTCTGGCAGTTCGCCGTCGATGGATTTGATGGCGCGGCTGAAGATCCTGGCCGCTCCCGCCGGTCCGTGCTGGACGGCCGTGCTCCACAGGGCCTCTCGCGCCGCTGCGGGCAGTTCGTCCACGTTCATGCCGGTGCGTGACAGGATTTTGTCTTTGGCCGGTTCGTAGTGGGTGGATTCGATGAATTCCCGCTGCAGCCGGCCGAATTTTTCCGGGTCCTTTTCGGCGATGCTGCGCCAGGCGTCGGGCATGCGGCCCTTGGTCGATCCCGTGTTGGCCGCTCCGGCGGCCTTCAGCTTGGCGGCCCAGTCGGGCTCCCTGTCCTTCAGAAACTCGATGAAATCCTTCATGGTGCCCGGTTTGGAGGCGATCTGGTAGGTGCCGTAGGAGGTGCCGCCGTTCTTGTCGTAGCCGATGGCGCTGACCCCTTCCGTCCCGGACTCGAACACGGCCGAGAGTTCGCCGATACCGGCATGGGCGTCGCCTTTGGAGCCCTTGCCGCCGGTCGTGGCGGGGGATTGACGCATGAGGGAGGCCAGCCCCGTCAGGGCGCTCTGCATGAGGGAATTGTCCATGGCCGAACCGTCGACCTGCGCGCCGAGGGCCTGCGCGTTGCCGCCGTCCATCGCCTTGCGCATGTGGGACTGGAATCTGTCGGCTCCTGCGGCGGAGCGTCCCTGGCGTGGCGGGGCCGTCCCGAGGATGGTCATCAGTTGGATGGGGTCGATAAGGCTCATGCGTGATCTCCGTGTCAAAAACCTGTCGCAACAGAGGGCTTTGCACCCGTTTAGCAGGTTTCGGGCCATCGTCGATGTGCTCTCCCGTGCGCTTGTCTTGTCGTGTGAACGCCCGGGGTTATGCGCGCCCAAATCTCCCGCGAACGTGCCGGACGGTGGCAGATTTTTCCGCGTTTCCCCGTCCATCCGCTCCGAGTGCTGCCCCCCCGTCACGAATTGTCCCCGAACCGCCTTGGAACAATCACCGTCTTGTCAGTTTTGTTTGCCAGTGCTAGGGATCGTTCTGATTTTCCATCACATCTTTCAAGGAGAATTTCGTATGAAACGTCTTGTCCTGCTGATGGCACTGATGCTCGCCGGTTCTTCCGCGGCCATGGCCGACACCCTGCAACTGCTGACCTGGAAGGGCTACGCGCCCAAGGAACTCGTCGACAAGTTCCAGGCCGAGACCGGCATCAAGGTCGAGGTGACCTACTCCAACAACGAGGAAATGATCGCCAAGCTGCGCGCCACGCGCGGCGCGGGCTTCGACCTGGCCCAGCCCAGCCAGGACCGCATCTCCTCGGTGCAGGAGGAGTTCGGCATCTACCAGCCCATCGACTATTCCAAGATTCAGGCCGAACTTTTCATCCCCTCCATGCTCGAAGCCGTGAAGAAGAACACCCTGGTCGGCGGCAAGTCCTACGCCGTGCCGTTCTGCTGGGGCACCTCCGGCCTGGTGGTCAACTCCGCCCAGGCCAAGGGCGCCACGTCCTGGAAGGCGCTCATCGACCCGCAGTACAAGGGCCGCATCAGCTACCGGCTGAAGAGGCCCGTGCTCATCGGCCTCGGCTTCGCCATGGGCTACGACCCCTTCGCCCTCTACGCCGACGAGAAGGCCTACGGCGAGATGCTCGCCAAGATCGAGGCCGAGCTGATCAAGGCCAAGCCCCTGGTCAAGAACTACTGGGCCAACGGCGACCAGCTCCTGGAATCCGTGCGCTCGGGCGAGGTGACCGTGGCCGAGGCCTGGGACAACGGCGGCTGGAAGCTGCACGACGAGAACAAGGACCTCGACTTCGTGGCCCCGGTCGAGGGCGCCCTGGGCTGGATCGACACCTTCACCATCCCGGCCAAGGCCAAGAACGTCGAGGCCGCCTACAAGTGGATCAACTTCATGCTCAAGCCCGAGAACAGCGGCTACTTCACCTCCGCCGAGAAGACGCCCACGGCCTCCAAGGACGCCGCGCCCTTCGTCGACAAGGCCTTCCAGGCCAACTTCGATCGCTCCTTCCCCCAGGCGGTCATCGACAACATCAAGTGGTATCCGCCAGTGCCCGCCAAGCTCGAAGCCATGGAAGGCAAGGTGCTGGACAAGGTCAAGGCCGCCAACTAACGTCCCGCGGGTCCGCGGCCGGACGGCTGCGGACCCTCCCAATTTTTATTGCAAGGAAGGCGCATGCAACCCGATCTGGTCGTTTCCCGTCTGGTCAAGGATTTCGGAACGTTTCGGGCCGTGGACGACGTCACGTTCTCGGTGCCCAAGGGTTCCTTCTTCTCCATCCTCGGCCCGTCGGGCTGCGGCAAGACCACCCTTTTGCGCATGATCGCGGGCTTCGAGGAACAGACCGGCGGGACCATCGAGATCAGCGGCCGGGACATGCGCGGGGTCACACCCGACAAGCGGCCCGTCAATCTGGTCTTCCAGCATCTGGCGCTTTTCCCCATGATGGACGTGGCCGAGAACATCGCCTTCGGCCTGCGGCGCCGCAGGGTGCCCGCGGCCGAGATCCGCAGGCGCACGGAGGAGATCCTGGAGCGCGTCGAGTTGCCCGGCTACGGCGCCAAGCGCATCAACCAGCTTTCCGGCGGCCAGAAGCAGCGCGTGGCCATCGCCCGCTGCCTGGTGCTCGAACCGAGTCTCCTGCTTCTGGACGAGCCCCTGGGCGCCCTGGACCTGAAGCTTAGGGAGCAGATGAAGGTCGAGCTCAAGAAGCTGCAGGCCAAGATCGGCACGACCTTCATCTACATCACCCACGACCAGTCCGAGGCCCTGGTCATGTCCGACACCGTGGCGGTCATGAACAAGGGGCGCTTCGAACAGGTCGGCACGCCCCAGGAACTGTACGGCGACCCGCACACCCCCTTCGTGGCCGGGTTCGTCGGCGACAGCAACCGCTGGGAGGGCGAGGTGGTGGAGATGGACGGCGAGACGGTCCTGATCCGCACGGACGAGGATCTGGTCTTCCGGGCCCGGCGCAAGGCCGACGCCGGCAAGGGGCCGGCGACGCTGTTCCTGCGGCCCGAGGCCATGGTCATAGACCCCGCCGACGCCTCGGGCCTCAACTCCTTCCCGGTCAAGGTCAAGGCCATCCTCTTCGACGGGGCCAACAGCAGACTGCTGACGGCCACGCCGTCGGGCCACGAGCTGCTGGTGGCCCTGCCCCAGAACCGGGCCTTCGACCACATCCGTCCTGGCGCGGACATCACACTGGGCTGGCACCCCCAGTCCGGCATCGCCTTCGGCCGCGGGGAGAAACGGCCATGAGGCGCGGCGGCCTGTTCTGGCTCTTCCTTACGCCGGTCCTGGTCTGGCTCTTCCTGCTCATCGTCCTGCCGCACCTGGATCTCCTGATCCTGAGCTTCCGGGCCGACGGGGCCTGGAGCCTCGAAAACTACGGCACCTTCTTCGCCGAGCCCATCTACTGGCTGACCTTCGTGCGCACGGCGGCCTACTCGGTCATCACGACCTTCCTGACCCTGGTCGTGTCCCTGCCCGTGGCCTTCTACATCACCAAGCTCTCGCGGCCCGGGGTGCGCGGCTTCCTCATGGTGCTGCTGCTCCTGCCGTTCTGGGTCAGCGAGCTGGTGCGCGTCTACGGCTGGATGATCCTGCTGCGCGAGTCCGGGGTGCTGAACTACTTCCTGCTGCAGCTGGGCCTTCTGGAGAAGCCCGTGGAGATGCTCTACAACGACGCGACCATGATCATGGGCCTCGTCTACACGTCCATGCTCTTCATGGTCGTGCCCCTGGTATCGGTCATGGAGGGCCTCGACGACAGCCTCGTCGAGGCGGCCTACGACCTGGGCGCGAGCAAGACCTGCATCTGGCGCACGATCATCATCCCGCACTGCAAGCCGGGCATCACCTCGGGCTCCATCGTGGTCTTCATGCTCGTGCTCGGCAATTATCTCACGCCCAACCTCATGGGCGGCAAGAACTCCCTGTGGTTCACGGAGCAGATCTACAACCAGTTCATCGCCAGCTTCAACTGGAACCAGGGCGCGGCCTTCGGCTTCATGCTCCTGGTGCTGAGTTCGGGCATCATCTGGCTGGGCCTGAAGATCACGGGCCAGCGCCTGGGCGAGGTGGCGTCATGATCCGCTCCCTGCCCAGATCGCGGGCCTACGACCGGTCCTTCGCCGTCTTCGTGGTCCTGTACTTCGTCTTTCTCTTCGCACCGCTGCTGGTGACCTGCGTGCTGGCCTTCAACGACTCCGACTTCCCGTCCCTGCCCTGGCGGGGCTTCACCCTGGACTGGTTCCTGGCCGACGGGCCAAAGCGCGTCGGCATCTTCGAGGACCCGGACAACCTGCGCGCCATCTGGGTCAGCTTCCGGACGGCCATCTGGGTGTCCGCGTCCTGCGTGGTGGTGGGGGTGTGCGCGGCCTTCCTGTTCGAGCAGGAAAACTTCCGCGGGAAGAACTTCCTCTACTTCCTGATGCTCGCGCCGCTGGTCATCCCCGGCGTGATCCTGGGCATCTCCATCCTGCTGGGCGTGACCACGGCGGGCATCTATTTCGAGGACCACTGGAGCCTCGACATCGAACTCTTCCGGCCCAGCTTCTGGCTGGTGGTGGTGGGGCAGTTCTCCTTCATCACCACCTTCGTGACCCTGGTCGTGTCGGCCCGGCTGCGCAAGTTCGACCGTTCCCTGGAGGAGGCCGCCCTGAACCTCGGCGCCACGCGCCTGCAGGTCATCTGGCACATCACGCTGCGCTACCTGCGCACGTCCATCATTGGCTCCGGGGCCGTGGCCTTCCTGATGAGCTTCGAGAACTTCAACACCACGCTCTTCCTCGTGGGCTCCCAGCCGACCCTGCCCATCAACCTCTACCTGCAGGTCCGCGACGGCTCCACGCCGGTCATCAATTCCGTGTCGTTTCTGCTGATCGTGGGCACGTCGCTGCTGGCGCTGGGGAATTTGTACCTGGACAGGAAGGAGTAGGGGAGCTGGGGCTGCCAGGACGAAATGGACGAAGTGGACTCAGGCCCCGCGCTCGCGGGAAACCCCGTCCATAAGGTCCATGCCGTCCATCCCGTCCATGACAGCCCCTTCCCCCGTTTGACTTTGCCTTCCCCCGGGGCCAATAAAAAAGCCGCTCTTGAGGAGCGGCTTTTTTCGGTCGGCGCGGAAAAGGCGGTTATTTGCGGGCGCTTTTGTTGATGGTCTCCACGAGCTCCGCGGCGGCCTGGGACGAGGCGCCCTGCTGGGTCTGCTCGTCGAGGGACTGGGCCTTGGGCCAGCGGCAGCGGTGGTAGGAGATGGTGGCCTTCTGGGAGAGCTGGTCGATCTTGGCCAGCATGACGCCCATGGCATCCTGGGTGATGACGATGTGCCCGCATTCGGAGCACTTGGGTACGGGGACGTCTTCGAAACAGAAAAGATGATTACGGCACTCCATCTGATAGGAGATGTTTTCTTCGGCGACGGCGTCGCATCCGCATTTTTGGCAGATCATGGCAACCTCGTGTGTTCTGTATTGAACATGGACAATCGTTCCTTATAAGCATGTTTTCGACATTTGGCAATCACTTGTTTACGCCGTTGAAATCATGATTTTTTATGTTTCATGGGAAAACCGGTCCGGAAGTCGCTCGGCGGTTTCTTGGGGACGGTGTTTCGTGCCGGTTGGCACTCATCTTGTATATATTTCGGAGGTACTATGAGCAGAATCGGTTGGGTCGGAATAGGCGTCATGGGACGGTCCATGTGCGGCCATCTGCTGGCCGCGGGCCACGAGGTCCGCGTTTTCACGCGCACGAAGGCTTCGGCAGCGGGCGTCCTCGAAGCCGGGGCCGTGTGGTGCGACCGGCCCGGGGACGTGGCCGAGGGTTCGGACTTCGTGTTCACCATCGTCGGCTACCCGTCCGACGTGCGCGCCGTGTACCTGGACGAGGGCGGACTGGTCGACCGGGCCGCGCCCGGGACCGTGCTGGTCGACATGACCACCTCGGAACCGGCCCTGGCCGTGGAGATTCACGCGGCCGCCGCTGCCCGCGGGGTGCATGCCCTGGACGCGCCCGTGTCCGGCGGGGATCTCGGCGCCAGGAACGCCGCCCTGGCCATCATGGTCGGGGGCGGGCAGGAGCCTTTCGACAGGACCGTGCCCCTCTTCGAGAAGATGGGGAAGAACATCCGCCTCATGGGCGGGCCGGGCGCGGGGCAGCACACGAAGATGAGCAACCAGATCCTCATCGCCGGCACCATGATCGGCGTGGTCGAGTCGCTCCTCTACGCCGTGCGCGCGGGCCTGGACGTGGACGCGGTCATCGACGTCATCGGCAGCGGAGCGGCCGGGTCCTGGTCCATCAACAACCTGGGCCGGCGCATCGCCAAGGATGATTTCGACCCGGGCTTCTACATCAAGCATTTCGTCAAGGACATGGGCATCGCCCTGGCCGAGGCCAAACGCATGCGCATCAGCCTGCCGGGCCTGGCCCTGGCTGAGCAGCTCTACGTGGCGGCCATGGCCCAGGGCCTGGAGAACATGGGCACCCAGGCCCTCTACACCGCCCTGAAGAACATGAACGCCGCCAGGTAGGGCAGCGGGCCGCGGGGCCCCGCCCCGCGGCTGAAAACGGCATTTCGCGGAGAATTCGTGCGCATCCTCCTTCTCGCCCTCTGTCTGTTCTGCCTGACCCCTCACGCCACGGCGCAGGACGAGCAGAAGATCAACATCCTCTACCTCAACTCCTACCACAACGGGTACGAGTGGTCGGACAGCATATTCGAGGGCGTGCGGGACACCTTCCGGCAGAGCGGGAAGAACATCTACCTGCAGATCGAGTACATGGACTCCAAGCGATTCTCCACGGAGAAGATCAACGAGATCCTGCTCGACTACTACAAGTTCAAGTTCAGGACCACGCGCTTCGACCTCATCGTCACCTCCGACAACCACGCCTACGAGTTCATGGCCCAGCACGGGGACGAGCTCTTTCCCGACGTGCCCATCGTCTTCTGCGGCATCAACGACGTCGAGGCGGGCAAGGTGCCCATGCGCAAGCGCATGACGGGCGTGCTGGAAGAGTTCGACGTGCCGATCAACATCGAGACGGCCCTCAAATTCCATCCGGGCAAGAAGCGTCTGGTGGTCATCGGCGACCAGAGCCTGACCGGCGTGGCCATCGCCAACCAGGTGCGGGCGCAGCTGCACCTGCTGCCGCCCGAGATCGAGGTGGAGTTCCTGGACGAATTCAGCCTGGACGAGCTGGTGTCCAAGGTGCGCTTCGCGGCCGCCGACAGCATCTTCTTCTTCATCCCCTTCTACAAGGACGTGGGCGAGGCCGTGTACTCGGCCCAGGACCTCCTGGAGATCGTCTGGGAACAGACCGGGGCTCCCCTCTACGGGGCCTGGGAATTCCTGCTCGGGCACGGGCTGGTGGGCGGCAAGCTCATCAGCGGCTACGCCCATGGCCAGGCCGCGGCCGAGATGGGCCTGCGCATCCTGAACGGCGAGTCGCCGGCCCGCATCCCCATCACCGTCAGCCCGGACGAGCCGCCGAAGTTCGACTACCGCGTGCTCATGCGCCTCGGGATCAACCTGAAGCTCCTGCCCGAGGGCAGCGTGCTGATCAACGAACCGTCGCCGTTCTACTCCATCAACCGGCACCAGTTCTGGACCATCATCATAAGCCTCGTCATCCTGTCCATGGTTCTGGTGCTCCTGGTCATCAACATCCTCGAGCGCAAGCAGATCGAGGTGCGCATCAAGAACCAGCTGTCCTTCCTGCGCACGCTCATGGACACGCTGCCCGTGCCCATCTGGTTCACGGACCGCAGCGGGGCCATCGCCGGCGTCAACCGGGCCTTCGAAACCTGGTTCGGGGTCGGCTGGCAGCAGGACCGCGCCTTCGCCAACCAGACACCGGCCCTGGCCGCTTCGCGTTTCGCGCCCATGCTCGACGCGCGCATGGATTCCTTCGAGTCCCAGATCATGCACGGCGACGGGACCCTGCGTTCTGCCGTCCTGCACAAGGCCACCTACGCCGACGCCCAGGGCGACAACGCGGGCGTCGTCGGCGTCATCTACGACATCTCCGACCGCAAGAAGGCCGAGGACGATCTGCGCGCGGCCGAGGAGAAGTACCGCACCATCTTCGAGAACTCGGCCCTGGGCATTTTCCAGACCACGCCCGACGGCTCCTGGATCGTGGCCAACCCGGCCCTGGCGCGGATGCTCGGCTACGCGGGCCCCGAAGAGCTCATGGCCGAGAACCCCAACATCGCCACCCTCTACTATCAGCAGAGCGACCGCGAACGGGTGGTGGACCTCTACGAGCAGAACCGCGGCGGCATCGAGGTCGAAATCCTCTTCCGCCGGCGCGACGGGGCCGTCATCACGGCCAACCTCAACGCCCGAGCCGTGCGCGGCTGCGACGACGGCTTCTGCCATTTCGAGGGCTTCATCGAGGACATCACCGACCGCAAGGCCGCGGAACTGGCCCTGGCCGCCTCCGAGGCCATGCTGCAGCTCGTCCTCGACACCATCCCGCAGCTCGTGCACTGGAAGGACAAGCGTCTGCGCATCATCGGGGCCAACCGCAACTTCCTGGCCCACGTGGGCCGCACGGAGTTGGCGTCCATCCTGGGCAAGACATACGGCGAGGTCCTGACCGACGCCGCCGAGATCCAGCGCATCGCGGAACTCGACCGGGAGGTCATCGAGACCGACGAGCCGCGTTTCCGCATGCGCATGGAGACCCTCAACTCCGCAGGCGAGACCATGTGGCTGCTGGTCAACAAGGTTCCCCTGCACGGGCCGCGGGGCGAGGTGGTCGGCATCCTGAGCACGGCCGAGGACATCACCCAGACCATCAGCCTCGAAAAGCAGCTCCTGCAGTCCCAGAAGATGGAGGCCATCGGCACCCTGGCCGGAGGCATCGCCCACGATTTCAACAACATCCTGACCTCCATCATGAATTCCACCGAGCTGGCCATGGAGGACATCCCCGAAGGGAGCCTGGTCTGGAAGGACCTGGAGCGCAGCCTCAAGGCGGCGGTGCGAGGTAGCGGCCTCATCAAGCAGATCCTGACCTTCAGCCGCCCGACCCAGGAGGGCTTCGTGCCTACGGACCTGCGCGAGGTGGTCAGCGAAGCCGTGGCCCTCATCCGCGTATCCATGCCGCGCAACATCAGCGTGCTTTCCCGGGTCGACGACGACCTGCCCCTGTGCCTGGCCGACCCGACCCAGGTCCACCAGATCGTCATGAACCTGGCCACCAACGCCTTCCAGGCCCTGGGCGGGAAGGGCGGCACCATCTCCATCAGCCTCGGCAGCCTGTTTCTGGACCGCGACGACCCGCGTTGCGGCAGCCTGGCGCCCGGCCAATTCAGCCTGCTGCGCATCGAGGACGACGGGCCGGGCATTCCCGAGGACATCCAGGACAAGATCTACGATCCCTTTTTCACCACCAAGGGCAAAGGGGAGGGGACGGGACTGGGGCTGGCCGTGGTGCACGGCATCGTGCGCAACCACGGCGGGGAGATCCGGCTCGACAGCTCCCCGGGGCGGACGCGCTTCGATATCCTGCTGCCGAGCATGAACGATTCCTGCCTCCTGCCGGGCACATGCGACAGCGTCGTGACCATGGGCAGCGAACGCCTGGCCTTCATCGAGGACGACGAGGACCAGCTGCAGCTCATCCCGCGCGTGCTCGCGCAGCTCGGGTACACGGTGCACCCGTTCCACTGCGCGGCGGAGGCCATCGAGGCGGTCTGCGGAGGCCTCGGGCTCGATCTGGTCATCACGGATTTCGACATGCCGGGCATGAACGGCTTCGACGTGGCCGCGGCCCTGAAGGACTGCCGCCCCGAGCTGCCGGTCATCATGGTCTCGGGCCGCAAGCACGCGGCCGAGTTCGCCCCGCAGTCGGGCAATATCAGGCTTTTCGTGAGCAAACCATATAACAAGGACATCCTCGGGCGGGCCATCCGGGATGTTCTGGACAAGGATGCATGATGGCGAGGATTCTGATCATCGACGACGACACGCAGGTCTGCGAGACCCTCGAAAGCCTGGTTCGCAGGCTGGGGCACGAGTGCCTTGCGGCCCAGACCCTGAAGGAAGGACTCGCGCAGCTGGGCAGGGGGGACTTCGACCTCGTCTTCCTCGACGTGCGCCTGCCCGACGGCAACGGCTTGGAGGCCCTGGGGCAGATCCGCAGCCAGGCCGCGCCGCCGGACGTCATCGTCCTGACCGGCCAGGGCGACCCCGAAGGCGCGGAACTGGCCATCCAGGGTGGCGTCTGGGACTACCTGGTCAAGCCGTCGCCCATCAAGCAGATCAAGGAGACGCTGAACCGGGCTCTGGCCCATCGGCAGGACAGAAGGGACCTGTCCCTGGATCTCACGGACGTGGTGGGGCAGAGCAACGCCATGCGCCAGTGCTACGAACGCCTGGCCCAGGCCAGCGGCTCGGACTCGACGGTCCTGGTCACGGGGGAGACGGGCACGGGCAAGGAACTGCTGGCCCGGACCATCCACCGCAACTCGGGCCGGGCCGACCGCGCCTTCGTGGTCGTTGACTGCGCGGCCCTGACGGAATCGCTGCTGGAGAGCATCCTTTTCGGCCACACCAAGGGCGCCTTCACGGGCGCGGCCCGGGACCGCGTGGGCCTGGTCAAGCTCGCCGACGGCGGGACCCTGTTTCTGGACGAGATCGGCGAGCTGCCCCTCTCGGCCCAGAAAACCTTTCTGCGCGTCCTGCAGGAGCGCCGCTTCAGGCCCGTGGGCGGCAGCCAGGAGCTGCAGAGCGACTTCCGCCTCATCTCGGCCACGAACCGGGACCTCTCGGCCATGGTCGCGGCGGGGGAGTTCCGGCAGGACCTCTTCTACCGCATCAACACCATCCACCTGACGCTGCCGCCCCTGCGCGACCGGGAGGAGGACATCCTGATCCTGGCGCGGCACCGCATCGACAAGCTCTGCCGGCAGCGCAACATCCCGGTCAAGGAGATGGACCCCGAGTTCATGGCCATGCTCCGGCTCTACGATTGGCCCGGAAACGTCCGCGAACTCTTCAACACCGTCGAGCAGGCCTTCGTGCTGTCCGGTGCGGAAAAGACGGTCTACGTGCAGCACCTGCCGCAGACGGTGCGCATTCGGGTGGCCAAATCCATGCTGGAGAGGGGGCGGGAGGATGCAGCGGAAGAGGCAGGGGACGGAAGGGACGAAGAGACTCTCCCTTCACTGAAGGACTTCAAGACCGCGATGGAAAGGGAGTACCTGCTGAGGCTCTTGCGGGCCCATGGGAGGGATATCCCCAAGATGCTCGGCGTATCGGGACTTTCCCGGTCTCACCTCTACGCCATGCTCAAGAAGCACGGCCTTGAGGCGTAACTCACGATCTACTCTTCGTCGACTTCCTTGCCCAGCCAGTATTCCTTCCAGGAATCCAGGATGTATTCGGTCTTGACCAGCACGCTGTCGCCGTCGTTGATGCGCTGCTTCTGTATGGGGGTCAGCAGCTGCGACAGCTGCATCGTCTCGTTCTGAGAGAGGCCTCTGATCACGCCGCTCTTGGTTATGCTTTTTCCTTTCATCACAAACCTCCGTTTTGTGTCTGATAATGCATCAAATGCGATTGTGGCAAGATGCACGCCGATTTTTTAGCAAAATAATTGCCAAACAAGCGCGTTGATCGCGATTCGTTCGGCCTCGATTCCGTATCACCCTGATTTTCCGCACGTTATGCGCAGCGTGATTTTCAGGGCGCGCCGGGTGAGCTGTTGACGTCTGCACCAGGTGTGCACTTTGGAAACAGCAGGTGTGCCGTCTTGAGACGTTTGTGCACATCGGCGCACAACGTCGGTCGGTCTCGCCGCGGAAATCCCCTTGCTGAAAAATGGTTGTTTAGTCAACCAAATTGTGGTAGCCAGATCCGATATGCGCAGTCCGGAAAATCAGACGCATTTTCGGCGTCCTGCCGGTCCCGTAGCGGGTGGCCGCGTCCTGCCGGCCTTGTGTGCGTAATCAACGATCTGGATGACGGGTTCGAAAGGGGGCCTGCGCACGTCGCGGCTGTTTGGGGCAGGGTCGTGTCCGGAAAAACGGACAGCGGGCTCATGGCCGGCGAATCCGCCTTTAACCTAGCAATTATGCGCGTTAACCGGATTGAAGTTGTTTGTTTGCATTCCGCAAATATCGTGGTAGGTCTGCGGACAAACCCATGTTGTCTTTTTTTTCGGACAAACCGGAGGGAGGGGAATGAGTGAGATGTCGATGATCTCGTAAAATTTTTGTATTTCGGATGGTTAGTTTGATTTTGCTTGATGGCACAAAACTTGTTTCTACAGGCGGTGGCGCACGCTGTGGATGTGCACGCCTCGAAACACCAACCTGGCTTTAGGAGAAGATACATGGCTAAAAATATGAAAACCATGGATGGGAACACCGCCGTCACCCACATCGCCTATGCGATGAGCGACACGGCCGCCATTTACCCGATCACCCCCTCTTCGACCATGGGTGAGATCGCGGACGAGTGGGCGGCTCAGGGCCGGCTGAATATTTTCGACCAGAAGGTTCTGGTTCGTCAGATGCAGTCCGAAGCCGGTGCGGCCGGCGCTGTCCACGGCTCCCTGGCCGGCGGAGCGCTGACCTCCACCTTCACGGCCTCCCAGGGCCTCTTGCTGATGATCCCGAACATGTACAAGATCTCCGGCGAGCTCCTGCCGGGCGTCTTCCACGTCAGCGCGCGCGCCATCGCGGCCCACGCCCTGTCCATCTTCGGCGACCACCAGGACGTCATGGCCTGCCGCCAGACCGGTTTCGCCATGCTGGCCTCCAGTTCCGTGCAGGAGTGCATGGACCTGTCCCTGGTCGCCCACCTGGCCTCCCTCGAGTCGAGCATCCCCTTCCTGCATTTCTTCGACGGCTTCCGCACCTCCCATGAAGTTCAGAAGATCGAGGTCATCGATTACGAAGACATCAAGAAGATCGTGAACTACGAGGCCATCGCCGAGTTCCGCGCCCGCGCCATGAGCCCGACCAACCCGACCATCCGCGGCACCGCCCAGAACCCCGACATCTACTACCAGGGCCGCGAAGCCGCTAACATCTATTACGACCAGGTGCCGTCCATCGTCGTCGAGCAGATGAAGAAGGTCGCCTCCATCACCGGCCGCTCCTACAAGCCCTTCGACTACGTCGGCCACCCGCAGGCCGAGCGCGTCATCGTGGCCATGGGCTCCGGCTGCGAGACCATCGAAGAGGTCGTGCGTCACCTCCTGGCCAAGGGCGAGAAGGTCGGCCTGGTCAAGGTCCGCCTGTACCGTCCCTTCGTGCCCGAGTTCTTCCTGCAGGTCCTGCCCGCCACGGCCTCCGTCATCACGGTCCTCGACCGCACCAAGGAGCCCGGCGCCAAGGGCGATCCGCTCTACAAGGACATCTGCACCGCCTACATGGAACGCGGCGAAATGCCCGAGATCGTCGCCGGCCGCTACGGCCTGGGCTCCAAGGAGTTCACCCCGGCCATGGTCAAGGCCGTCTATGACAACATGATGGTCTCCCAGCCCAAGCACCACTTCAACGTGGGCATCGAGGACGACGTCACCCACACCTCCCTCGACGTGCCGGCCTTCGCCGACACCACCCCGGCCGGCACCGTGCAGTGCAAGTTCTGGGGCCTGGGCTCCGACGGCACCGTCGGCGCCAACAAGGAAGCCATCAAGATCATCGGCGACAACACCGACATGTACGCCCAGGGCTATTTCGCCTACGACTCCAAGAAGTCCGGCGGCATCACCGTGTCCCACCTGCGTTTCGGCAAGGAGCCCATCCAGTCCACCTACCTGGTCAATGCGGCCGACTACATCGCCTGCCACAAGTCCAGCTACGTGCACACCTACGACGTCCTGGAAGGCATCAAGGACGGCGGCACCTTCGTCCTGAACTCCAACTGGACCGCCGAGGACATGGAAAAGGAACTGCCCGCCTCCATGCGCCGCACCATCGCCAAGAAGGGCCTCAAGTTCTACAACATCGACGCCGTCAAGATCGCCACGGAAGTGGGCCTCGGCAACCGCATCAACATGGTCATGCAGACCGCCTTCTTCAAGCTGGCCAACGTCATGCCCTTCGAAGAGGCCGTGGCTCTGCTGAAGAAGGCCATCAAGAAGGCCTACGGCAAGAAGGGCGACAAGATCGTCAACATGAACGTCGCCGCCGTGGACCAGTCCATCGAGAACCTGGTCGAGATCAAGGTTCCCGCCTCCTGGGCTGACGCCGTCTGCGACTGCAAGAACGACAAGGACGAGCCCGATTTCGTCAAGAACGTCATGCGTCCCATCCTGGCCCAGAAGGGCGACAATCTGCCCGTGTCCGCCTTCGAGCCCGACGGGCTGTTCCCCGTGGCCACCTCCCAGTTCGAGAAGCGCGGCGTGGCCATCAACGTGCCCGAGTGGATCGCGGCCAACTGTATCCAGTGCAACCAGTGCTCCTTCGTCTGCCCGCACGCCGCCATCCTGCCCGTGCTGCTGACCGAGGAGGAGATGGCCGAGGCCCCCGAGACCTTCGAGACCATCGACGCCCTGGGCAAGGAACTGAAGGGCATGAAGTTCCGCATCCAGGTCAACACCCTGGACTGCATGGGCTGCGGCAACTGCGCAGACATCTGCCCGGCCAAGCAGACCGCCCTGGTCATGAAGCCCCTTGAGACCCAGACTCCCCGCGAAGTGCCCAATTACGACTTCTCGGTCACCGTTCCCTTCAAGGACAACCTCATGCGCCGCGACACCGTCAAGGGCAGCCAGCTGCAGAAGCCGCTGATGGAATTCTCCGGCGCCTGCTCGGGCTGCGGCGAGACCCCCTACGTCAAGGTGCTGACCCAGCTCTTCGGCGAGCGCATGATCATCGCCAACGCCACGGGCTGCTCCTCCATCTGGGGCGCTTCCGCTCCGACCACTCCCTACACGGTCAACGCCGAAGGGCACGGCCCGGCCTGGGGCAACTCCCTGTTCGAGGACGCCGCCGAGTTCGGCTACGGCATCCAGATGGCCTACGACCAGCGTCAGGCCAAGCTGGTGGACCTGATCGGGAAGGCCCTGCAGGGCGATCTGCCCGCGGACCTGGCCGACGCCTTCAAGGGCTGGCTGGAAAATCGCACCAACGCCGAAAAGTCCAAGGAATTCGGCGACACCATCCGTGACATCCTGGCCTTCACGCATCGCGACGATCTCCTCGAAGAGATCTTCGCGAACGAGGAACTCTTCACCAAGAAGTCCTTCTGGATCTTCGGCGGCGACGGGTGGGCCTACGATATCGGCTATGGCGGGCTGGACCATGTTCTGGCCTCTGGCGAAGACATCAACGTTCTGGTGATGGATACTGAAGTGTACTCCAACACTGGCGGGCAGTCCTCCAAGGCGACCCCGCTCGGCTCCATCGCCAAGTTCGCTGCCGCAGGAAAGCGGACAGGGAAGAAGGATCTCGGACGCATGGCCATGAGCTACGGCTATGTCTACGTGGCCACGGTCTCCATGGGCTACGACAAGCAGCAGCTCCTGAAGGCCTTCCGCGAGGCGGAGGCCTACCCCGGACCGTCCCTGATCATTGCCTACGCGCCGTGCATCAACCAGGGGCTCCGCAAGGGCATGGGCAAGACCCAGCTCGAGTCGAAGCTGGCCGTGCAGTCCGGCTACTGGCCGCTGTACCGCTTCAACCCCCTGTTGGCCGACGAGGGCAAGAATCCCTTCACCCTGGACTCCAAGGCTCCGGACGGGTCCATCCAGGAGTTCCTGGCCAGCGAAAACCGGTACGCCTTGCTCGAAAAGATTGAGCCCGAAGCCTCCAAGAGACTGCGTGCCCAGATCGAGCAGGATTACCAGCACCGTTTTGCGATGTACGAGTACCTCTCCAAGCAGGAGTTCGCTCCGGTCAAGGCCGCTTCCGAGCCTGTGGCCGCTGCCGTCCCTGCCGGTGAGGGCTGTACGCTTACGGCAACCGCCGAGCACTCCGGGGCCAACAAGCCCGCGGAGCCCTGCGATGACGGTCGCGCCGGAAAATAGGTAAAGGCTCGCCGCCTGTCCGCGGGGTGGGGTACCTGCGGACAGGCGGCCAATTCATCAGTTTTATTTGGAGGGAGATATGTCAATTCCTGTCTTGGCAATGGTGGCTCTGTTGCCCATTCTGGTGGCTCTTGTTCTGATGGTCGGCATGAACTGGCCTTCGACCAGGGCCATGCCTCTGGCGTTCCTGACCTGCGTGCTCGGCGCCGTCGGTGCCTGGAATCTGCCCGTCGGCTACATTGCCGCCCTGTCCGTCCAGGGCGTGATCACCGCCATCGGCGTTCTGATCATCGTCTTCGGCGCCATCATCATCCTGTACACCCTGAAATACTCAGGCGGCATGGAAACAATCCAGTACGGGATGCAGAACATCAGCCGCGACAAACGCATCCAGGCCATCATCATCGGCTACATGTTCGCGGCCTTCATCGAAGGCGCCGCCGGCTTCGGCACGCCTGCCGCCCTGGCCGCTCCGCTGCTGCTGTCCCTGGGCTTCCCGCCCCTGGCCGCCGCGGTCATCTGCCTGGTCTTCAACTCCTTCTGCGTATCCTTCGGCGCGGTCGGCACCCCCATCCTGTTCGGCCTGAAGTTCCTTGAGCCCCTGGTCAAGGCCGCTGCCGAATCCGGTGTCATGGGTCTGAACTTCACCGATTACGGCTCCTTCGCCAAGGTCATCGGCCAGTGGGTCACCCTGATGCACGGTCCCATGGCCGTCATCCTGCCCATCTTCATGCTCGGCTTCCTGACCCGCTTCTTCGGCCAGAAGAAGTCCTGGTCCGAAGGCTTCGCCGCCTGGCAGTTCTGCATTTTCGCCGCCGTGGCCTTCCTGGTTCCCTACCTGGGCTTCGCCTGGCTGGTCGGCCCGGAATTCCCGTCCCTGATCGGTGGTCTGGTCGGTCTGGGCATCATCGTGGCCGGCGCCAAGGCCGGGTTCTGCGTACCTAAGGAAACCTGGGATTTCGGTCCCCAGTCCACCTGGGACGCTGCCTGGACCGGCACCATCGCCACCAGCACCAATACCGTCTTCAAGGCTCACATGAGCCAGTTCAAGGCTTGGCTGCCCTACATCCTGATCGGCGCCATCCTGGTCGTGACCCGCGTTCCCGCCCTGGGCCTCAAGGCCGTGCTGGCCGCCCAGAAGATCCCCTTCAACGACCTGCTCGGCTACAAGGGCGTGTCCGCCTCCATCGACTACTTGTACCTGCCCGGCACCATTCCCTTCACCCTTGTCGCCCTGCTGACCATCCTGCTGCACGGCATGAAGGGTGACGCCGTGAAGAAGGCCTGGACCGAGTCCTTCGCCAAGATGAAGGCCCCGACCATCGCGCTCTTCGCCGCCGTGGCCCTGGTTTCCATCTTCCGCGGTTCCGGCGTGGCCGATCCGCTGCTGAACCCCAACAACTACCCGTCCATGCCCCTGGCCATGGCCAAGACCGTCGCCGCCATCGCCGGCAACGCCTGGCCCATGCTGGCCTCCTACGTGGGCGGCCTCGGCGCCTTCATCACCGGTTCCAACACGGTCTCCGACCTTCTGTTCGCCGAATTCCAGTGGGGCGTAGCCCAGCAGCTGGAACTGCCGCGCCAGATCATCGTGGCCGCACAGGTCGCCGGCGGCGCCGCCGGCAACATGATCTGCATCCACAACATCGTGGCCGTCTGCGCCGTCACCGGCCTCATCGGCCGCGAGGGCATGATCCTGAAGCGCACCTTCTGGCCCTTCGTGCTCTACGGCATCGTCGTGGGCATCATCGCCAGCCTCATGAGCTTCGTCTTCCTGCCTCACCTGTTCTAGTTGTCAATGCGGTCCCGGGAGTTGCGCAAGGCTCCCGGGACCGTTTCATTCATATCATCGAGCCTCACGCAAGGAGAGAATAATGATTTCAGCGAGTCTGCTCACCGAGTTCCAGAACCTGCTGGGCAAAGACAATGTCCTCGAAAGCGAGTCCGACCGCCACGCCTATTCCTACGATGCCGCCGTCCTCGACGCGGTCGTACCGGAACTGGTGCTGCGTCCGACCAACAGTGAACAGCTGGGCAAGACCGTGGCTCTGTGCAACGAGAACAAGTTGCCCATGACCGTTCGCGGCGCCGGCACCAACCTGAGCGGCGGCACCATCCCGACCAAGGAGCACGGCGTCGTCATCCTGACCAACGGACTGAACAAGATCCTCGAGATCAACGAGCAAGACCTCTACGCCGTGGTCGAGCCCGGCGTGGTCACGGCCAAGTTCGCGGCCGAGGTGGCCAAGCGCGGCCTCTTCTATCCGCCGGACCCGGGCTCTCAGGCCGTCTCCACCCTGGGCGGCAACGTGGCCGAGAACGCCGGCGGCCTGCGCGGCCTGAAGTACGGCGTGACCAAAGATTACGTCATGGGCGTGAATTTCTGGAACGCCGAGGGCGAGTACGTCAAATCCGGCGGCAAGACCGTCAAGTGCGTCACGGGCCTGAACATCGCCCAGCTCATGGTCGGCTCCGAAGGGACCCTGGGCGTCTACGACCAGATCATCCTCAAGCTCGTCCCGCCGCCAGTGGCCTCCAAGGCCATGCTGGCCGAGTTCGACGACATCAACAAGGCCTCCGAGACCGTGGCCGCCATCATCGCCAACAAGATCGTGCCCTGCACCCTTGAACTCCTCGACAACGCGACCATCAACCTGGTCGACGACTTCACCAAGGCCGGCCTGCCCCGCGACGCCGCGGCCATCCTGCTGATCGAGGTCGACGGCGGGCATATCGCCCTGGTCGAGGACGACGCCGAAAAGGTCGTCGAGATCTGCAAGAAGAACGGCGCCCGCCGCGTGCAGATGGCCAAGGACGCCGCCGAGAAGAACAAGCTGTGGGAAGCCCGCCGCAACGCGCTGCCGGCCCTGGCCCGCGCCCGTCCGACCACCGTGCTCGAAGACGCCACCGTGCCGCGCAGCCAGATCCCGGCCATGATCAAGGCCATCAACGACATCGCCGCCAAGTACAAGCTGCAGATCGGCACCTTCGGCCACGCCGGCGACGGCAACCTGCATCCGACCATCCTGACGGACAAGCGCGACAAGGAAGAGTTCCACCGCGTGGAGCTGGCCGTCGACGAGATCTTCGACGTGGCCCTGTCCCTGGGCGGCACGCTGTCCGGCGAGCACGGCATCGGCACGGCCAAGTCCAAGTGGCTGGAGAAGGAGACTTCCAAGGCGACCATCATCTACTCGCGCAGACTGAAGAAGGCGGTTGACCCCAACTACCTGCTCAATCCCGGCAAGATCATCGGAGGCTAGTCATGCACGAAGATCTTCATCAGCTAGCCAAGATGCTGCACGAGCTCGACGACCAGATGGTCGCGTGCATGAAGTGCGGCATGTGTCAGGCGGTCTGCCCGGTATTCTCCGAAACCATGAAGGAGGGCGACGTCGCCCGCGGCAAGATCGCGCTTCTGGAAAACCTGTCCCACGAGATGATCGCCGACGCCGAAGGCGTGCAGGACAAGCTCAACAAGTGCCTGCTCTGCGGCTCCTGCGCGGCCAACTGCCCCAGCGGCGTGAAGGTGCTCGACATCTTCTTCAAGGCCCGCGTCATCGTGAACACGTACATGGGGCTTTCGGCCACCAAGAAGGCCATCTTCCAGGGCCTGCTGACCAAGCCGGCGCTCTTCAACTCCGTGCTGGACGTGGCCTCCAAGTTCCAGGGCGTGTTCACCAAGACGGCCAACGAGGTCATCGGATCGTCCTGCTCGCGCATCAACGCGCCGGTCATCGGCGAGCGGCACTTCATGCCCCTGGCCAAGAAGCCCCTGCGCAAGCTGGAGCCGGCCCTGAACACCCGTCCCGGCAAGGGAGGCTACCGCGTGGCCTTCTTCCCCGGCTGCGTCATCGACAAGATCTACCCGCAGGTCGGCCAGGCCGTCCTGAAGGCCCTGCGGCACCACGAACTGGGCATCTACATGCCCGCCGGACAGGCCTGCTGCGGCATCCCGGCCCTGGCCTCGGGCGACAAGGAGTCCTTCGACAAGCTCGTGAAGTGCAACCTCGAGATCTTCGAGAAGGAGAACTTCGACTACCTGCTCACGGCCTGCGCCACCTGCACGGCCACCATCCATGAGCTGTGGCCCATGATGTCCGGCGACAAGACCGAGAGCATGCAGGAGCGCATCGCGGCCCTGGCGGCCAAGACCATGGACGTGAACAAGTTCATGGTCGACGTGCTCAAGGTCGCCGCGCCGGTGCAGGGACACGGGACCAAGGTCACGTACCACGACCCGTGCCACCTCAAGAAGTCCATGAAGGTCTTCGAGCAGCCCCGCGCGCTCCTCAAGAGCAACCCCAAGGTGGAGTTCGTGGAGATGCCCGAGGCCGACCGCTGCTGCGGCTGCGGCGGCAGCTTCAACCTGCAGCACTACGGGCTGTCCAAGGACATCGGCAAGATCAAGCGCGACAACATCGTCGCGTCCGGCGCCCAGGTCGTGGCCACGGGCTGCCCCGCGTGCATGATGCAGATCTCCGACATGCTGTCCCAGCATGGCGACAAGATCGCAGTCAAACACGTTATGGAAATCTACGCGGAAACGTTGTAAACAGATGGCTCCGACATCGGCCTTGCGCCGATGTCGGAGCCGTTCCGTCCGTTATTTCAACATGCCGAAATCATGAAAAAATATACGTGGCGGAAGTTTTCTCTTTTTTTCGAAAATTTACAGCTTGTGTAACCAACCAATTTCATTTACCGACCGTGAAACATCACGGGACGGGACACGTCGGAAACCGGACCGGCATTCAAGGGAAGGAATATGGCCAGAAATCTATACATCACGGCGACGGAATCTCGCAGCGGAAAATCAGCCATTGTCCTCGGCGTCATGCAGATGCTCCTGCGTGACATCCGCCGGGTCGGCTTCTTCAGACCCATCATCAACGACGTGCCGGACCGCAAGGACCACGACATCGATCTGGTCCTGTCCCAGTTCTACCTGGGCCTGCAGTACCACGAGACGTACGCCCTGACCATGCGTCAGGCCAAGGAGCTGGTCAACGCAGGGCAGCACTCCATCCTGATCGAAAAGATCATCAACAAGTACAAGGAGCTGGAGAGCAAGTGCGACTTCGTCCTGCTTGAGGGCACGGACTTCGAGGGCACCAGCCCCGCCTTCGAGTTCGACATCAACGCCGACATCGCCGCCAACCTCGGCAGCCCGCTGCTGGTCGTGTCCAACGCCTGCCAGAAGACCGAACACGAGATCATCAGCGCCACCAAGCTGGCCGTGGAGTCCTTCGCAGACAAGGCCGTGGACATCCTGGGCGTCATCGTCAACCGCACGGACGTGCCCGACCGCGACGCGCTGCGCATCGCCCTGAAGAAGACCCTGAACAAGCCCGAGACGCTCTTGTACATCATCCCCGAGGTGGCCATCCTCGGCAAGCCCACCGTGGCCGACGTCATGAAGTGGGTCGGGGCCGAAGTCCTCTACGGCCGCGAGAACCTCGGCGCGCAGGTCGACGACATCGTCGTGGCCGCCATGCAGATCGAGAATTTCCTGAACTACATCGAGCGCGGAAGCCTGGTGGTCACCCCCGGCGACCGCTCCGACATCGTCGTCAGCAGCCTTGCCTCCCGGCAGTCGTCGTCCTACCCGGACATCGCCGGCATCCTGCTGACGGGCGGCATCCGCCCCGGCAAGGCCGTGGACCGGCTCATCGACGGCTGGACCGGCGTGCCCGTGCCCGTGCTTCTCGGCAAGGAGGCCACCTTCCAGACGGCCCGGCGCCTCTACAACATGTACGGCAAGATTGAGCCGGGCGACCAGAAGAAGATCGCCTCGGCCCTGGGCGTGTTCGAGGAGAACGTGGCCACGGACGAGCTGCGCCAGCGCCTCGACACCCGGAAGTCCACCAAGGTCACGCCGCAGATGTTCGAGTACGGCCTCATCGAGAAGGCCAAGAAGCACCGCCAGCACATCGTCCTGCCCGAGGGCGGCGACGAGCGCATCCTGCGCGCGGCCGACATTCTGCTTCGCCGCGGCGTGGTGGACCTGACCATCCTGGGCGACCCCAAGGCCATCTCCTCCATGACCTCCCAGCTGGGCCTCAACCTGAGCGGCGTGAACATCATCGATCCCGTGATGTCGCCGGACTACAACGACTACGTGGGCACCTTCATGGAACTGCGCAAGAAGAAGGGTGTGTCCAAGGAAGTGGCCTGCGACTGCATGGTCGACCCGACCTATTACGGCACCATGATGGTCTTCAAGGGCCAGGCCGACGGCATGGTCTCCGGCGCCATCAACACCACGGCCCACACCATCCGCCCGGCCTTCCAGATCATCAAGACCAAGCCCGGCGCGTCCATCGTGTCGAGCGTGTTCCTGATGTGCCTGAAGGACCGCGTCCTGGTCTTCGGCGACTGCGCCGTTAACCCGAACCCGACCGCGCAGCAGCTGGCCGAGATCGCCATCAGCTCGGCCGAGACGGCCCGCATCTTCGGCGTGGACCCGCGCGTGGCCATGCTGTCCTACTCGACCGGTGACTCCGGAGCCGGCGGCGACGTGGACGTGGTCATCGAGGCCACCCGCATCGCCCGCGAAATGGCCCCGAGCCTGCTTCTCGAAGGCCCCCTGCAGTACGACGCGGCCATCGACCCCGAGGTCGGCGCCAAGAAGCTTCCCGGGAGCCAGGTGGCCGGACGGGCCACGGTCTTCATCTTCCCGGACCTGAACACCGGCAACAACACGTACAAGGCGGTCCAGCGCGCCGCCAACGCCGTGGCCATCGGCCCGGTCCTGCAGGGCCTCAACAAGCCCGTCAACGACCTGAGCCGCGGCTGCACCGTTCCCGACATCGTCAACACCGTGGCCATCACGGCCATCCAGGCCCAGGCCGAAAAAGGCTTAATATAACGAGGATACCATGAAGATTTTTGTCATCAATTCCGGGAGCTCCTCCCTCAAATACCAGCTTCTCGACATGGAAAGCGGCTCCGTCATGGCCACCGGCCTGGTAGAGCGCATCGGCGAAACCATGGGCAAGGTCAGCCAGAAGAACTGGCCGGGCGAGGCCAAGCAGGCCGAAGTGGAGCGGGAGATGCCGTTCCCCGATCACCGCGCCGCCATGCACACCGTGGTGGACCTGGTCACGGGCAAGGACACGGGCGTCATCGCCTCGTCCGCCGAGATCGACGCCATCGGCCACCGCGTGGTCCAGGGCGGCGAGACCCTGTTCAAGAGCACCCTGATCGACGACGACGTCGTGGCCAAGATCCGCGACAACTGCCACCTCTCGCCCCTGCACAACCCGGCCAACCTGGTCGGCATCGAGGTGGCCCGCGAACTCTTCGCCGGCGTGCCTCAGGTGGCCGTGTTCGACACGGAATTCCACCAGACCATGCCGCCCCAGGCCTTCATGTACCCGATCCCGTACGAACTGTACGAGGAACTGCGCATCCGCCGCTACGGCTTCCACGGCACCTCGCACCGCTACGTGGCCCAGCAGGCCGCTGCCATGCTCGGCAAGGCCGCGGACGAGGTCAACCTGGTGACCCTGCACCTGGGCAACGGCTGCAGCATGGCCGCCGTGCGCAAGGGCAAGTGCATCGACACGTCCATGGGCCTGACCCCCCTGGCCGGCGTGATGATGGGCACCCGCAGCGGCGACATCGACCCGGCCATCATCCCCTTCCTGATGAAGGAGAAGGGCCTGGACATGGGCCAGATCGACGACATCCTGAACAAGAAGAGCGGCCTCAAGGGCATCTGCGGCATGAATGACATGCGCGACATCCACGCCGCCGCCCATGACGGCGACAAGAAGGCCGCCCTGGCCGTGGACATGTTCGTCTACAGCATCAAGAAATACATCGGCGCCTACTACGCCGTGACCGGCCCCCTCGACGCCCTGGTCTTCACCGCCGGCATCGGCGAGAACGACGACGAGGTCCGTGCCCGCGTCTGCGCAGGCCTCGAACACCTCGGCATCAGCATCGACCCCCAGCGCAACGCCGGACGCAAGAAGACCGCCATCGCGGTCCAGGCCGACGGCAGCAAGGTCGCCATCCTCGTCATCCCCACCAACGAGGAACTGGCCATCGCCAAGGCGACCCTGAGCGTTCTGAAATAGGATAAGAGCCTCCCCCCTCCTTACGCCCCCCCGGGAAATCCATTTTCCCGGGGGGGCCTTTTTTTCCTGTGCCGCCCGTTCCGGGCCATTCGCGCATTGGCCGTAGCCGCCTCAAATCCGTTGTTTTCTCCGGCCCGATGTGCAAGTCTTTCGCCCTGATGAATCCGGCCCTTTGTAAATGGCGCCGGGCATATGGAGGATCGATGAAAAGATTGTTGGTTCTGCTGCTGGTCTTTGCCGCCGGGGCGTATGCCGCTGCCGCGTATCTGCTCGGCGGCCAGGCCCGCGAGCAGTATTTTTCCCTGTTGAAGGAGCACGAGCGTTCGGGCCCCGTTTCCCTGACCAACCAGTCCTACGAGCGCGGTTTCCTCGCGTCCCGGGCGACGACGCTGGTGGAGGTCGCCGTTCCCGAAGCGGAGCAGGCTGACGCAGGGGGCGCGGCGGATAAAACCGTGCGCTTTACGTTGCGCCATGAGCTGCGGCACGGCCCCATGCCGGATCTGTTCGACGGCCTTTCCTTCGATACGGCCCTGGCCACCATGGAAAGCGTCGTCGAACCCGTCGATCCAGGCGACGATGTCGGGAAGCTGTTCGCCGAAATCCCGGAGCTGGCGCAGTCCAGGTCCACGCTGCGCGTGGGCTTTTCCGGCGAGATCAAGGGTGATCTGACGGTCCCCGCCTTCGAGAAGAACGGCGGGGAAGGGGAGCGGCTGGCCTGGGGCGGGCTGAAGCTCAACATCGTCCATGAGCCCCTTTCCGGCGCTCTGCGGGGCGATTTCTCCCTGCCCGGTCTGTCCCTGGCAGCGAACCGGGGCAGGGTGGGACTGGAAGGCCTGACCGGCTCCTTCGATCTGGTCGAGGCCCTGCCGCTCGTTTATGTCGGCCGGGCCGACAGCGCGGTGGCGTCGGTCAACATGACGCAACCGGGCGCCGAGAGCGTCCTCGTCACGGACCTGCGGCTGTCGTCGGAAAGCAGCTGCGAAGGCAACCTGGCGGGTTTTCTGCAGAAGCTCGACATCGCCAGGGTCGAGTACGGCGGCGGGGCCTTCGGGCCGCTGTCCTGCGACATCGAGGCCAGGAACCTCGACGCACTGGCCCTGAGCGAATTCCAGTCCCGCCTGCGCCTGCTGGCCGGCGCGAGCGACGTGGACGCCGACGCCCTGTCCGCGCAGGTAGGGGAACTGTACGTCACCCTCTTCGGGAAGATCCTGGCCGGAAAGCCCGAACTGCGCATTTCCCGGCTGCGCCTGGGCACGGCCAGAGGGGATCTGACGGGCTCCCTGCAGGTCAGAAGCAACGCGCCCGCCGGACAGGCCGCCGTCAATCCGCTGCTCCTGCTGCCCTTTGTCGAGGCCGAGGCCGAACTGATCGCCTCGGAGGAACTGCTCGTCGGCCTCCTGGGCCTGGATGTGCGCCGGCAGGAGCCCGCCGCTTCGGACGAGGCCGTGGACCTTCTGGCCAGGCAGCGCTTCCGTGAGCAGATCGAGCCGCTGCTGGCCCGGGGGTTCCTGACGCGCGACGGCGCCAACATCACGGGCCGGGCCTCCTTCAGTCAGGGACGACTGACGGTCAACGGGCAGTCCACGCCGCTGTTCTGAGGCGCGTACCAGCGCCCGCGGCCGTTTGCGACCGGGGGGATGGGTCCGGACGGCACCCCGGACAGGGCCCCCGTCGCATGACGCCCCGGCACGGCGAACCGCAACCGCAACCCGGAGATCTCATGTTCCGCTTCGTCCACGCCGCCGACATCCATCTCGACAGCCCCCTGCGGGGCCTCGAATCCTATCCCGACGCCCCGGTGGAGCAGATCCGCGGGGCCGCCAGGCGGGCCTTCGACAACCTGGTCGACCTGGCCATCGCGGAGGGGGCGGCTTTCGTCCTCCTGGCCGGCGACCTCTTCGACGGCGACTGGAAGGACTACAACACGGGCCTCTATTTTACCCACCGCATGGGCCGCCTGCGCGAGGCGGGCATCCGCGTCCTCATGGTTTCGGGCAACCACGACGCCGCGAGCCAGCTGACCCGCACCCTGCGCCTGCCGGACAACGTGACCCTCTTCCCGCACCGCAGGCCGTCCACCGTGACCTTCGACGACCTGGGCGCGGCCGTGCACGGCCAGAGCTTCGGCGGCCGCGTCGTGTCCGAGGACCTGAGCCGGGACTACCCACAGGCCGTGCCGGGCATGTGCAACATCGGTCTCCTGCACACGAGCCTGACGGGGCGACCGAACCACGAGAACTACGCGCCGTGCACCGTCGAGGGCCTGGCCTCCCGGGGCTACGACTACTGGGCCCTGGGCCACGTCCACCGGCGCGAGGTGGTCGGCCGCGACCCGTGGATCGTTTTCCCCGGCAACATCCAGGGACGGCACATCCGCGAGACGGGCCCCAAGGGCTGCGCCGTGGTCACCGTCGAGTCCGGGCGCGTCAGCGGTGTTGAATTCCGCGATATCGACGTGCTGCGTTTCGAGGTCTGCCGCGTGGACCTGACGGGCTGCACGGGTCCCGATGGGGTGCGCGACCGGGTGCGCGAGGCGCTGGACGCGCAGCGCAGGGAGACGGACGGCCGTCCCCTGGCCGTGCGGGTGACCCTGGAAGGGCGCACGGACCTGCACGCCGGCCTGCACCGCGACCGTGGGCACCTGCGCGAGGAGCTGCGGGCCCTGGCCGCGGACCTGGGAGACGTGTGGCTGGAGAAGCTGGAGGTGGCCACCCGGCCGAGCGCGTCCGGCCTGCCCGAGGAGGACTCGCCTTTGGCCGGGCTGGAGCAGGCCGTGGCCGCACTGGAGCTGGACGGGTCGCTCCTGGGCCTTGCGCCGGAATTCGAGAACCTGCGCGGCCGCCTCCCGGCCGAACTGCTGGCCGCCGAGGACCCGTTCCGCCCGGACGAGGAGGGGATGGCCGCGCTTCGCGACGAGGTCCGGGAACTGCTCATGGCCCGGCTGCAGGAGGGACGCCATGCGGATTGAACGCCTGGAACTCGCGGCCTTCGGCCCCTTCACCGGCCGGGTCCTGCATTTCGACTCGGACCTGCCCGGCCTGCACGTGGTGCACGGTCCAAACGAGGCCGGCAAGTCGAGCGCCCTGCGAGGACTGCAGGCCCTGCTCTTCGGATTTCCGCCGCGCACGGGCGACAATTTCCTGCACGCCTACGATCAGCTCCTGGTGGGTGGGCGTATTCGCCGCGAGGACGGTCTGGCCCTGACTTTTCGCCGGCGCAAGAAGGCCAAGAACGACCTTTTCGACGAGGCCGACGGCCCTCTCGGGGCCGACGCCCTGAGCCCCTTCCTGCACGGCATGGGCCAGGACGTGTTTTCCGCCATGTACGGCATCGACCACGAAACCCTGGTCCGCGGCGGTCAGGGCATCCTCGACCAGGAAGGGGAGGTGGGGCAGGCCCTGTTCGCCGCCGGGGCGGGGTTCGCCTCCCTGCGCTCCGTGCTCAAGGGGCTGGAGGACGAGGCCGACGACCTGTTCAAGCCCCGCGCCTCGACAAAGGCCCTGACGGCAGCCCTGGCGCGCTACAAGGAGCTGCAGTCGCAGCTGCGGGCCGCCAGCCTGGCCGGGCACGACTGGCAGAAGCACAGCCAGGCCCTGGCCGAGGCCGAAAGGGAAGTGGCGGCCCTGTCCGCACGCCGCGAAGAGCTGAGCCGCAGCCTGCACCGCCTGGAGCGGCTGCAGCGAGCCCTGCCTTTCCTGAGCCGGCGGCGGATGCTTCTGGATAAACTTCAGGAGTTGGGTGAGGTTTTTGCCCTGGCCGAGGATTTCGGTCCGCGTCGGCGCGCACTGGAAGAGAAGGGCCGGACCCTTCGCGTGCGGCTGGACGCGGCCGAGGCGCGGCGACGGGAGACCGTGGAGCGCATGGCCGCCCTGGGTGCCGAGAGGAACGTCATCGACCATGCCGAGGACATCGAGAACCTGCATCAGCGTCTGGGCGCGTACCGCAAGGGCCTTGAGGACCGCCCCGGCCTCGACGGCATGCGCAAGGGGTACAAGACCGAGGCGGCGCATCTGCTGCGCCGCGTCAGGCCGGAACTGGACGTGGAACGGGCTGAAACCCTGCGCCCGGGCCTGGCCAAGCGCAGGACAGTCCAGACCCTGGCCCAGCGTCATGAGGCCGTGTTTCAGGGCGTGCGGCAGGCCGGGACGCGCCTGGCCGAGCTGCAGCGGGACCTGGAGAGCCGCAGGGCCGAGCTGGCCGCCCTGGGCCGGGAGGCTGACGGCTCGGCGCTGGCTCTGGCCATCGGGGCAGCGCGCAAGGCCGGCGACCTGGACGAGGAACAGCGTCAGCGCGTGGCCGACGGCCAGAGACTGCGCGGCGTCTGTCTGGCCGCCCTGGAGCGTCTGGGGCTGTGGCGGGGGAGTCTCGAAGCCGTGTTGTCCCTGCGCCTGCCCCTGCCCGAAACCGTCAATGAATTCGAGACGGCCCTGCAAGGTCGGGACGAAGAGCTGCGCCGTCTTCGCCAGGAAGAGGAGCGCGCCGTCCGGAACATGGAGTCCCTGGAGCGCGAGCTTCGGGCCATCGAGCACGCCGCCGTGGTCCCGTCCGAGGCCGAGCTGGCCGACTGCCGGGCCAGGCGCGAGGAGGGGTGGAGCCTCCTGCGGCGGCAATGGATGGACGGCGAGGATATCGAAGCCCAAAGCCGCGTCTACGCGGCGGAAGGGACCTTGCCCGAAGCCTACGAACAGTGGGTGGCGAAAGCCGACCAGACGGCCGACCGCATGTACCGGGAGGCCGACCGGGTCCAGAAGCACGCCCATCTGCTGGCCGGCATCGAGTCCGACGGGACCGCGCTGGGCGGGCTGCGGGCCGCCATCGCCGCGGAAGTGGCCGAACGCGAGGCCCTCCTGATCCGCTGGCGGGAGCTGTGGGCCCCGTGCGGCATCGATCCCCTGGGGCCGCGCGAGATGCGGGCCTGGCGCGCGAATTTCGACGACCTCGGCCGCAAGGTCGAGGAACTGGACCGGGCCCGCGCCGAACTGTCCGTGCGCCAGACGCGACGCGCGGAGCTGCGCGAGCTGCTGCTGCGCGAACTTGAGAGCCTGGGCCAGGCCGCGGACCGGTCCGGCGAGGAACTGGGCCCCGCCCTGCGCCGAGCCGAGGCCGTGTCCGAGGCGCTGGGAGCGGGCCGGGTCAGGCGCGAAACCCTGGCGCGGGCCGTGGCCGAACTGTCGTCGGCCGTGGGCAAGGCCGAGGTGGCCGCGGACGCCGCCCGCAGGCAGGCCGAGGAGTGGCGGGAAGCCTGGGCCGAGGCCATGGCCTTCCTGGGGCTTGCCGGTGGCGCATCGCCCGAGGAGGCCGCCGACTACGTGGAGACGGTCCAGGAGTGTTTGGCCAAGCTCGACGAGGAGGATGTGCTGCGCAAACGCATCGCCGGCATCGACCGCGACGCGCGGGTCTTCGAGGACGACGTGCGCGGGGTCTGCCGCCTCGTGGACCCGGCCGCCGCGGATCTCGACGCCGCCCTGGCCGTGGGCCGCCTCAAGGCCCTCCTGGCCCAGGCGGTGCGGGAGCAGACCGTGCGGGCCCGGCTGGAGGAAGACGCGGCCCAGGCAGAGCTGGAAATCCGCTCCCTGTCCGAAGACCTGGCTGTGGTCGGGGAAGGGCTGGCCGCCCTGCGGGCCGAGGCGCGCGTCGATGACGACGAGGGCATGGCCGAGGCCGAACGGAGGTTCGCCGCCTGGTCCCAGCTGCGCGGTGAAGCGGACAAGGTCGAGGCCGATCTGGCCGGCATGGCCGAGGGCGGGAGCCTCGATGATCTGGAGTCATTGGCCCGTGAGCACGACGCCGACGCCCTGCCCGGACGTCTGGCCGAACTGCGCCTGGAGCTGCGGGAACAGGTCGAGCCGCGGCTGCAGGAGCTGGCCGAGGTCATCGGGCGGGAGAAGAACGAACTGGCGCGCATGGACGGCGGCGACGCCGCGGCCCGCGTGGCCGAGGAGATGCAGGAGGTCCTGGCGACGATTTCGCGCCTGACGGGGCGCTACATCCGCCTCAAGGTCGCTTCGGGGGTGCTGCGCGCCGAGATCGAACGCTACCGCGCCGCCAACCAGGGGCCGCTCTTGTCCATGGCCTCGGACCTCTTCCGCGACCTGACCTTGTCATCCTTTTCCGGCCTGCAGGCCGACATGGACGAGAGCGACCGGCCCGTCATCCTGGGCCTGCGGCCCGGCGGCGAGCGGGTCAGGGTGGACGGCATGAGCTCCGGCACCCGCGACCAGCTCTACCTGTCCCTGCGCCTGGCGAGCCTGTCCTGGCGCGCGAGGACCGCCGAGCCCATGCCCTTCATCGTCGACGACATCCTCATCAACTTCGACGAGGCCAGGAGCGCCGCCACCCTGCAGGCCCTCTCCGCCTTGGCCGACCGCACCCAGGTCATCCTCTTCACCCACCAGGCCCATGTGGCGGACCTGGCCCGGGGACTGGGACAGGGGGACAGGGTGTTCGTGCACGGTCTGTAAGGCGGAGCGTGTGCGGGAAACGTTGTTTTGAAGGCTCTGAAGGGTTGTGCCAGTGCGGCCGCGTGGCGGGCTGTCTCCGGCCAGGGCCGTCGAAACTCCCTCGCCGGCCTCGTAATGCTTCCCGGCCTTGAGCTGCGGTCATTGGACGGCGCTTCGAACGTGAGACGGCCGGGAATCAAACGATGCCTGGTTCGGTCAGACAGTCGACGTCCCTGGCCGGAGACAGCCCGCCATGCTCGAACCGAGAGTTGGGCGGGATGTCGTAAAGTAGACAAAGAAAGCCCTTTCCGGAGCGAACTCTCTGCGCAGTCGGGAAGAAAACAAGCAGAAGAACTCGATCAGGGTCGCTGCGTCTCCTCCCTCACCCGCATCCCGTCCGCGAGGGTGTCCGGCGGATGCAGGATGACGCGTTCTCCTTCCTTCAGCCCATCCCTCACTTCGGCGTCCAGGCCGTTTTCGCGGCCGACGGCGACCGTGCGCAGCACGGCCTTGCCTCCTTCGAGCACAAAGGCCATCCATTCCCCTCCGCGCCGGAACAGGGCGCCCGTGGGCACCTGCAGGACGTTCTCCGCCTTCCAGGTGACGATGCGCGCCTGCACCCCGTAGCGGTCGCCCAAAAGCACACCTTCGGGCAGGGCGTCCGCCAGTTCGGCCCGCACCTTGACCCGCTGCTCCTCCACGCCGATGGCCGAGACCTTGGTGAACCCGCCGGGCTCGACCACCGTGACCGTGGCGCGCAGGCTTCCTTCGCCGCCCCAGTGCTCGATGAGGGCCAGGGCGCCCGGCGTCACGGCCACGGCGTCCGTGGAGAGCAGTTCGATCTCGATCTCCAGGTCGCTGGGGTCCCCCACCTCCATGATGGGCGTGGACGCGGCCACCGCCCTGGCATTCTCCTCCATGACGGACAGGACGTACCCGTCCACCGGGGCCAGGATGGGCACGGTCTCGCCGTGGCCCGGCGTCGCGGCCCTGGTCAGGGCGGCCCGCGCCGCGCCGGCCTCGTGTTCGGCCACCTGCAGGGCGAAGGAAGCCGCCTGCGCCCCGCGCTCCAGGACCCGCACCTGGTTCTCGGCCCGGTCCCATTCCTGGCGGGCCACGGCGCCGCTTGCGAGCAGCGCGTCCATGCGCCGAAGCTCCGTGCGCGCCAGTTCCAGGCTCGCGTCCGTGCGCCTGGCCTCGGCCAGTCTCGCCTTGACGGCGGCCTCGGCGGCGTCGATCCGGGCCAGGGCCTCGGCCCTCGTCCTGGGGTTCAGGAAGGTCGCGGGTTCCGGCGTCAGCTCGGCCAGCACGGTCTTCCCGGCTTCGATGCGCGCCCCGGCCCGCAGCCCGACGCGTTGCAGAAAACCGGCCGTGGGCGGGTAGACGAGGTAGCGGCTGCGGATGCGCGTCTTGCCTTCCTCGGTCACGCTGACGGTCATGGGCCCGCGCGAGATCGTCCGCGTCTGCACGGGCAGGGGCTTGGGCCACAGCCCCGCGACGATGAGGGCGGCCAGGGCCAGCGCCGCGAGGGTCAGAACGAGAGTGCGCCAGGGGCGGCGTTTGCGGGTGGTGTTCATTCGGGGGCCTTCAGCACGGCCAGCAGTTGCAGGTTCCTGATGCGGCGTCCGACTACGAGGAAGGACGCCAGGGAGGACGAGAGGACGATGAGCACGGACGTGGCGTAGGCGCGGTCCGTCAGCACCAGCGGCATGCGCACGGATTCGGTGTTGGCGGTCATGACCAGCACCCGCGCCATTTCGCCGCCGATCCACAGCCCCGGCAGCAGGGCGGCCAGGGTCAGAACCACGAGTTCAGAGAGCAGGATGACTGTGGTTTCGGCCTCGGAGAAGCCGAGCACGCGCAGTGTGGCCAGGTCGCGGGTCCGTTCGGACAGGGAGATGCGCGCCCCGTTGTAGACCACGCCGCAGGAAACGATGACGGCGAAGCCGAAATACACGGTCTGCACCACGCCCATCATGTCGCCCATGGCCGACTGGAAGCTCTCGCGGGCCGACGAGGTGAACACGGCCGAGGCGATGGCCGGGGTGTCGTCCACGCGACGCAGGAACTCGTCTCGCAGGATCGGGTCCAGGGTCAGGTGCGCACCGCTGACGACCCGCTCCTCGCCCATGAGCCGCCCCAGCGCGTACAAATCCATGTATGCCCCCACCCCGGCGAAATCGGTGATGGTCCCGGCCACGAAGGTTTCGAGCACCGGACGGTGCCCTTCCTGGACCTCGATGCGCACCGAGTCGCCGGGCGCGAGCCCGAGCACCTCGGCCAGCTTTTCGGACAGGAGCAGGCCCGACAGGGGCAGGTCCACGGTCCTACCCTCCGCGTCGAGGAGGAGGTTCAGGCGCGCGTCGGGCAGGCGCCCGGTCAGGCCGACCCGCCGCTCCCGCAGGCCGCTGACGATGCGTCCCTGGACCACGCGGAAGGGCTCGGCGTGGAGCACCCCGGGCAGGGCCGCCAGGGCGTGCAGGGCGGCCGGTGATCCGGGCTCGATGAGGGTGGCGGTGACGTCCTGGCGCTGGGCCAGCCGCCACTGGAAGTCCATGAGGTAGTCGATGCCGTCGCCCATGGCCCCCGGCACCATGGGGATGGCCGTGGCCATGGCCAGGCCGAAGGCCGTGAAGAAGGCCTGCCAGGGCTTGCGCTCCAGGTTGCGCAGGGCCATGCGCTGCACGGGCGAGAGCAGGCGCATGAGGCCCAGGCGCTCCAGGAAGGACGGCTCGAAGCGCGCCGGGGGCTCGGGCCGCATGGCCTCGGCCGGGGGCAGGTTCACGGCCTGGCGCACGGCCCCGAGGACGCCGGCGAAGGACGCGCCCGCGCTGGCCGTCAGGGCCAGGCCCAGGGCCTGCCAGTCGGGCCGGAAGACGAGGTTCGGGAACTGGAAGAACCGCCGGTAGATGTCCACCATGTTTTCCCCGAGCCACAGGCCGACCACGGAGCCGAGCAGCGTGGCCGCCGCGACGGCCGCCAGGGCGAACTGGAAATAGTGCAGGCCCACGGCCCAGGAGGAGTAGCCGAAGGCCTTGAGCTGGGCGATCTGCTCGCGCTGCAGGCGGACCAGCCGGGTCAGGGCGGCGCTGGTCATGAAGGCGGCGATGGACAGGAAGATGACGGGGAAGGCGACGGCGAAGCCCCGCAGCATGGCGATGCGGTCGTCGATGAGCTTGGTCGAGACGTGCTCGGTGCGGTCGAAGGCCACCAGTGCGCCGTAGGGGGCCAGAATGCGGTCCAGGGCCTTCTTCACGGGGCCGGTTTCGGCTCCGGGGGCCAGGGTCAGGACGACGCTGTTGAAGGCGCCGCTCAGGGCGAAGGCGTCGGCCAGGGCCCCCTCGCTCATCCAGAAGGTGCCGTAGCGGCGGTTGTCGGGCACGGTCTCGCCGGGCCGGGTTTCGTAGACGTACTCGGGCGACATGCCCACGCCGACGATTCGAAGCCTGGTGCGCGCCCCGTAGATGGTCGCCTCCAGGGTGTGGCCGGGCACGAAGCCGTGGGCCTTGGCGAAGGGCTCGCTGACCACGACCTCGTCCGGGCTGTAGGGCTCGGGCAGGCGGCCCTGGCGCAGGTGCAGCCGGTTGACCTCGGTCTGCCGGCCGTCGGGCAGGGACAGGGCCAGCCCGTCGGCCGGCTCGCGCAGCCCCGGCAGGTCCAGGGTCAGGGTGCCCCTGACGCGCGTCTCCAGGGCTGCCACGCCGTCGATTTCCCGCAGGCGCGCCTTCATGGCGTTCGGGGCGCGTTTCAGGTCGCAGAAGACGTGCGACAGTCGGTGGGAGGCGTAGTATTCGTCCCGGGCCGACTCCAGTGACCTGACCAGCCCGCGGGCCATGATCATGACCATCAGGCCGCAGGCCATGACCAGGGCCACGGCCGCCATCTGCCCCTTCATGGACCACAGGTCGCGCAGGAGCTTGACGTTCAGGGCGCGCATGTCACCAGGCCAGCTCTTCCGCCCTGCGGCGGGACTGATTGGACCGGATGTCGGTGATGCGGCCGTCCGAGAGGAGGATGACGCGGTCGGCCATGTCCGCGATGGCCACGTTGTGGGTGATGACCACGGCCAGGGTGCCGAGTTCGGCGTTGATGCGCTCGATGGCCGAGAGCACCGTGATGCCCGTGCGCACGTCCAGGGCTCCGGTGGGCTCGTCGCACAGGAGCACGTCGGGGTTCTTGGCGATGGCGCGGGCGATGGCCACGCGCTGCTGTTCGCCGCCCGAGAGCTGGGAAGGGAAGTGGTCCAGTCGCGCCGCGAGGCCCACCAGGGACAGAGCCGCGGCCGGGTCCATGGGGTCTTCGGCGATGTCGGTGATGAGCGCCACGTTCTCGCGGGCCGTGAGGCTCGGGATGAGGTTGTAGAACTGGAAGATGAAGCCCACGGACTCTCGGCGGTAGGCGGTCAGCGTCTTCTCGTCGGCGTTGGTCAGGTCCTGGCCGCGGTAGGACAGGGTGCCGCTGGTCGGGGTGTCGAGGCCGCCGAGGATATTGAGCAGCGTCGACTTGCCGCTGCCCGATGCGCCCAGCAGCACGACCAGCTCGCCGGGAAAGAGGTCCAGGCTGACCCCGCCCAGGGCCCGCACCTCAGGGGCCGCGCCGGTCTGGTAGACCTTGGTCAGGTCGCGGGCGCAGAGGAGGGGGGAGGGCGGTAGTGCGGTCATGTCGGGGGCTCCGTATTTTGTGCGGTTTTACTGAATCACAATGGGAGCTTGAGGTCAATTTGCGCAGGGCGAAGGAAGGGGGGCACGTCCGTGTTGTCCATCCCGTTCAGTCCATGTTTGGGAAAAAGTTGCGCAGGGCGGCGCGTGGCGCTTCGTTCCGGCACGGGCCGTCGAAACTCCATCGCCGGCCTCGTACCGTTTTCCCGTCGCTTCTTCGGACAGAAGCGGAAGCTTCGGGCGACAGGCGACTGGAAAACGAACGATTCCTGGCTCAGTCAGACAGTCGACGGCCCGTGCCGGAACGAAGCGCCACGCTCGGGCGTATCGTTGGCCGTCAGAAGACAGGGAAAGGCATAAGGCGGGGAAAACGGTCGTGAATGCGGGAGAGAGGAAAAGAGGCGCCCCCGGGAGGCGGGGGCGCCGGAAGATCACTTCACGTGGCAGCTGTTGCAGGCCAGGGGAGCTTCGCCCTGTCCCTGCTTCTTGAGGTCGCGGTGGCAACCCACGCAGCTCTTGGAGGTGTCCTTGGTGGTGTGGAAGGCGTTGTAGAGGGAACTCGCGGTCGTGCGGTCCTTCGCGTTGTCGTGGCAGCCTTCGGACATGCAGCTCTGGAAGGTGTAGGTCTGCGGCACGGTGTGGTGGCAGTCCTGACATGCGATGTGCATGTGCGAAGCGTGGTTGAACGTCACTTCGGCTTTCTTGGGGGTGTAGTCCTTGACGCCTTTGGCGCTCATCAGGACGCTCTCGGGCATCTCGACGCTTCCGGCCATGGCGGTGGCGACACCGCCCAGAATCAGCAGCCCCACGAGCAGGGCAAGGGTTCCAATCCGTTTCATCCGATCCTCCTTGAAATGTTCTTCGATCACGCACAAGGCCCGTGGCTCCGCCGGTTCAGGGGACAGGGCGGCGGCGGGCCGGCATCCCTCGACAAAGTTTTCTCCTGTATATTCATCCCTTGCGGAGGGCAAGAGCTGAAATGTGAAGTTTGTCACGAGGAGGCCGCGGCCATGTTTGGCCGTCGTTTCAAAGAGTTCGCGTCTTGACAGGCCCCGCCCCGCGGGTAGGAATCGGGACGGCGCGCGTGCCCGGCACTGCGGCGCGAAAAACAGAGCAAGGAGCGTTCATGCCCGATCCACAGCCCCTCGAACCCCTGGTCCAGATGGACATTGTCAAGGTCACCGCCTCCGGCCCCACCCCCGAAATGGACGTCGTGGCCACGGAGGTGCCCGTGACCATCATGGCCGGGGATACGGAAATCGCCACCCTGATGTGCACGCCCGAACATCTGGACGATCTGGCCAGGGGCTTTCTGCACACTTCGGGGCTCCTGGACAGGCCGGGGGATTTTCTCGGCAGCGAGGTAGACCCGGCCGTGTGGGCCGTGCGCGTCTCCCTGGCCACGGCCGTGGACCCGGAGCGGCTGTCGAGGCGCACCTTCACCTCGGGCTGCGGCAAGGGCGTCATGTTCGCCAGCGCAGCGGAGCTGGAAGTCCGCTCGCCCCTGCCCGGCGGGTTTTCCCTGCCCGCCGCGCGCATCCAGGAGCTGGCCAACTGGTTTCGGCGCTATTCCGACCTGCACCACGCCACGGGCGGGGTGCACACCGTGGCCCTGAGCGTGGAAGGCCGGGAGCCGGAGCTCATCCGCGACGACGTCGGCCGCCACAACGCCGCCGACAAGGTCGTGGGGCGAGCCCTGCGCGACGGCATCGACCTCTCGCGCACGGTCATGGTCACCTCGGGCCGCATTTCCTCGGAGATCGTGCACAAGGGCCGCCGCGCCGGCATCCCCATCCTCGTCTCACTCGGCGCGCCGACCCACCAGGCCGTGCTCCTGGCCCGCGACATGAACCTGACCCTCATCGGCTTCGCCCGACAGAGCAGGTTCTCCATCTTCGCCAGCCCGGAGCGTGTGGCATGAGCAGACTGTCGTGCCGAAAGGCCGGGGCCATGGTCGTGATCTGCTTCATGACCCTGCTGCTGGCGGGGTGCCTGCGGGAGGACGCGCGGCTTCTGGAGCCGCGGGCGGCCTTGGAACTCATGGAGCGCAACAGGGGGAAGGCCGATTTCCTGATCCTCGACGTGCGCACGCCGGGAGAGTTCCGTCAGGGTTACATCGAGGGGGCGGTGCTGCTGGACTACTACGAGCCGGATTTTCGGGAGCGTTTCGCGGCCCTGAACCGCGCGGCGACCATTTTAACCTACTGCCGCAGCGGCAACCGCAGCTCGCGCGTGTTGGCCTTGGCCGACGAGCTGGGCTTCAAGCGCGTCTTCGACCTGCGTGGGGGCATCCTGGCCTGGAAACGAGAGGGCTTGCCCCTGACCACAGGCGGGGCGGAGTAGATTGAGGTCTCGGGCCTGCAGGTCCAGTAAGCCTTGCGGGTTTCGGAGGCAGTCCAAAACTCGTTCTGACAAGGCGCGAGTCGATTTTGGCGGGCGCGGTGGATCCGTGTCCATAAGCCCGCCAAAATCGGGGAGCAACGTAGTCCAGAACGGATTTTGGGCGGCCTCCTAGATGGTGATGACTTTGTCGGCCACGTGCTGGCTGGTGACCACGTCGAGCATGTTGGTGACCTCGCCCACGACCTTGCGGTCCATGAGCTTGAAGAATTCGAGGCAGGTGCCGCAGACCAGGATGGAGACGCCTGCGGCTTCGAGTTTTTTCAGGTTCTCCGAGGCCGGGTTGGCGTCCGCGGCCAGCCTGACGCCGCCGTTGACCAGGATGATGCGCCACAGGGCGTCGCCCAGTTCCGGCAGGGTGGCCAGGAAGTTGCCCATGAGGCGCGAGCCCAGAACGTCGTCCCCTTGGCCGATGACGTCGCGGGTGATGAAGACGAGGATTTTCGGGGCGCAGACCGGGCAGGTCCGGTCCGCAGGCTGCGCCGTGGGGGTCGCTGCGGCGCCTTCAGCGCCCGCCGCGCAGGACGCGGTGATGATCCACAGGCCGCCGTCCTTGAGCATGTCGTCGATGCGCATGCCCTTGCTGACCAGGAAGCGGCCGACGTTCTCCTTGGCCGCGTCGTTGTCCACGACGACCTGCAGTTCCTGCGGCGACTGGGAGTCCAGAAGCTGCTTGCAACGCAGCACGGGGTTGGGGCATGGTTCGCCTTCGCAATTGAGAATGATGGGCATGGCCGGGCTCCTTGTTTTTTTTCCGATGCATTGCGCAGTGTTGCGGAGCGGTCAAATCGTTTTGATCTATCAAGCGGCCTTCCGGCCATCGGCGAATCCGATTCGATTCCAGACAGGAGACAGCAGTGCGCCTTTCCATCCCGCCGCGGCTCATCGGGGCCATCCTCGTTCCCCTGGTCCGTCTGTGGGCCATGACCCTGCGGCTCGAACGGCGCAACCTGGCCGTTTTCAAGGATCCTGAACTGCGCGCCAGACGGCCCGTCATCATCCTCTGGCACGACGAGATATTTCCGCTCATCCCCTCCCACTCCGACGAACGCATGGCCTGCGTGGTCAGTCAGAGCAAGGACGGCGAGATCCTGGCCGCGGTGCTGGAGGGGTTCGGGTTTCGGACCGTGCGCGGGTCCAGCTCCCGGGGCGGGATGCGCGCCCTCATCGCGGCCAAGCGTTTTATGGAGGCTCACGATCTCGGGGTCATCTTCACCGTGGACGGCCCGCGCGGCCCGCGCCACAAGGTCAAGCCGGGCGCCGTGTTCCTGGCCAACCTGGCCGGATCGCCCGTGGTCCCCGTGCGTGCGGTCATGGAGCGGGCCAAGGTCTTTCACAAGGCCTGGGACAAGTTTCAGCTTCCCTGGCCCTTTTCGCGATGCGTCATCACCTACGGCGACCCGGTGGACCTGCCGGACTGCACCCGCGACCCCGAGGAGATGCAGCGGCAGTGCGAGGCCCTGGAGACGATCATGAACGAACTTGGAGGCCGCTGATGCGGGATGTGTGTTACAACGCCTTTCTTCCCCTCGGGGCGGCCCTGTCCCTGAAGCGTCTGCAGGCTTTGGGCAGGGGACTGGGCAGCCTCATGTGGGCCGCGCTTCCGGCCCGCAGGCGGGAGACCACGGCCTGCGTCCGGGAGCGGCTGAGCGTGGACGAGGGCCGGGCCAGGGAGCTGGCCCGGGAGAGCTTCCGGCACAGCGCGTGTTCCTTTCTGGAGATTTTCCACACCCGCCAGGTGGACCCGCGGTTCCTGCGCGACCGGGTCGAGTTCGAGAATCCCGAGCTCTTCGCCCGCATGTCCTCCACCCTGAGGCCCGTAGTGGCCACGACGGCCCATCTGGGCTCGTGGGAGCTGCTGGTCGGCCTCATCGGCGCCTTCTCCTCGCGCAGCGACTGCCACGTGGTGGTGCGCCTGCCCAAGGACGAGGAACTGGGCCGGATGATCATGCACATGCGCTCCCAGCCGGGCATCCGCGTTCTCCCCCACCGGGACGCCGCCACCGAGACCCTGGGCCATCTGCGCGCCGGGGGCATGAGCGCCTTCCTGGTGGACCACAACTGCAAGCGCGCCGAAGCCCAGTTCCTGCCGTTTCTGGGCGAGGTCGCGGCCGTCAACAAGGGGCCGGCCATCCTGGCCCTGCGGGCCAAGGCCGAGGTCTGGCCCTGCTTCCTGCTTCGCCTGCCCGAGGGGCGCTTCCGCTTCGTGACCCTGCCCTGCCTGGACACCGCCGGCCTCACGGGGAGCAGGGCGGAGCGCATCGAGAGCATCTGCCGCTTTTACACCGACGCCGTGGAGCGTATGGTCCGCAGTTATCCCGAACAGTGGTTCTGGATGCACCGCCGCTGGAAAACCCGTCCCTGACCCACCAAATTCAGACGCGAGGTGACGCCATGTCCTTGAAACGACTCATTCCCGCCGCCAGGGGAGAAGCCCCGGCGGACCTTCTCATACGCGGCTGCATGCTGGTCAACGTCCTGTCCGGCGAAATCCACCCCGCAAGCATCGGCGTCAAGGACGGCGTGTTCCTCGGCATCGGCGACTACGAGGCCGCGGAAACCCTGGACGCCGAAGGGCGTTTCCTCTGCCCGGGACTGGTGGAAGGGCATATCCATATCGAATCGACCCTGCTCGACCCCGTGCGCTTCGCCCGGGTGGCCGCCGTCCACGGCACGGCCGTGACCGTCTGCGACCCCCACGAATTGGCCAACGTGCTCGGGCTCGACGGCATTCGCTGGCTGCTGGAGACGACCTGCAAGCTGCCCATGGAGATTCGCTGCATGATGCCGTCCTGCGTGCCGGCCACGCACCTGGAGACGGCCGGGGCCAGGATCTCGCCGCAGGAAATTCAGGCGATGCTTGAGGATTTTTCCGAACGCATGCCGGGTCTGGCGGAAATGATGAACTACCCCGGAGTGCTGTTTCAGGACCCGCAGGTCCTGGCCAAGCTCGTGGCGGCCGGGACGAGGCCCATCGACGGCCATGCGCCGGGGCTGACGGGCCTCGACCTGAACGCCTACATCCTGGCCGGTCCGGGGAGCGACCACGAGGCCGTGCACCTGGCCGAGGCCCGGGAGAAGCTGCGCAAGGGGATGCACGTCATGCTCCGCGAAGGCAGCTCCGAGAAGAACCTGGTGGAGCTCCTGCCCCTGATCAACGATTTCAACAGCCAGAACTGTTCCCTGGTGACCGACGACCGCCACTGCGACGACCTGCTGCGTCAGGGGCACCTCGACCACGCCGTCCGTCTGGCCGTGAGCAACGGCCTTTCGCCCCTGCGGGCCATCCAGATGGCCTCCATCAACACGGCGCGGTACTTCCGCCTGCACCGCAGAGGGGCCGTGGCCCCGGGCTACAGGGCGGACTTCATCCTCCTCGACGACCTGGATTCCTTCGCCATCTCCTCCGTCCATCTGCGCGGCAGGCACATCGACGACCAGCCGTGGGAGGCCGCCCCGAGCGGCGTCACGGTGACCGGCAGCGTCCATCTCGGCGAACTGTCCACGGACTGCCTCGACATCCCGGCCCGGGACGGGCGGGTCCGCGTGATCCGCACGGTGCCGGGGCAGATCGTGACCGAGGCTGACCTCGTCAAACCCAGGGTCGAGGACGGTTTCGTCTGCGCCGACCCGGATGCGGACGTGGCCAAGCTGGCCGTGTTCGAGCGCCACCACGGCACCGGGGGCAGGGGGCTGGGCCTGGTGCGGGG
>Ga0209066_10000652_pt1 | contig 49805 bp, 40 predicted proteins | sample All_14_2_FD_187198 | JGI IMG/M metagenome (GOLD analysis project Ga0209066, IMG submission 187198) | Freshwater microbial communities in response to fracking from Pennsylvania, USA - Allegheny Zone_MetaG_DW_15 (SPAdes) (version 2) ... | reverse complement strand
ACCGAGGCCGTCGGCGGCGGTCCTCAGAACCCGCCCGCCCGGAAATTGCCGACGGCCTCGGTCGTGCGCAGGGGGCGTGCATAGAGGCGCAGTCCCTTGACCGACGCGTCGAGCGCGGCCTGGAAGGCCCCCTTCACATCGCCCATCTCCAGCGGGATGCGTCCCCATCCGTACGGCCGCGCGCTCCCGCCGTCGCAGAACACGCCGTCGGCGACCACCGTGACCACCGCCGCCGAGAAATCGCAGATGAAGACCACGTGCAGCATTTTCCCCGCCTGCACCACGCCCGGGTCTGTGTGCCACAGCACGGTGCGCTGTCCGTCGCCCAGCTCGATGGCCAGCGTCGGCTGGCCGGCCAGCTCGGAGGTGACGACGCGCACGCCCTGCCCGTTCTTCTCCAGCGTGCTGAACAGCGTCTGGCCCGGCGCGACCGCCGCGAGGCGCGCCCACAGCTCGACGCTCAGGCCGCCGCGCGACAGGTCGCCGAAGTTCGACGGCACAGTCGGCCGCGCCGGCGTGTCGCCCGCGTTCGCCTTTTCGAGCACCAGCCCGTTGGTGCATACGGTGTTGACCGTCGCCTGGCTCCACAGCCCGTCGAGCAGCGCGCGGTCGACGGCGTGCACGCGCGCGACCGTCTTCTGCGTTTCGGTGAGCCAGAAGCGGCCGTCCTGCTCGATGAGGTCGGGATAGCTCATCCGGATGGCCGGGTTCGGATCGAACAGCGCGATTTCGGGCTCTGACCAGTGGATGAAGCCGTCGTCCTTCAGCACGCCGCCCGCGAGAAAGGCCGGGTTGCGGCCGGCCCAGAGTTTGCCGCCGTGGTTGTGGTACCAGAACAGATATTTGCCCTCGGAGGTCATGAAGAGCTTCGGGCAGGCGCGCGGCGTCTTGAGCACGCGCTTGCCGGGTCCGTAGCTCATGGGCTCCGGCAGCGACCACGTCACGCCGTTGTCGCGGCTGTAGCTCTGGCCCGGCGTGCCGCCCTCGAGGCGGAACACGCACAAGAGATCACTCTTCGCCAGCGGCACCAGGTTGTGTTCCTCCTGCACGCTGCCGAGCGCGGGGTTGCGGATGCCTCTCTCGCCGTCGGGCAACAGCCGGAACACGAGCTTGTCGGGGTCGCGCTCGTCGAGCAGATTCGAGGCCTCGATGACCCACCCCTCGCCGTCGAGCATGAAGAACTTTCCGAGCTTGGTGAACGCGAAATAGACTTTGCCGTCCTTCACCTTCGGCTTGTCGATCCCCCAGAAGTGGCAGACCTCGCCGCGCCAGGGATTGCCGCGGTCGACGTCGGTCACCCGCAACGGAATGCGGTACCGCTGCGCCGACCACGTCGCGCCCTCGTCGTCCGAGTAGCGGAAGGCGTACCAGCCGTGCGTGTCGGAGCGCACGCGCTTGTCCGAGTTCGGCAGCGTCACGACGTTGTCGCCGTTGTAGGTGTAGAACGCATAGATGCGGCCGGAAGGCGTGATCAGCGGCGTCACCCACGAAGCCTCCGGCCCGGTCTCGGGCTCGATGTCGATCAGCTCCGACCAGGTTTTGCCCTGATCTTTGCTGACCGTCGCCACCACATGCTGCCCCTGCTGGCCTTCCAGCCCTTTGCCCGTCGTCAGGGTGCACACCCACGTCCCGTTCGACGTCACCACCACATAGGGCTGGTCGGCATAGCCTTGGCTGGGAATGTGCAGCCCGTTGGAAAGGTTGCGCGGATCAGCGGCGCGCACGGCTTGGATGTCGGCGGCGCAGGCCGCAAAGGCCCCCAGAAACAGCACGGAAAACAGCGTCTTGTTCATAGCACCTCGCAAGATGAAAACCTCGTTTTGCCAACACGTTATCGGTTTGCCGCGCGTCCTGCAACCGCAATCTTCGGCGCGCGAGCCAGACGCGTTTTCCGTGATCGCCATCTATCGACGCGCACCCATCCATATGTTAAACTGAAGCTCATCAAAAAATCAGACAGGGAGCTTGGCATGCGCGTTGAAGTGACTGTTTTGTGTCTGTTCGTGACCTCGCTGGCGAGCGCCGGCCTGACGCCGTCCAGCCCGTACGGCGTGTGCGCGCACCTGACGCGCGGCGGCGAGTTCCAGACCCAAACCGAAGAGCTCCGCCTCATGAAGGAGGCCGGGATCGCCTGGGCCCGCTCGGACTTCGACTGGAGCGGCATCCAGCCCAGCCAAGAGGGCGGCTGGACCTTCACCTCGCTCGACACGGTGATTTCCAACGCCGAGAACGCCGGCGTCACCCTGCTGCCGATCCTCGGCTACAGCACGTCCTTTGCCCGTCCCGCGCACGCGCACCTCGACCTCTGGAGCCGCTATGTGCGGGCCATCGCCGAGCGCTACCAGGACAGACTGCCGGTCTGGGAAATCTGGAACGAAGAGAACATCAGCGGCTTCTGGAAAGACCCCAACCCGGACGACTACCTGCCGCTGCTCAAGGCCTCTTACGAGACGATCAAGTCCGTGAACCCGAAGCTCACGGTCGCCGTGGGCGGCTTTGCCGGTGTGCCGACCAACTTCATCGACCGCCTTTACCAGGCCGGCGGGGCCCGCTACTTCGACGTGATGAACGTCCACCCCTACGGCCAGCCGGGCGAGCCCGAATCCTATCTGGAGGAGCGCCTCGCGGGGCTCAAGGAGATCATGGCCAAGCACGGCGACGCCGCCAAGCCCATCTGGATCACCGAGATCGGCTGGCCCACCCAGAAGCAGCGCGCCGCCGCGCCGGGCCTGATCAAGGCCGGACTCAAGGCCGCCAAGCCCGCCAAAAAGGGCGCGTGGCGCATCGCCGTGATCGACGATCCCGGCTTCTCGCCCGACTCGGCACCCTCCGACGAACTCCTGGCGGCCGAACTGCCCGCGAACGCGCGCGTCCAGCGTCTCTCGCTGGAGTCGCTCTTCGCCACGCTCAACGCCTATGAGATCGACGCCGTCATCCTGCCGTTCGACGAGGACTTCCCGCAGGACGGCTTCGAACACCTGATGGCGTACGTGCGCCGCGGCGGCATCCTCATCGAATGCGGCGGCATGCCGGTCTGGAACCCCATGACCCGCGACGGGGCCGGCAACTGGGTGAAGTCGACGCAGTACGGCGAACGCTTCCGCGACCAGCTCCGCATCGGCGTGGAGGCCTGGTGGTACAAGAAGGGCGTCATCCCCGAAGAGATGCAGGTCTCCTTCACGGGGCCGGCCAAGGACACGCCGCAGCCCGAAAAAGGCTTCGCCGCCGAGCGCTTCCTCACGCCGAACGGCCTCAAAGAGGGCGACCGCTTCATCCCGCTGCTGGCCGGCGTCCACAACAGCTACACCGGCACCGCCGCCGCGGTCTACGCCTTCAACAGCGACCTCAAGGGCGCAGTCATCGTGTCGGCTCTCTTTGAGCGCGGACAGCGGGGCAGCAGCGAGATCAAGCAGGCCAAGATGCTGACGCGCGCGCAGCTCATCGCCCAGCAGCTCGGCGTCGCCAAGCTCTTCTGGTACGAGTTCCAGGCGCCCGAGCACGACGACCTCGACCCCGAGAGCCACTTCGGCATGCTGCACCGCGACCTCTCACCCAAGCCGGCCTACCTCGCCTACAAGACGCTCATCGCCCAACGGCCCGCCGGCTCGCTCCCGCTCGACAAGCCCTGGAAGTCGGCCGACGGCGCGCTCTATCACCCGCAGTGGAAACGGCCGGACGGCCAGGCCGCCGGCGCGGTCTGGGCCTACAAGAAGCCGGGCCTCTACAAGCTGACCTTCTCGGCCAAGGACCTGCCGCTCACCGCCCACACCGGCCACGCCGTGGGCGCGCAGTGGACCGGCAACGCCTGCATCCTGCCGCTCACCGACGCGCCGGTCTTCTTCACGGGCGGCACGCTGGAGTCCGTCGGCGAGGTCGCCGACGCGCGCGAGGCTTTGAGCGCGCTGGTGCCCAACGTCTTCTCCGTGGCCGCCGAGCAGTACCGCGGCCTGCTCAAGCGCCTCGACGGCAAGCCGGACCAGTTCCCGCGCCGCTGGGAGAACGGCCAGCTCGTGACCGTCGACCCGAAGGAGTGGACCAGCGGCTTTTTCCCGGGCTCGCTCTGGTATCTCTACGAGTACACCCAGTCCCCCGAGTGGAAGGAGTCCGCCCTGCGCTACACCGCGATGCTCGAGCAGGTGCGCCACTACACCGGCAACCACGACATCGGCTTCATGCTCTACTGCAGCTACGGCAACGGCCTGCGCCTCGCCAACCCCGAGGGTTACAAAGAGGTGCTGCTCGACGGCGCCGCCGCTCTGTGCACGCGCTTCGTCCCCCGCCTCGGCATGATCCGTTCGTGGGACAACTACAACAACCCCGTCATCATCGACAACATGATGAACCTCGAGCTGCTCATGTGGGCCGCCAAGCAGAGCGGCGACAAGCGCTTCAGCGACATCGCCGTCAGCCACGCGGACCAGACGGACCGGAGACACTTCCGCCCGGACAACAGCGCCTACCACATCGTCGACTACAACCCGCTCAACGGCAAGATCTACGGCTACTACGCGGGACAGGGCGCCTCGGCCGACGGGCCGTGGGCGCGCGGCCAGTCCTGGGGCCTCTACGGTTTCACCCTGATGTACCGCGAGACCCGCAAGCCGGAATACCTGGCGCGCGCGGTCAAGTCCGCCGACTTCCTCGTCGGCCACCGCAACCTGCCCGCCGACAAGGTCCCCTACTGGGACTACGAGGCCGCCGAAATCCCCCACGCGCCGCGCGACGCCTCGGCCGCCGCCATCATGGCCTGCGCGCTGCTTGAGCTCAGCACCTTCGTCGAGGCGCCCAAGGCCGCCCTCTACCACGACACCGCGATCCAGCAGCTGACGTCGCTCGCCTCGCCCGCCTATCTCGCGCCGGTCGGCGAGAACGGAAACTTCCTTCTCCGCCACTGCGTCGGCCACCTGCCCGGCAACAGCGAGATCGACGTGCCGCTCAACTACGCGGACTACTACTTCCTCGAAGGCCTGCTGCGTTTCAAGCGGCTGGCCAAACCCTGATGTGCGGGCGAACCGGTGCGTTCGCCCTCCTTCTCACAAACAAACCCAAAGAAAGGATGACAATCATGCTATCCGAATTCGTCAAAAGCGCAGACTGGAAGAGCGAGAAGCACGTTCCCGTGATCGAGTGCGCCGACTCCGCCAAGGCGGGCGAGGCGCTCGCCATCACCGTGACGGTCGGCAAGGAGATTGCCCACCCGAACACCACCAACCACCACATCGCCTGGATCGCGCTGCACTTCGTGCCGGCCGGAGCCAAGACCTCGATCGAGATCACCCGCTGCGAGTTCAGCGCGCACGGCGCCGCCGTCGAAGGGCCCGACAAGGGGCCCGCCTACACCTGCAGCGCCGTCTCGGTCAGCGCCAAGCTGGCGGTCTCGGGCACGTTCTACGCCACGGCCTACTGCAACATCCACGGCCTGTGGTCCTCGGAGAAAACGGTCACCGTCGCGTAACGCGCTGACAGGCCGTTTCAGACAGGCGCGCCAACACCGGTTGGCGCGCCTTTTTCATGCCCTGCCCGAAACGCGGGAGCGCCGGAGCCCAGGCTCAAGAAGCGGTCGACGCGGGGCAGATGCCGCAGAAAAAAGGGGCCGCAGGGCGGCCCGCCGCTCACTTGGCCGGCCGCGGCGGCAGCGGCGCCTCCGGGCTGCGCTTGACCGAGCAGTGCAGATGCACGCCCGACTTTTTCGGAACCTCATAGAGCACGAAGTCGAAGCCCGCCTGCCAGCAGAGCTTGGCCAGGTCGCTCAGGCTGAGGACCTCGCAGGTGAGGTCGATGGCTCGCCCCTCGCAGTGCAGCGAGGAGGCCATGTGGATCTTGTTGCGGTCGACGTGGCGGTAGGCGTCCTGGACCTTGAGCTTGCCGCCTTTCTTCGCGACCAGGTTGACGAGCCGCTTGAGCGGCACCTCCATGGCGCGGTGGATCAGGTGGTCGTCCTCGTCATCGCTGTGGTGGTCGTTGTCGCTCTCGAACCACACGCGCGCATCCACGAAACGGACGAGGTCGTTGGTCTCGTTGAAGCGGTCGAGGTCGATCGGCCCCGAAGCGTAGATCTCCTTGCCGCGCGGCAGGTTCGAGTCCGGCGGGAACGACGCGGGCGCCTCTCGCACAGGCTTGTGCAGATCCGGCGGCGGCGGGGCGGGCGGCTTCTCCTGGCGCGCCTCCTCGGCCTTCTTCGGCGCGGCCGGCCCGCGGGTGCCGCAGCTCTCGAAAACCAAACAGAGCAGGATGCCGACGACACACGCGGCCGTCGCGAAAATGATCGCCCCCCGCATCCAACTCTTGAACGCATCCGGCCGGTCGAAATCTCCAAACGGATCAGGCTTCTTCAGTTGATTCAAAAAACGCATGCGCCTCAAAACCCTTCGCTTCGCCTCGGCCGCGCCTCCGGCGCGGCCTGATCCTCACGCCTCATACAGCGGCTCGGCATTCTCCGCCGCAGGCGCGTCGGAGCCCAGAATTTCTTTCACGGCCTCGGCCGGCTCGCCCTGCGCGTCGCGCGCGGCCTCCGGCTTCTGGCTGAACAGGGAGTCGAGATCCGGGCCGGCCTCGGCGGGCTCCTTCTTCTTCTCCTTCTTGTGCACCGCTTTGCGGTCCGCCGGCTTCGAGCGCTGCAGTGTCGGGTCCAGCTCGTTCAGCTCTTTCAGGTTGCTGAGGCCGAAGTGGTCGAGGAAGGTCGAGGTCGTCCCGTAGAGGAAGGGCCGTCCCGGCAGGTCGCTGCGGCCCACGATCCGGATCAGGTGCAGCTCCATCAGCGCCTTGACGATGTGGTCGACGGCCACGCCGCGGATCGACTCGATCTCGGACTTTGAGATCGGCTGGCGATACGCGATGATCGCCAGCGTCTCCAGCGCCGGACGCGACAGGCGGTTCGGCCGGTCGATCTTCAGCAGGTTACGCACCCAGCGTCCGCAGCTCGGCTGCGTCTGGAAGCGGAAGCCGCCGTTGATCTCGGCCACCTCGATGCCCAGCTCCAGGCGCGACAGCTCTTTGGCGATGCTCTCCACCGCGTCGCCCACCTCGCGCGGCGACGCCTCCGCGAACAGCTTGACCGTCTCGCTCTGCTCGCCCTCCGCCTCGGCCACGCTCTTGAGGCAGGCCCGGATCTCCTCCACCGTCAGCGGATGGTCAGACCCGAACAGCAACGCGCCGACCACCTGCTGCAGGCTCGACGCCAGAGGCAGTTTGACCTCATCAGGACTCGACATGTTCGCTTCCTCCGATCATGGGCGGCGGAATCAGCGCCGCGGGAACATCGTCCGCCGGGAGAATCACAATCTCATGGAAAGCCGCGCTCTGGCGCAGCGAGATCTGACGCAGGCGCAGCAGCTCCAGCAGGGCCAAAAAGGTCACGATGACCTCGGCGCGGTTAGATTCGGGGTTGAACAGCTTGGAGAACGCCATCTCCCCGCAGCTCTTGGTCATCGCGATGATCATCTCCATCTTGTCGGGCACCGACCAGCGGATCGGCTCCAAGTGCCCCAGCGGCTCCATCGGCGTCCGCGACAGCACCTCCTGAAACGCGCTCAGCAGGTCGAACAGGCCGATGTCGCCCAGCGCCTGCCCCGCGTCCTCGGGGCTCTTCTCGAAGACGGGCGACTCGCCGCCGAACGCGAACGCCTCGCTCTGCAGCACCTCCAGCTCCAGGAGCTGCCCGGCCGCGTCCTTGAACTTCTTGTACTCCACGAGCTGGCGCACGAGGTCGAGGCGCGGGTCGACCCACTCCTCGTCGGGCTCCTCCTCGGCCGAGCGCGACTCCACCGGCAGCAGCATGCGGCTCTTGATCATCATCAGCGTGGCCGCCATCACGAGGAACTCCCCCGCGATGTTCAGGTCCAGCATGCGCATCACGTCGAGGTAGTCGAGGTACTGCTTGGTGATCTTCTCGATCGGGATGTCGTAGATGTCGACCTCTTCGCGGCGGATCAAATACAACAGCAGGTCGAGGGGGCCTTCAAAGACCTCCAGGTCCACCTTGTAGTCGTCTGCCAGAATCGTTTCGATCGACATGCCGTATCCCCGCCGCGCCCTTACGCCAGGCCCACGGCCTTGCGGGCTTTGTCCAGCGTCTTGGCCGCCTCGGCGCGGGCGCGCTCGGCGCCCTTGCGCAGCACGGCCTCCACAAAATCGGGGTTCGCCTGCAACTCCGCGCGCTTGGCGCGGAACGGCGCGAAGGTCTCCTCGAAGAGCGCGAAGAGCGCCTTCTTGGCATGCCCGTAGCCGTAGTTGCCGCCGCGGTAGTTGGCCTCCATCTCGGCCCGCTGCGCCTCGTTGGCGAACAGCTTGTAAAGGGCGAAAATGTTGCAGGTCGCGGGGTCTTTGGGCTCTTCCAGCCCCTTGCAGTCGGTCACGATCTTCATGATGCGGGCCTTGGACTCTTTCAGGTCGCCGAACAGCTCGACCGTGTTGCCGTAGCTCTTGGACATCTTCTGGCCGTCCAGCCCCGGCACCACCGCCACCTCATCGGGGATGAAGGGCTCGGGGATCGTGAAGGTCTCGCCGAACTCGTTGTTGAACTTGATCGCGATGTCGCGCGTGACCTCGACGTGCTGCTTCTGGTCGCGTCCCACCGGCACGATGTTCGACTGGTAGATCAGGATGTCCGAAGCCATCAGGACCGGATACGCGAACAGGCCGTGCATCGGCGCGATGCCCTTGGCGAGCTTGTCCTTGTACGAGTGGCAGCGCTCCAGCAGCCCCACCGGCGTCACGATCGAGAGCAGCCACGCCAGCTCATGCACCTCCGGCACGTCGCTCTGGCGGAAAAAGATGGTCCGCTCGGGGTCGAGCCCGCACGCCAGGAAGTCCAGCGCCACGTCCCACGTGTCCTGCTTGAGGCGCGCGGCGTCATGCACGGTCGTCAGCGCGTGATAATTGGCGATGAACAGATAGGCGTCCCCCTTCTCCTGGAGATGGAGCGCCGGCTTCATCATGCCGAAGTAGTTGCCCAGATGCAGTTTGCCGGAAGGCTGCACGCCCGAAAGAATTCTCATGTCACGATATCCCGCTAGATGGTTCAAAAAAATGAGCCGCCATGATACCCTCCCGCGCCCGATTGCACAAGCCTCGAACACGGAAAGGACGGCCCGGCCCCACGGCTCATTCCATTGGCTTCGACATGCATAGGAACAGTATTTTCTGCGAATCGACCCAGCCGAACGGCCCATCATATCGGTCGTAACGTATATAAAGGTAGGGCGGCTTGACGCCTCGCTCCCAATCTGCGATTGGGCGACCCCGGATACGGGATATTTCCGAAACCGCCGCCTGGGACTCCAAAGGAACGAGCCGCATCCGCCCCGGGCCGCGCGCTACCGGCCGACCCAAAAGGAACGCTCCACGGGCGCCGCGCTCTGGAGCAGAGGCTCCACGCCCCGGCCGTACTGCCAAGCCACGACCGTCACCTTCACAGGCCGTTTCGCGCGCGGCGGGAGCGCCGTCAGACGGAGCGCGGCGCCCTCGACCTCCGCAGGGCCCTCGCGCACGAAGTAGGAGACCGGCACGGAGGCGTCGGACGTCGCCCGCAGCTCGACCCGCCCGGCCGTTTCGCTCGGGTCCGGGATCGCGGGAAAGGTGATGCGCTGTTCCGCGCCCCGCGCGTGGCGCAGCGGAATGTGCATCACCGCCTGCTGCACCGCCCGTTTGTACGTCCCGTCGCCGGGATGCGTCGCCATCAGCCAGATCTCGTTCGACCGCTTGAGGTTGTTCATCCCCATGCGGCTGAAGCACACGGCGAACGTCTCCGGGCCCAGCTTCTCCACCGGCCCGCAAATCCGCTCGATCACGATCGGCCCGCCCCCCGCGGGATGGCCCACGGGGCTGCCGGCCCGCAGGCCGGTCCAGCGCGCCGGGCGCCCCTCCGGCACCGTCTCGAGAAACGCGCCCTTGAGGGTAAAGGTGCGGCCGTCCGCCTCCGGCAGGAACGCCAGCTCGACCTGCGCGTGCAGCGCGGGCTTCTGGGGCACGACCGCCCCCTGCTGGACAAAGCCCAGCAAGGCCGCCCGCCGCCCCCTGAATGCGCCCTGCGCGCGCTCGGCGGCCTGAGCCTGCTCCCCGTCGAAGCACCAGAAGGCCTCGCCCTTGTCGCCCGCGTAAGCCGCCACCGGCGCGGCCGGCGCGCGCGGCGGCTTGTCCATGTGCCAGCGGTCCGCCAGCCAGCCCTGCCGCTGCGGATCCACCGGCCGGAGCGCGTCGTCCGCCTCCGCCAGGCGGGCCCGCGCGGCGCTGCGCAGATAGACGCCCAAAAAATCCGCCAGCGTGTCGTGGGTGTCGAAGTGGCCGCCCCCCGCGTCCGCCAGCATGGAGAACGGCACCGCCGGGTAAGCCCGGCGGAAGGCCAGCGAGCGGCCGGCGCGCTCGTCGGCCCACTCGTACTCGCCGCTCACCAGCAGGAGCGGCACGCCGGACACGCGCTCGCCCACCCCGGCCAGGGGCGCGCGCTGCATGTCCGGCCAGGAGCCTTTCAGCGAAACCGCCGCCAGCGTGCGCCCCGGACACTGCGCCGCATACAGGTAGGGGAAATCCGCCAGCGCGGAGTGGCCGACCGGCACCACCGGCACCCGCGCCAGCTCGTCGTACCCCGACGCGTCCGCCAGCCGGCCCAGCATCTCGTCGAACAGCGCGGCCTCGCGCGCGCCGAACTGCGACTGGCCGCAGAGGCTCGGGCTGATCCAGACCGCCGCGAACCCCAGCTCCGCCAGCGCCTGCCGGAATACCGGGCTCTCGAGCAGCGGCTCCTCCAGCATGTTGTGCTGACCCACCACGACGGCCCGCACCCGCACGCACGCCGGCGGGATCCACAAGAAGGCCCGCGGCGGTTCCTGCGTCTCGGGACTGGTCACCGACGGCACCGGCACCGACCACTGCCACTCCGCCGCCGCCAGCGGCAACGCCAACATCACCCACGCGACGCCCCATGCTTTCATGAACTGCTCCTTCGCCGTTGACTATAGAGAGGCGGCGCGCCTGACGTCTATTGCACTTTTTGCAGGCCAGATTGAACTTTTCAGAAGCCTCGCGCCGGGCCCACGCCGGCATCCGGAGCAGGGGCATCGGCCGGCGGGTCAGGTCAGGCCGGCCTCATGCAGCTGGCGCAGCAGCGCCTGGGCCGCGGCGACCTCGGCCGCGCGCTTGGTCTTGCCCTCGCCGGTCGCCGCATGCCCCCCGTGCACGCTCGCCCGGACGGTGTATTGCGGCGCGTGGCTGGGGCCCGTGACCTCGGTCAGCTCATAGGCCGGCGAATCCGGCCAGACTTTGCGCTGGGCCAGCTCCTGCAGCTGGCCTTTGGGGTTTTCGGCCCAGACGTCCAGCGGCTCGTCGGCGTGCTCGGCCATCAGCGTGGCATAGATTTTCCGCGCCGCCTTCAGCCCTCCGTCGCACCACGCCGCGCCGAAGACCGCCTCCATGGCATCGGTCAGCGACTTGTCCTTCTCGCGGCCGCCCGCGGCCTCGTCGCCCTTGCCGAGGCGCAGGTAGCTCCCCAGCCCGATGCGGCGCGCGAGCTCGGCCAGCGCGCGGCCGCTGGCCATGTGGCTGCGCCGCACGGTGAGCCCGCCCTCGTCCTCGTCGCCGAAGCGCTCATACACCTCTTGCGCGGTCAACAGGCCGAAGACGGCATCGCCCAGGAACTCCAGGCGCTGATTGTCCTTCACGCCCTCGGCCGTATGGTCCGAGCGGTAGGACGGATTCGTCAGCGCCGTCTCCAGCAGAGAGCGGTTCACGAACCCGTAACCCAGGGTTCTTTCCAGTTCGCGCAACGGGTCATCTTTTCGCTTGGCAATCAAGGTCGGCCTCCACGGATCATGATGCGGCTGATTTTAGCGGATTTCCTCTGATTCCACAGCTTCAACCTGATTTTTTGTGCCGCCCCTTGACAGTCCGCGCCTCACAGTGATATAAATACCCCCGTTTTTCACGGTGCGGGCGCTTAGCTCAGTTGGTTAGAGCGCTACTTTCACACGGTAGAAGTCACAGGTTCGAATCCTGTAGCGCCCACCATTCAAAAACATCCGATTTCAACGAAAACCCCAATGATTTTGGGTTTTTTTGCTTTATATACCCCCGCCTTGAGGATCAGCCCGAAGGCCCGCGGATCGCGGACCCGGGCCGTGTAAAAGCAAAACACCGCCCCCCGTCTGCGCGGCCGAAAAGCCCTGTTTCGGCCTCCTTCCGCGCGTTTTTTATCGTCCCCCTGCGCCCCATCGGCTTCTGGCGTGCCAGGCTCGTCCACGATTGTGCCTGGTGGCCGACTCCCCCACGCAGGGCCTCCTGCCATATCCCAGCCATGACCGGCGGGGAGAGGAGAACGGAAGACGGAGGACAGAGGACGGCAAACTGGACGCAAGGGGCGGACCTCCGGGCGGTCCGCAATCGGAAGGCCACCGACCAAGCCGCCACTGACAAGGCCGCGCAGACAACCCCCGCGCCGGTCTCATCGCCGAGCAGGATGCGCTCAAGGCTGAGATTGCCCCCTACCCGAATGGCGGACAGGCGAGCAAGTCCAAATCCTAGAATCTAGACACACGTCCCCGTCTCCACACTGACCTCTTTCACTCAATCAGTGAGATTCCCCAGTAGTCAAACCTCCAGACCGACTGTTCCTGACTAAGATGGAGGTAAAAGCTAGCCTTATGGCCATTGACTATCGAGGAAGCATCAAAAAACGCCAAAGCTTCACACCCGTCCTTATTCATGAGGCATCTGGGTGTCGTTGATTTGGCGTAACGATTGTTTTCCGTGACAAAGGTAACCGCTTCTTTGATGACGTGGTCCATGTCCGCATGCTTGAACGCCTCTTTCGGGCTCTTCGGCCCATTGTCAGCGGTATAATCCATATCCTCGGGATGAAAAATGTGCTGTTCTAAAAGCCGCTTGGCGCCCGTCCGTATGTGCTCGCTCGGATGCCCAAGAGCTTTCAGCACTGCGGGTCTCACCCTGTTCCCCAGGGGAAACAGGCTAAGAGGTTTTTCGAAACTCCAGTCGTAAACCAACACAAAGAGAACATTGCTATAGAGCATTGCCCCATCAGCGGAGGCCAATTGCACAACCTCGTCTGTCGTGAACTGTCGTTTGCGAAGAAGCCGGACGATTCCATTCGTGCACCAGCCGCCACACGCTTCCATCGGATCATAAGGCGCCTGAGTCACGCGTCTGTAGGTCGTGTCGTGGTCTCCTGAAACATAACCGGCATAAGTTCCGTCGCAGCGGCTCGTAACAACAGACTCGGAATCGACTTCAAAGTTGTCCAACCCCGCATGTCCGTTATAGACACGGATCAACGCGCCCTCGATCGGGCGATCAAGACCGTCAACCACACGCCCCTGAAAACTCCAAGGCGTGTCGGCCTGAATTTGCCGGACGACCAGCGCAATCGCGACGATCACGAATCGTTTCATTACTTCGCCCCAAAAATCAGCGCTCAGCCTGAGCCACACCAGCAGCGGCAGGTTGCGACACTGGGTTCGGTTCCCTTTTACAGTATTCTTTAGATTCGTCCTTCAGCAAGTTGATCAGCATAATGATGCCTAAGACCATGAACCCCGAAGGCATGTAAAGTCCGGCAACGCACAGTCCGGCAATCCATCCCCAATGTTTTCCTTGCCTGAGTGCTTGAATGACCTTTTCAACAAACACTCCTAAAACGACACTCAACAAACACATCATTCCCCAGATAACTCTCAGAATCACAGTTTCGGCGGGCGTCTGATCGGCTAAAGAAACGGTGAAAAAGGGCATGATGCACACCAGTGCGAGGAGGAAGTAGATTACCGAACTGATTCTCAAGCAGATGATCGTTGGTCTAAGCGGATTTATCATTGATCTCTCCACGAGCCTCCTTTCATCGAACGTCGGAGGCTAGACACGGCGCGTAGCAGCGTTGTCTACGCCGACTGGTTCGACGCCTTTGAGTCCTGTGATGTCACTCACTCATTGAACTTCAGGTCGTAGATGCTCCCTGATGTTCTGTCCTCTCCGTAGAAACAGGCCTGATCAAGTTTGCTCTCAATAAAGAGAAACGTTCCGCCTTGGCAACAGAGCAAAAGTCTCTTTCCGTCGCGACTACTTTGAGAATATCGACATTTGAATCTCCGGCAGCACTCCTCTGGCGTCTCCGGAAGATGCAGATCGCCAGGCATTTTGATGCCAGCGCTGCCGCCTGCCTTCTTGACATTGACGTAGGCACAGATCACGGACTCAATGGTCATGGCGAGTCTTTTGTCCAAATAGGTTTCGATGATCACATTCTTGCATGGCGACACATACAAACGGGACGCGATTGAAAAAGGAGGCGCAATATAGGTTTTCTCCTGCTCTAATTGGTAGCCAAGGTCATGTAGATGACGATAACATTCTGTCCATCGATCTACAACAGTCTCGAGTCGGGTATCGGTTCTTCTTTCTCGCTCCGTGTAACGGGAAACCATATTTGTGTCTACGCTGATTATTCTTCTGGCTCCAATTTTGACGAAGGACAGATCGGAGGATGTCTCACAGAGGGGAGCGTTCTCTTTCTGTTGCGATGTGGTCGCACAAGCCAGCCGTATGGAATAGAGTCTGTTGGCGTCAAACCAAATGGTGATGGTGCGGTTACTTGCCGCATTGTAAGTCACCTTCCCGTTCTCTGGATGATTGTCAACGTCCTCAAATTGACTGTCGTTGATTGTCGCCTTGTTCCATGTCCACACGGCAACATTAGAAATGCAGGGCGGATTTGCCAGAAGCGCATAGTCCATCAGCTCCATAGGAATCCGCAGGGACTTGGCAAGGCCGGGTAGTACAACATCGCCGAATCGCGAATGGAAAACCTCTACGGATGTGATCGTCTCGGGCCGGTCCGAATTTGATTGTGTTGCTGTCCGAATCTCAATATACGGTATATAGCCTCGGTTCGGGCTGTTATCAATGTGATCCCAAGACAAAGCGTTCGTTTGCGAGAGGTCGCCAACAATATATAGACGGTTGGACGTAATGGAGGTGCTTATAGGATCGCGTATGATAGTCGTCGAGTACTTCTTGACAAAGTGAGACGCGAATAGTCTTTGGATTGCGGGATCGCACCAGTGACAACCAATGATTTTTGTGAGTTCATCGGTGCCATAACTCTTCATGACAGCAAGGACGATTAGAGCAAATGTGATGAGGTGTTTCATTTGTGAAGTCGAACGTCGCGCCTCACCGGACGCTGGAAGACGCGCATCGCGCGGCTTTCAGCGGTACGTGTGCAGGCGTCTTGTTGGATGCTCTCCTTCTATGGATCATAGCATCCTCGGTGCTCGAGTTGCCATGTTCCGCTGGTGTTGTCTGCAATGTAGGTCACCCAGCCACCGCCGCCGATTCCGGCGGCGGTGATGAACAGGACGACCTTGCGGCCATGCTCGCCACGAGGCAAATACCGATGGACACTGACAAAAAGGTCTCCGACCAGAAGATCATCGCCGGATGCCGGTAATGATGGAACGGAGTCGAGCGAAGGTGTGTAGTTCTCTGGAAACGCGTCCGCCTGAAGGCGGAGTCGTTTCAAAGGGGCGGCACCTTCGTCTCGGAAACTTCCGAGATACATGTCCACAGTTCGCTTAGCTTCTGGATCAGAAACAAGATGGGCAAGCACGGTGTCCAGAACGGCGCGTGCCTGCGCGTCGTAGCGACGAATGGGGGCTTGGAATACGGGATCGTCGGAGTCAACGACAATCGTGTTGCCTTCAGTCCACCAGTCGAGCATTGCGACGCTGGACAAGATCCGAAGGGTCTCGTACAGCGAGATGTCTTCTGCATTGAATGTGACGCGACACCCGAACTCGGTGTTGGTCTGGTCATCCGGCATGAACACGCAATAACCAGTCGCAGCCTGGGTCCATTGTCCTTTCTCGCGGGCTTTGCCCGCGCCGAGCTGGAACTCGATCGGGGAGTCGGGGTACTTCGCGCGAATCTGCTGGGATAGGAACTGGACGATCTCGGAAATGCTGTTTGAGTGGAAGGAAATCTGCGGGAGCACGATGGCGTTCAGATCGTGACTTTTTTTCGGCCTTGGCTCAACATGCGTGCTGCGGCAACCGGAGAGGCACAGCGCGCAGAGAGTGACAAAGATGTGGCATGATGTCTTCATTCTCTTCTCGCATCCAACGTTGTATGGACCTCAGGCCAAAACTTTCCAATGGTACAAAGTTCTTACCAAATAACTAATATTACAAAGCGGTTTCTTTGTACTATTAGAGATATTTGTACTATTAGACATTTTCAAACTTTCGTGTATGACAAAGTTTCCTTTGCCAGAGGCGGGCCATCCGCATCCACCGACCGCCGATGGCCTTCACCTTTTCGCGCAGCGGAGTCCCATTGAGGCCGATGCGCACCGCCACCTATTCTCTCCGGACCACTTCCGGAGGCAACGGATCTCGTCGACGATGATCTCCGCCGTCGTGTCCCGCTTCCGCTTGAGCGCGTCGTACCGGTAACGGACAAGCAGGAGCCGCTCGCCGTACTTCTATACGAGCTTCTGGGTTTCTGGCTAGCCGGGCCTAAGGTCGATCTTGCCCGTATACACCGCATGCCCCACCGGTTGCCCGAAGTGTATGCTTACCTGCATAAGCTTGTCAAGGCCGCCCTGCCCCGCCCCTATCCCCGTGTTCCGCAACTTTACCACTTTGCGCCGACTATTAAGCGGGTGAAGGATTCACCCGATCCCCCGCCAAAAGGAGGATTATGGACTCTACCACCATGAAAGGCGCGGTCCAGGGCTATTTCGACCGGGCTTTCGACGAGATGACCGACAAGGAAGTTGGAAACCCGCTCGCCAACGGCGCCCTGGCGTGAAAGCCAGGCTGACCCCGAATTCGGGAACGTTCGTCCAGTTCCGCAAGTTCGGCGACCTGGCGCTGGCCACCGAGGCGAATTGCGATGCGCCTAAGATGTACGGCGAGACCGAGGAGACCCGCGCCTCGATGGTTGTGCCGTACGACATCTTCCAGGTCTCGACGCAGGACCTCGCAGGCTATCTGTCATTCTGGCCATGGCGGCGACGAATCTCATCACCGGCGAAACAGGCAAGCCGGCAATAATCGCGCAGGGCTCGCGTTTGAAAGGTGTGCAAGGAGAGAGAGCATGAAAAGGGGTTTCGCCTGCAGACCGTTCGTCCTGTCGCTCGCAGTCCTGTGTGCCGCCGCTGTCCGGTCGGACGTGCCGCCGGCACCCCGCGTCGAGGGGTTTCGACTCAGCGGCGAGCAGTGGACGTGCACGGCGGATGGGAAACCGTTGAGCGGCGTCATGCTGAGGCCCGAGGGCCCCGGACCGTTCCCCGCCATCATCCTCAGCCACGGCATGGGCGGCAACGCCCAGACGCTGTTGAGGACGCGCGGGCCGGACCTGGTCAATCGGGGCTTCATATGCATCGCGACCGACTACACCCACGCCGGCAAAAGCGGCGGGCAAGACCGCCGGAGCGGCCTCGACTTCTCGCAGGCCGGCGCACGCCCCGAGAACATCCGGCGCGGCCTCGCCTGCCTGGAGCTCCTGCGCCAGCGGACGGATGTGGACCCGAAGCGCATCGCGCTTTACGGGCACAGCATGGGCGCGTTCCTGACCATCGCCCTGGCCGCCGCCGCACCGGACAAGATCGCCGCAGCGGCGATCACGGCGGGAGGCGTGGTCCCGAACACGGTCAATGCCGCCGCCCCTACGGCGGGCGTGGCCTCCCGCATTCGAGCCCCGTTCCTGATCCTGCACGGGACGGCCGACACGACGGTTCCGCCGGAGCGCTCCGCGCTGCTCAAGCAGACGCTTGACGCGCAAGGCGTGCCTAACGCCAGGCACCTCTTCGAGGGGGTCGGCCACGGCCTGCCCGTGGAGAAGTCCGAGGAGGTCAGCCGCCTCATGGGAGAGTGGTTCACCGCGCACAAGGTCCTCCTGCCCTCAGCGGCGAAATCGCTCCCGCCGGGCATAGACTGAACCGCTTTGCAGTCCCGCTCCCATCTCGCTCTTCCTGTCAGCACTCACGAACGCCCGCCGTTCGCCCTTGACCCCGCGCCCCTGCGCGCCTAATCTCTATCCCGACAGACAGGAGTCTGCAAGCATCACCCCCGGGAGCCAGCCCGTCCCCATGTCCGCCAAACGTCATACCCCCTCCATCAGCGCCGCCTTCCTCACCCTGCTCGTCGTGGGCCTGCTTTACGCCGGCGACCTGTGCGCGGCGGCGGAGCTGGAGCGCCCGTCCGACCGGACCCTTTACCGCTCCTGGGTGGATGCCGGGCGCTACACGGGCGCGCCCGCCTCAGCCCCCGCCACGGCCACGGATTTCCGGCAGCTGGCCTTCGAGCTGCAGCGGCTGCGCGAACGGCGGCGCGCGGCCGGAGCGTCCGTCGCGCAGCCGGACCCCTACGAGCGGGTCAGCGCCCCCCGCAACAACCTCCGCGACGGCGTTCCGCTGAGCCTCATCCACTGGCGGCGCACGCTGGAGACGGTCACCCCCGAACAGCAACGCCTGGCGCTTTCAACCGGCGTCGCCCCGCAGCCGACCCTCACCAACGTCACGGTTTTCGCGGTGTCGCCGCTCCACCCCGTCACGTACCGCGGCGCGTCCGCGCGCCTGTCGCTCGCCGCGGGCGACCTCTTCGAGGAGACGGGCACGAACAGCACCCTGCGCGCCCTGCGCGTCGACCCCGGCGACGGATCAGGCTGGCGCGCGCTTGAAGTCGGACAAGAGGTCCCGGCCGCCTATGCCACCCCCGGCACAAAAACCGTCTCCGTCGAGGCCACGCTGAGCGACGGCACCGTCCTGCGGGCATCCGCACCGCTGGACGTCGCCGCGCTGGCGACGCCCGACTTCACGACGTCGGCCCGGCTGGTCGCCGACGCCCCGTACAACAACACGACGGGCACCCTCTACATCTACAAATCCGGCGACCACGCCGGCCTGCGCTGCCCGGTCCTTGTCGCCGAGGGCTTCGACATGCAGAACAACATGGACTGGGACGCGCTCTACAACCTGCTCAACGGGCAGCAGCTCGCCGAGACCCTGCGCGCCTATGGCCGCGACCTGCTCGTGCTGGACTACACAAACGCGATGCGCAACATCTTCGAGAACGCCGCCTTGGCCCGCAAGGCGGTCAACTATGTCAACGCCAACCGCCACGACGCCGCCGATCCGTTCACCGTCATCGGCGCGAGCATGGGCGGCCTGGTCACCCGCATCGCGCTCGCCGACATGGACCGCGCCCCCGCCGCCTACGGCGCCAGCCACGTCGACACCTGGATCAGCTTCGACTCGCCCCACAAGGGCGCGAACATCCCTCTGGGCATCCAGGAGTTTCTCGCGTTCTTCTCCGACAAAAACTCGGAGTTCGCCGCCGCCGCGGAGCTGCTCGGCATCCTGAACCAGCCCGCCGCCAAGCAGATGCTGCTGGCGCATTACTCCTCGTCCGCGACGCTGGCCGGAAACAGCTCGAACACGGCGTTCCAGGCGGCGCTGGACGCCAAAGGATTCCCCACCTCCTGCAAGCGAATCGCGGTCAGCAACGGCTCAGGCCTCGCCAGCCGGCAGCCCTTCGACCCGGGCCAGCGCGTCATGTACTGGCACTACCGGGACTTCTGGTCCGTTGACGTCGACGGGCACGTCTATGCGCTCTCCACGGTCCCATCGCCGGTGCCGACCGTCTTCTACGGCTTCTGGGACACGATTGTGCCTTTCGACGAGGCCACCACCACGCAGAAGCACTACGCCCCCTACGCGCTTGACAACGCGCCCGGCGGATCGCGAGACTCCTTCAAGGTCCTCTTCGACAGCACGGCCAGCCTGCGCGGCAGCGACGACTACTGCCTCTGGCCCGACCACTGCTTCATTCCGACAGCAAGCTCGCTGGGGATCAGCATGGCCTATTACGACGTCCCGATCGCCTCCACGCCGGGCGTCCTGGCGCTGAGCCCCTTTGACGAGCTCCACTGCGCCACCACGAACGAGCCGCACATCAGCATCAACGCCGGCAACACGCGCTGGTTCATGCGCGCCCTTCTGCAAAACTACGACACCGACGCCGACGGCTTCGACGACTACCAGGAGTACCTCGTCGGCACCGACTACGCCTCGGCCGCGAGCAAGCTGACAGGCGCAACCGTGCGGACGGCGGCCATTGATTCCGGGAGCATGAACCTCGAATGGAGCGTGCGGCCCAACGTGACCTATCAGGTCTACTTCACCGAAACGCTGGCCCACGACTGGGTTCTCGTGGAGACCGGCTACTGGATGTCCGCCGGCTGGGCTGGCTGCCACCTGCCCCTCACCACGCCGAGCGGCTTCTACAAGATCGTCTCCGAAATCAAGGACCCGGTCACCGACTGAGCCCCACATCGCCACCCGTTTAAGCACTTGGTTGACGTGCAACTGCGGGCACACGAGCTCTTCAGCTACCGCTAAACAATGGTCAACCGGATGCCGCACTCGATAATGCCGGTTTCAATCGCGTAACGGGTGAGTCCCGCCGTGTCATGGATATCGAGCTTTCGCATGAGATGATCCCGGTGCTTTTCGACGGTTTTTATGCTGATGCCAAGCTTTTCCGCGATTTGCTTGTTCGCATTGCCTTCGGCAATCAGCTGAAGCACCTCAATCTCGCGTGAGCTCAGGCAGGCGGACCTCGCTTTGAACACGCCCGTCCGACTCAGCAAATCTTGCTTCCGCTTGCTGTTGCGCTTGGTGATCTCGGGACTGAAATACCTGTTTCCTTTTTGGACTTCGCGTATGGCCACGGACAGTAAATGCGCAGACGTTTGTTTGATCAGGTAGCCCACTGCGCCAGACGCCATCACATTATCGACGTAGACATCATCGTTGTGTGCGGAGAGGATGAGCACCTTTGCGCCAGGAACGGCTCTGCAAATCTGCCGCGTCGCCTCCAACCCATTCAGCTGAGGCATGGCGATATCCATGACGATGACGTCCGGACGCAGTTTTTGGGCCAGCTCAACGACTTTGCCGCCATTGGCCGCCTCTCCGACCACTTCAATATCGCTCTCGGCCTCCAACAGTTTTCGCAACCCCTCTCTGACAATCGTGTGGTCGTCGGCCAGAAGCACGGAGATGCAACTCATCGCGTTCATGGTTGTGCAGTCTCCTGAGTGTCGCGGCGGAACGGGATCTCAACATGTATCCTTGTCCCTCTGGCGGGCTCGGACTCGATCTTAAACGTGCCGCCTATCATTTCCGCACGTTCCCGCATACCGATCAGCCCCAACCGCGCACTCTTCTTGTTTTTCGGCACGCGGTTCACATTGAAAGCTTTGCCATTGTCGGAGACCTCCAAGTGAACGACGTTCATGATTTTTCGAATGCTGACCTTCAGAAGACTAGCCCTCGAATGCTTGGCGGCATTGACCAACGCTTCCTGAATAATGCGGTAGAGCACGGTGCGGCTGTCGCTGCTCAGATGGTCAACCCCAGCAAACGTCGCAAAATGCACACGGATACCCGTTCGCTTCATATAGTCGCTCAGATACGACTGGAGGGTAATGATCAACCCCAAATCATCCAATGATGTCGGGCGAAGATCCCTCGCAAACTGATGCACGAGGTTCACCGATGTCTCAACGAGCCGCTGCGTCCGAACGATCTTTTGCCTGAGCTTGATCGGATTGATCGTGGCATCACGAGCCAGCGCTTCCAAATGGACGTTGATGCCGACCAACGTCTGGGTGATCTCATCATGCAACTCGCGACTGACATGCTTACGCTCATCCTCTTGGATCTGAAGAACGCGATGCGACAGGCTCCTCAGCTGTTCCTGCATGTCACGAGACTGTGCGAGCAACTGACACTGTTCCTGCCCACTTTTTTTGAGCTCCTCCTCCAACGCCTGCCGCCGAACAATCTCCCTCTTCAACTCCTCGTTGGAAACCTTCAGAATCGCGGCTTGGCGCTGGGCCTCCTGCGCCTGCTTGATCGGCGTAATGTCCGAGATCGCCACCCGGCACACTTTCTGCGCTCCGGGAAGACCGATATCGGCACATCCGTTCAGGCTGGCCCAGAAGGGCGTGCCGTCCTCTCGCGTCAATCTCGTTTCTATAACCTGTTTGCCGGGCTCTCTGAAAACACGTTCAAGGAACGCCAGAAAGCCCGCACGGCAAGGCCGGGCAACAAAACACGACAAGCAGCGGTTCACGAACCGAGACCGCCCCACGCCGAACAAATCCGCCCCCGTCAGATTCATCTCCAGAATCCTGCTCTGCTCATTCAAGGAGAAAAAACCGACCGGTGCGAAATCATATAGGTCCGTATATTTCTCCAGCAGGACGCCGGTCCGATCCCTGCACTCGAGGAGTTCCGCGTTCTGCATTTCTAACTCGATCTGATGAACATGAAGTTCGTGGACCAGCCGCTGGAGGTCAGCGGCAGAATCAGACTCGCCTGCAGCAGGGTGAGGAGACGCCTTCTTGCTCCGCAACCGGACCTCTGCGCGCCGTCGCAAATCCGTAGCGCGTGAGGCGTTTTTCATCACCCCTTTCTTCGCCCCCCCGCTCTGAAGACGGGCACAGGTCATCGGCACCCTCCTTTCGCTCTCCGCCTCAATTTCACAGCTTGATCGGCAACATGCCCTTCCAACTCGGCCTGCTTGTCGCGCAAGGTTGTCTCAAGCGATTTTGCAGCCGTAATGTTCATGAAGGTGATCACCACACCGTCGATCCGGTCATCCAACGTGCGGTATGGCATGATGCGGACTGTGAACCAGCGGTTGTCACGGGTACAGACCGCTATTTCCGTCGCGCTCAACGTGCGCAGGACCTCCCTCGCATCATCGGCCAACTCGGCGTAAAGCAGGTCCGAGGCTAAATCCGTTATGGGCCGGCCCACATCACCCGGAATGAGCTTGATGATTTTTGTCGCCAGAGCGGTGAAACGCCGCACATTCAGCTCTTTGTCCAGGAAGAGCGTCGCAATATTCGTACTGTCGAGCAGGTTCTTCATGTCGTTGCTGGCCCGCGAAAGCTCGTCCACCTTGGCCTGCAATTCCGCGTTCAGAGTCTGCAATTCCTCATTCATCGACTGCATCTCCTCCTTCGACGTGGTGAGCTCTTCGTTGGTGGACTGCAGCTCCTCATTGGTGGATTGAAGCTCCTCGTTGGCGGACCTGAGTTCCTCCTGCGAAGTCTGCATCTCTTCGTGTGTGGTGCGCGCCTCGTCGCGGACGCGTTGGAGTTCACGCGCCATTTGAGCCATGCGCAAGCTGCGGTCCGCAGCCCTCGACAACCGGCCCGCCGTTTGAGCGACCGCAGACGCGGCCGTGGCGGAGAACACGATCATCACCAATCCCTGAAGAGGGCCTGGCTCATCGAGCCGTTGAACGAGGATGTCCACACTCTGCTCGCCCTCCTGCAAAGAAACCCTAAGCCCGCAGAGCGTCACGCTTTCTTTCTGTCGGAGCGCTCTTTGGAAAGCGCCAGCCAACTCGTAGCGCAGTCCATCGCGAGCCATGGCAAAAACATTCCAGTTGGCTTTGCCCGCAGCAGGTTCCAGATACAACCCTGTCCGACCGCAGATGTACAGGATATCGCCCTTGTCGTTGGCCAGCACGGACGGAGGCGCATAGCGCTGCAGGACCAGCTGATCCGCCACAGATTGCAGGCTGGCCGACGGGCTCAGTGCAGGACGGCCCTCGGCACTCACAACCGGGGCGGCACTATAAGACGAAGGAAACTCAACGGCCGGCACGCTCAAAACGACTTCCGCGCGCTTAAAAAGCCGGCACTTGCCCCCCATCGGGACAAACAAGTCCGTTGAACTGCCAATGGTCTCCGCACTCCCGAGAAACAGAACGCCACCGGGCTTGAGGCTATAGTGAAACAGCGGAATCAACTTCTTTTGCACCTCCTGCGTCAGATAAATCAGCACGTTGCGGCAGCTCAACACGTCCAACTTGGTGAAAGGCGGGTCCATGATGAGGTTCTGCGGCGCAAAGATAACCATCTCGCGGATTTCTTTGCGCACCCGGTAGCCGCCCGCCTCTTTCACAAAAAACCGGCTCAGACGTTCTGGCGACACATCAGCGGTGATGTTCTCCGGAAAGAAGCCTTGCCGGGCTCTGTCGATCGCGTCATGGTCCAGATCGGTGGCAAAAACCTGTATCGCGAATCTTCCGGCGGGGACACGCGCTTCCGAAGCCTCCCGAAGAACGATCGCCAATGAATAAGCCTCCTCTCCGGTCGAGCAGCCGGGCACCCACGCCCGAAGCGCCTGTCCCTGCGGCCGGTCCGCAAGAAGCGCCGGAAGGGCTTTCTCACGCAAATGCTCCCAAGCGGGGGGATCGCGGAAGAAACAGGTCACGCCAATCAGCAATTCTTTGAAAAGCAAATCCAGCTCTTGCGGGTTCTCCTGCAAATACCGCACATAACTGGCCATCTTGCCGATCTGGTGAAGGCCCATGCGGCGCTCAATCCGGCGACAAAGGGTGTTCCTTTTGTAGAGCGAGAAATCGTGGCCCGTATGAGCACGCAGCAGGACAACGGCCTTCTCGATATTGTTCAGCGTGCCGTCATCCGGCGCCACCGAAGCCGTGGCGACAAACGGCGCACTCTGCAAAAAGGCGATCATCTTGGTCGGCAACTCGCCAGCAGCCGCCACAATATCCGCCAACCCAGCTTCAATTGCGCTTCGAGGCATGCCGTCGAACTTGGCCGTGGCCGGATCCTGAACCAGCGCCACGCCGGCCATCTCTTTGATAGCCCGCAGCCCGAGCGTGCCATCCGACCCCATGCCGGACAAAATCACACCGACGCCACGCTCCCGCCGATCCTGCGCCAAGGAGCGGAGAAAGAAATCGATCGGCAGACGCAAGCCGCGGGAAGCGGTGGGTTTCAGCACATGCAGGACCCCTTTTAGAATCGACAGATCTTTGTTCGGCGGGATCACATAGACGCAATCAGGGCGTACGCGTGTGCGGTCCTTCACCTGAACCACTCTCATTCCTGTGACGCGCTGCAGCAGTTCCGGCATCAGTCCTTTGCGCGTCGGGTCCATGTGCTGGACAACCACAAACGCCATGCCAACGCCTGACGGCACCTGTCCGAAAAACTGTTCAAGGGCCTCCAGTCCGCCTGCCGACGCGCCTATCCCAACGACAGGGAATAAACGCTTGGCCACCGACGGACTCGCTTCTCGTGGTGTTGCCCGGCCCCGCTGACCCAGCCCTCGTTTCGGTGTCGCTTTCATACCCAAAATCGTTACTCCTGTCCGCAGAATATTCTGTACCGATACCGCACCGCCGGCAACAGAGGATCAACGCCTGTACCACTTCCATCAGTCTGTATTGAGTCTTCCACAAATCGGTTCTGGTGTCCATACCTCGTTTGATGCCGCGCACGCAAGAATTTCAGAAATCACCTCCGAGGAGCCCTGCACATATTCAAGAGGGCATCATCTATTGCAGGAAGAGTCGTCGGGGCTGATTTGAACCGTCGGAGCAGTCAGGGTCTTCCAGACATAAGTCGCATTGCGCGTAGAGGGGGCGGCTCACGTCTGCTTGGACCGGATTGCTCGATCCGCAGGCACGGGGCGGCTGCACCTCCTCGGCCCAATCATCACCCATCCGGAGGAACAGATCGGCCGCGTTTGGATCGAAGTGCTTTCCGGATTCTGAGCAGATGTTTTCACGCACTCGCTCCACGGACCAGCTGAGACGGTAAGGGCGGTCAGAGCGAAGGGCGTCCCACACGTCCACGATCGCGAAGAGACGCGCTGCCAGAGGGATTTGCTCAGCCTTCAGACCTCGCGGATATCCACTCCCGTCCCATCTTTCATGATGGCAGTAAGGGATGTCTAGAGAAGGGCGCAAGTAGGCGATCGGCGAAAGTAAATCAAATGCAAGTGTGGGGTGTTTTCGCATCACAACCCATTCTTCGTCGGTCAGTTTATCCGGCTTCAGAAGAATGGCATCCGGCACCCCCATTTTCCCGATATCATGCAGCAGCGCACCGCGCCGCACGTGCAACAGTTCGTCTTTCGTCATTCCGGCGGCTTGCGCAAGTCTCATGGCCATTTCCGTCACGCGACGCGAGTGTCCTTCCGTCTCTTTGTCCCGAAGATCCAGCGCACGTGCCCAGCCTTCAATTGTGGAGTCGTAAGCGGCACCAAGTTGCGAGTGGGCTTGTTTTAATTCAGTAAAGAGACTGGCATGATCTACTGCAATGGCGGCCTGACTGGCCAAAACCGTGAAGAAGTCCATCCAATTTCCATCAGGTTCTAGCGGCGCACGGTGAAATACTTCTAGTACACCGTTAACCTGGCCTTTCGCAATGAGAGGGGTCCAAAATAATGTGGCGAATCCCTCGTCAGCGAGGGCCTCGAGGTTGGCAAACGGAGAGTTCATTTCACGCAGATGCCCCCCCCTCACCGTCCTACTTTGCAGGCCGTCATAACCGCCGCGTTCTTCGTCAAGCGGAATGCGCACACGTTCAATGGCTTTGCTTCGGAAACCCGTCCCGGAAGCGAACATCAACGCGTGAGCGTTTGTGTCGAGAAGTAAAACAGCGGCGGCATCAACAGCCAACTGGCTTCTGACTTGATCGACGATGACATTCAACGTCAGATTGATGTCAAGACTGCCAGCGATGGCGCGATCAACTCTGTATAAGGCTTGGATGTTTTGCAGGCCGCAGAGGGTTTCCTGATTGGCAACGACCAGTTCAGCTGCCCGCTTACTTTTTTCCTCGGCCTGAAATAGATGACTCCTGTCCTGATCTACAATTTTTAAGTCGGCCCGTCTCTGATCGGTAATATCCCGGGAAAGAATCAACACGCCTTCCGGCATGGGGTGAATGTCAAGGCAGAACCACTCTGCATCTCCATTTGGGGGTAAATACCGAAGCTCAACTTTCTGCTCGCCGCGTCCATCCATGCACCTCCTGATGGCTGCACACAGCTCACTTGTTTCAACGCCGGGCCATATCTCCGTATATTCCTTGCCTAACAGCGCCTCTCGGGGCCGGTGGTTATGCTTGACGGCTGCATCGTTGAGATAAAGATATCGCCCATCCTGGCCAAGGATATGGCACCCCTCCATTAAACGACCGAGGATTGAGTACTCTGCTGGAGGATTCATAGTCGTCAACCATTTCGCTTAGAGACCCGCCAGCCCACAGCCTGTTTTCGCAGGCGACTGGCTGGCGGGGTCTGTCTTGCAACGGCTGGTCCGGCTACTTGCACAAGAAGGCGTAAACCGCCTCCTTAACCGCCTCTTCAACAGCGGCACGCTTTTTACCGGCTCGCATCTGCATGCGGCCCAGACGTTCCTCCTGCAGACCCTCTTTATAGCGCAGCTCGTCTCCGGTGAGTAATGCCCATCGCTGCCTCATACGGCCACAGAAGCAGTGCCATCGGCCGCACATCTTTAGTCTGCACATATGACGCCTTTCTTGCGTGCACTGTATCCATCTCGTCACGCCATCCGCGCGTCCCTTGAGTGCGCAGGAAACCTCTCATCCATAGTTCTACGGCCGAGCCCGAATCCTTCCAGGGTTTCGGCTGACTACAACCGTCCTATCAGGATCAAAATGAGCAGGATAAGAACGACGAGCCCCACTCCGCCACTTGGATAGTAGCCCCAATTCTTGCTGTGCGGCCATGTCGGCAAAAAACCCACAAGCATCAGTATCAAAATGATCAACAACAGAGTTCCGATACTCATCACGCGCCTCCTTCCGCAATCCAACTAAAAATGCCAGTTGACAAAAACCATTCCTGGAGCCAACTCATCCGGCAAGTTGGAAAACCATTCGTTCTCGGGCATGACGTTGACCACACCGATCTGCACGCCGCTATTCACAGCCGCCGCATAGTTGACGAAGCCTACCTGCAACCCGGTCAGACTGCCGGCGCAGTTCACTAAACCGCATTGGAGCCCCGTCATCTCACCCTCGGTGTAATTCACGGCGCTGAGGAGCAGACCGAAAAACGGCCCGCCCTGCCAGCCCGTGCAGTCGCCCTTCGCATAATTGACAAAACTCCACTGGAACCCCGTATAGTCATCCGCATAGTTCACGAGGCCCACACTCAGACCGGCGCTATCACCACTCGAACCATTGACAAAACCCAAGGCAAACGCCGACTGCGGATTTTCACCCCAGACGCTAAGGGCAACGCCTTCAATCCTCTCGCTTCGCGCATAGAGGGCTACTTCAGGCGTCAGGCTGAGCTGAACGGGCTCACTGGCCATAACGCAACTCAGAACGGCAGCACCTGTCAAAACGGTCAACACGACTTTCATGACAATCTCCTTCACTTGTTCCACATGTTTATCGAACTCTTATTCCTTTGATGCTGTCGATGATGCCGAACGCCTGCATCAGCCACAGACACAAAACCGTCACAACGACCACATTGAGAATGGTCTTAACAGGTCTGGCCATCGGGATGTAGGTGTTGATCGCCCACAGCCCGGCCCCAACAATGACCAAGGCAACAACAATAGTGATTAGTGGCATATGACCTCCTGGTTTTCGCGTACTCGTTATCCTTTGCTCTTCTCATGAGAATAGAGTACCCCACGACCACCACATGAACTATGGGGTGTAACCCTACTCCGGCACCGGCACCGCGCGACCCACTCAGGAGAAACGCTGCCCCGTCCCGTTCCGGCTGGCCACATGGGGCTTTGCCCCCATATCCAGGAACAACCGGCGTCTGCTACATTAATCCCAGACGGACCTTTCACGTGGTCCTCCCGTTGACTCTACCTCAAAGAAAGGCATCACCCATGAATGCGAACATCGACACGAACCGCTGCATCTGGTGCGGACTCTGCGCCGAGATCTGCCCGGAGGTCTTTTCCACACAAAACGGCAGCACCACGGTGCGAACAGAAGTTGTTCCGGTCGAATTGGAACCCCTTCTCCGGGAGGCCGTGAGCCAATGCCCCCTTGAGGCCATCTCCATCGTCTAGCCCATGATCATCACTGGCCGACCGCAGCGAGACACGTATAATTTGATCTGCCTCAGCTCACATGACAGTCACATATCTTGCGGAAGTGATAGCCATAAATGGCGAGCATGATCGCGTCAGCAAGCAAGCGAGGCCTCCAGAAAAGCGTCCACATTAGAAGCCGCCAATAGTGAGCACGCTCCCGCCCCGCCACACCGATACGATATAGGGAACGGACAAACGCGCGAAGATGGCAGTATTGAAAATGGCCGCGCACCTGTGGCGCTTTATAAACCAAGAGAAAAGTTCTGATGCGCGCATAGTAAGGAGCTGGGGAATAGATGTGTGAGAGAATATGCCGGTAACCTTTCTTGAGAACAGGCAGACTCATCGCCGGCACAATATTAGTCGTTCCATCCACATTGTCTCCCGAGAATTCCGCGCACAACCGGCCTTCTCTTTTCATGCGCTCGTACAGCCGTGTGCCAGCGGGAGCCTGGAGCAGCCCCACCATGGCGGTCACGATGCCGCTTTGCTGGATGAAGTCGATCTGCTTCTGAAAAATGGAGAGAGCGTCATGGTCAAAACCGACGATGAAACCGCCCTGGACCTGCAGCCCGGATCGCTGAATGCGTTTAACATCTTCGATCATCACGCGGCCCTTATTCTGTTGTTTCTTGCATTCAGCCAGACAGTTCTCATCCGGCGTTTCGATCCCGATGAAGACCCCGGTGAATCCGGCTTCAGCCATCAGGTCCATCAGCGGCTGGTCATCGGCCAAATCGATTGACGTCTCAGTGAAAAACGTATTTCCTGATTTTCCCCTGCGCCACTTGATCAAAGCAGGCAGAAGAGCGTCTTTCAGAAAAGCCTTCGTGCCGATGAAATTGTCGTCCACAAAGAACACATCGCCGCGCCATCCCCATGCATACAGGCTGTCAAGTTCATCCGTGACTTGCTGTGATGTCTTCATGCGCACGCGGTGCCCGAACAGGGCGGTCACATTGCAGAAATCGCAGTTGAACGGGCAACCGCGCGAAAACTGGATGCTCATGGTCGCATAGCTTCTCATGTCCAACAAATTCCAAAGGGGCTTCGGCGTCAGATGCAAATCCGCATGCTCTCGGGTCTGATAGACTCGTTTTGGGCATCCTCGCGCCCAATCTTCAAGAAAAGGCGGCAGCGTCAATTCAGCCTCGTTCAGCACGAAATGGTCCACGTTTCCGAACAGCCCATACTCGCTGCTGAACAGCGGCCCCCCGGCGACGACGCGGAGTTCCGCCGCCTTGCACCGGTTGATGATGCGGCGGGCAGACTCGCGCTGAACAACCATCGCGCTGATGAAGACGCAATCTGCCCAGGCCAAGTCCTGGTCAGTGAGGCTTCGCACGTTGGTGTCCACGAGCCGCATGGACCATTCGGACGGCAGCATCGCCGCGACGGTAATTAACCCCAGAGGAGGCAGCGCCGATCGCTTCCCCACAAACTCAAGCGCATGCTTGAAGCTCCAAAAAGTGTCAGGGAATTCGGGATAGATCAGAAGAATGTTCATCCGAGACCTCCTTTGATGTACGGCAGCCTCCTTTTGGGCTTCGCTCTCCAGTATGAATATTACGCGTTGACTCACGCCTTCGGCTATGGGGTCTAACCCTACCGGCCTGAAGATTCCGGGTCATGTAATTGGAATTTCCGCCTAACCCGCGATCGCCGTTTCGGGAGGAAGACACCTTCACCGGACTTTCATTTCAACGTGATGCGTACCGTGATCGTCGCAGAGCGGAATGGCCGCACCCGACAGTTCTTTTCCGTCAAGGGAAAGCGGAACAGCTTCGTGAGCCTCACTGGGGAGACGGGTCACCGTGATGTGGTAGACCGTTTGCCTGTAGCGGTAGCGGATTGTGAAGGTTGCCCACCCTTTCGGCAGCAACGGAGTCAAATGTAAGTGGTCGCCCTCCAGGTTCACGCCCAGAAGGCTTTCGATCAGCAGACGATACATCCAGCCTGCAGACCCCGTATACCATGTCCACCCTCCCCTGCCCGTGTGCGGTGCAACCGCATAGACATCAGCCGCGACAACATATGGCTCCACTTGATAGACCGCGATACGCTCAGGCGTCCCGCCGTGACGGACTGGATTAAGTAGCTTAAACAGCTCCCACGCGCGTTCTCCCTCGCCCATGAGCGCGAAGGCCATGGCAGTCCAAATCGCGCCGTGGGTATATTGGCCGCCGTTCTCGCGCACGCCCGGAATATAACCTTTGATGTAACCGGGATTGAGCACGGACTGGTCGAACGGCGGATCAAACAACTGAATCAGTCCCGAGTCGTGGCGGACCAGGCGCTGATAAGCGGCGTGCATGGCCTGGCGCGCGCGGGTCGGGTCGCCGGCCTCGCTGAGCACCGACCAGCTTTGAGGCAGGGAATCGATCTGGCACTCCGTATTGGTCTGGGAACCGAGCACTTCGCCGTTGTCGAAGAAGGCGCGACGATACCACTGCCCGTCCCAAGCGGACCGCTCGATGTTCTTCTGCAACTGCTGCATTTCTGACATGCAGCGATCGGCGAACGGCAAATCGCTGCGCAAACGTGCCAGTTTGGCGAACCGGGCAAGCACGTCGCAAAGGAAGAAAGCGAGCCAGACGCTTTCACCGCGTCCCAGATGGCCCACCCGATTCATGCCGTCATTCCAGTCGCCGCAACCGATCAGCGGCAGGCCGTGTTCGCCGAACTTTAGCCCGTGCTCGATGGCACGTACACAATGCTGGTAAAGCGTGGCAGTCTCCTCGGAACGATTCGGCAAATCATAGTAAGCCTCCTCCTCAGGCTTGACCGGCCGAGCCTCCAGGAAGGCAATCTTTTCATCAAGAACACCGGCGTCAGCGACACATGAAACGTACCGGCAGGCCGCGTAAGGCAGCCACAGAAAATCGTCGGAAAAATGTGTCCGCACGCCGCGTCCCGCCGGCGGATGCCACCAATGTTGTACATCGCCTTCACGGAATTGATGCGCGGCGGCGCGGAGCAGATGCTCACGCGTGAGCGCCGGCTCGGCATGTACCAACGCCATCACGTCTTGTAGCTGGTCACGGAACCCGTAAGCGCCGCCGGATTGATAAAACCCCGTCCGCCCCCAGAGCCGGCCGCTCAGGGTTTGATACAGCAGCCAGCCGTTTGCCATCACATTCACGGCCGGATCAGGCGTGTCCACGCTCACCGCGCCGAGAGTTTGACTCCAGTATGACCTTACGTCTTCGAGCGCAGTGCGACCTGCGCCCACAAGACGAAATCGTTGGATCAGGTTCTGCACATCGGCTGGGCTGCGTCCGGCACCAAGCCGAAAGCTCGTTTCGCGCTCCTGCCCATCTTGCAACGTGAACGCGATTTGCATCGCGCCGCAGGGATCCAGCCCCGCACCGACTTTGCCGGAAAGGCGTGTGCGCTTCAGGGCCGCAGGCTGCGACAGGTTTCCGTTTCCGCCAATGAATTCTTTCCGGTCTCCGGTGATCGAACGCGCCGCATCGTTCACGTCCAAAAAAACGATGCGCCCGGGAAATTCGGTATTGTAATAGTTGCGGGCAAGCAGCGTGCCGGTTTTGAGGTCCACTTCGGTTTGCACGTGCAAGAGAGTTTTGCGCCTCACGTCGCCCAACACCCATTCCCAGTAGCCGGTGACCGAAACGCGGCGCGGACGCCCGGAAACGTTGCGCACTTTCAGGACCATAAACTTCACGGGAGCGTCCATCGCCACATAAACCCACAGTTCGGACACAATGCCGTTTTCGGAATGCTCGAACACGGTGTAGCCAAAACCATGGCGAATGACATACGGCGTTGTGCCGCGCGCAGGCAAAGGCGTGGGGGACCAAAACTGTCCGGTCAGCTCATCGCGGATGTAAAAGGACTCTCCGCTGGTATCTTGAACGAGATCGTTATTCCATGGCGTCAACCGGAACTCATGGGCGTTTTCCAACCAGGTATACGCAGACCCGCTTTCGGACACAACGGTCCCGAAATGAGGATTGGCCAGCACATTGACCCACGGCATCGGTGTCATCTGACCGGGCCCGAGGGTGATGACATATTCGCGGCCATCGCGGGTGAATCCGCCCAAACCGTTCGCGAAAAGCAATTCGCGAGGCCGAAGCGGCTCAGTCAAATCGTCATGACAGGAGCGCGTGGGTGTCAGGGACGGGACTGAAAGCTCCAGAACCTTGCGGTGTTCCAACTGCTCCGCCAACGTTCCTTTCTCATCGTCCAGCACGATTCGAGCTGTAACTTGCAGCAGCACGCGATCATCATTGGAGATTTGCTCAAGACGCCGGACAAAGATGCCGCCCGGCTTGTCCAGCATTTGCGCTTCAATCCCGGATGCGATCAGGCCGGTGATTTGCTCGTGCAAAGACTGGTGGTACACCGACACGTCTTCGTTCAAAATGACCAGTTCAACGGTCAACCCCTTCATGCGCCAGTAGGAATGCGCCCGGATCAACTGGCGCACGATTTCGATCTTCGCCGTGTCGCTGATGCGGAGAAGGACGAGCGGCGCGTCACCCGAAATGCCATAGCTCCAAAGACCGTTTTGGCCGCGCCGATTGTTGCGCAGCACGCTGGGGTTGGCTCTTCGGGCGGGGTCGGCATATATTAGCGCGCCGGCCAGCCGACCGTAGAGTTGGGCTTCCGCCTCCGTGGCGTTGAGCTGGTGTAAGGTCACCTGGCTGTGGGTCCACGCAAGATCGAAGGCGCGGTCAGCCATGCGCGAACTTTGATATTTTTCAATATAGGCCAAAGCCGCCTCCCGGCTTTCGGTCACCCCCAGAACCAGATCGATGCTGACGGATCCGTGGGGCGGAACAGCGACCGTGCGCCGCAGCGAAATGATGGGGTCAAGCACGGAGCCGACGGTGTTGGACAAGGGCGCCACGCCCTGCATCGCGGCCGGAGAGGCCAGCGTTCCGCCGCGACCGATAAAGCGGCCCCGGTCGGTTTCGCAGGAGATTTCACCCTGTCCGCCCTCTTGAGCCACCATCAGATGCAGGAGCCACGGCGGTTTTTCTTCCAGTGAGCGGGCCCGGCGGGTACAAAGAATGGAGGAGGAGGCATGCTCGAATTCAGTTTGCACGAACAGATTGCTGAAAGCGGGATGCGACTCGTCCGCTGCCTGGCTCGCGAGCGCAACTTCCGCGTAGCTGGTCAGCTCGATGACGCGTGCGGCAGGTGTTCGATTGGTGATCGTGATGCGCCGCAGCTCCACATCGTCTTCCGGTGACACACTGATTTCGGTATGGATGTCGAGCCCGACATGATGTTGCCGGAACTCCGCCCGCGCCTGCGTAAAAATGGCTTCGTAGCCTTTCATCTCACGCAAGACAGGCTGATAAGCGGTGGACCAAAACTCACCTGTCACCGGATCGCGCAGGTACACAAAGGTTCCCCAGCAATCGCACGTGGCGTCTTCGCGCCAGCGGGTAACTGCCAGATCGCGCCAGCGGCTGTAACCGCCGCCGGCGCTGCTGATGGCGACATGGTAGCGGCCGTTTGACAGAAGATGAACCTCGGGAGCCGATGGCGCGGGGTTCGTGAAAACGCGCATCGCGTTTTCGCCGGAGAGCGGACGCACAACCTCGGGAGCCGAACCCTCGGCCAAAACACTCGCGGCCGTCTTGGGCACCCGCTCCTGCAGCAGCAAATCCGCGGCCTTGAGCAGCGGGCAGGCCATGAAGCGCCGCTGCATGGGGAAGTCCAGCAACAAGTTATCCAGAGCCAGCAAACTCATTCCTTGATGGTGTGCCATGAAGGATCGGATCGTGACGCTTGTTTCGTCAGGAGGCAGGCGCGCGGGCGTGTAATCCACCGCCTCGTAGAAACCGTAAGCCCCTGAGCGCCCGTCGGCCGCCAGGCGCTGCAAGTTTTCACACGCTTTACGCGGCGCGATCATCAGCGCCATCGCTGTGGCGTAAGGGGTGATCACCAAATCTTCAGACAGGCCCCTTTTCAACCCCAACCCGGGCACGCCGAAGGCGCGGTATTGGTAGTTTAAATGAACGTCCGTCCGGTTATAACCCGATTCCGAAATGCCCCAGGGCACGCCGCTCAGCTTGCCATACTCGATTTGATGTTGAACCGCCGCCCGACAGGTGTGATCCAGCAGCGTGTTCTCGTAGTTGGGCATGATCAAAAGCGGCATCAGATATTCGAACATTGAGCCGCTCCATGAAACCAGCATCGGCTGGCCCCGCGAAGCGATTAGCAGGCGGCCCAGCGAGAACCAATGGTCCTGCGGAACTTGCCCTAAAGCAATGGCAACGTAGCTGCACAGGCGCGCTTCTGAAGCCAACAGGTCATAGAAGCTGGCATCGCTCCGGTGTTCGGTGACATTGAATCCGGTGGAAAACAGATCCCGCGCCGGATCGAAAAGAAAAGTGAAATCCATGGCGGCCAGTTCGTCGCACTGCTTGGCTAAGGTAGCCAGAGTGAGTTGCCGCTGACGGACATGCTGGCTTGCGTCCCGCAGACAGCAGGCGAGGTCCGTGAAATATCTTTGGCGCTCTTCACGGGATTGCGCCGGCCCATTTGAGTGTTCACGCAAAGCCGCTTCGATCAAGGGGCCGAGCGATTTCTCAAGCTTCACGGCCTTGCGAAATGTGAACGACGGGCCGAGACGGGAGAGCTTCTCCTCAATTTTTGTTGCCGCCGTTTTGGACGAGTTCTCCGTCTGTGCCGCCTGCGGAGGATGCTGTGCCGGCCCCTCCGAATCCCGCAAGCCCCGTCCGACTGGTGGTTTCAACGTGAGCCACGGTGCCAAAAAGAGCATGTCTGAAAGATCGTCCTCGCAATTCGATCGCAGCGTCTGCACCCATCCTTTGAGCTCTTCCTCCGCGTTTGCGAACTCAACGTCGAGCTGGGCCGCCTGCTCGGCTACGCGCTGCAACAAAGCGTACGCCGCTTGCAGGCTGGAAGGTTTGTGCGTCAACTCCGCGTCGAGCTGGGCCAGCGCGACATTTTCGCGGGCTAATGTTCTGAGGACCCCGACCGTGTCGCGCAGGCCCGAGAAAAGAGCGGGCGGAAACGTTCTTTCAACGGCGTGTTCCCTCAGACCGGAGCCGAGCGTCAGCAGGTGTCCCGCAAGGTTGCCGCTGTCCACGCTGGACACATAGTGCGGAAGGAGAGGTCGAAGCGTTCGCGTTTCATACCAATTGTAAAAATGGCCGCGATGCCGTTCGAGCCGCTGCAGGGTGGCAAGGGCGTTTTGCGTGCGACGGATCAAGCCGCCCACAGACAGATAGCCAAAATCGGCGGCGGCCAGATTGGCAAGCAAAGACAGGCCCATGTTCGTGGGCGAAGTCCGCGCGGCGATCATCGGCGCAGGAACCTCCTGAAAATTGTCGGGCGGCAGCCAGTTCTCCTGAGCGGTGACAAAGATCTCGAAGTAATGCCACGTCTTGCGGGCGGCGAATCTCAGGAACGTCATTTGTTCCGACGTCAGATCAGGCACCCGGGCATGAATGGGCTGGCTGATCCACCAGGCGACCCACGGCGCAACGAGCCAGAGGACGAGGAGCGGCAGAGCGACCACCAGTTGGTCTGGCTGTTGCGTCCGCAGAACAAGTCCGGCAGTCAGCGCGACAGCCGGAGAAATCCACATGGCGGAAAAAAAGCCGGCGAGCTCCGTCGTCTGCGTGCGTTCGGAATCACTCGATGTCTGCCACTCGAGACGTCGCTTGTGCGTCACCCAAAGGCGCAGCAGCGTCCTTCCGATCGCATCCGCGCTAATGAACGCGTGATAGGGCAGAAAAGCCAGGGCGAGCAAGATCTGGCCGAGTTGTCGGCCACACGAGGCGGTCACGCCCCTCACATGCATCACCCACGGTAAATCAGCCGGTTTGCGGAGCGATTCGGCCAGCAGCGACAGCACCCCGGGGAGTGCAATGAGCGCAAGCACCAACCGGAAGCCACGCCCGACGAATTCTGGGATGGAAAACCAAGTAAGCAAGAGAAGGAGCAGCAGTGAGACAGGCACGAGGCTGCGCCTCAGGTTATCGAAGATTTTCCATTGCGACAAAAGGGAGAGCGGGTTGGCCAGTCGATGGGCACCAGCACCGGGAACCCGCGACAGGAGCCATTGCATGATCTGCCAATCGCCGCGAATCCACCGGTGCCGACGGCCGATGTCCACGTTATAACGGGACGGGAACTCTTCGTACAGCGCCACGTCGCTCACGAGACCTGAACGGGCATAACAGGCTTCCAGCAAGTCGTGGCTGAGAATGGTGTTCTCGGGGAAGTGGCCGTCCACGGACTGCTGAAACGCGTCCACATCATAGATCCCCTTGCCAATGAACGAACCTTCCCGAAAAACGTCCTGATACACATCGGACACCTCGCGCGTGTAAGGATCAATTCCCGTGTCGCCGGCAAAAAGCCGGACGAACCAAGAGCGACGAGAGCTCGGAAGACTCACGCCGACGCGGGGCTGCAGAATGGCATAGCCGTCGACAACAATCTTTCGTGACGCGTCGAACTGAGGACGGTTCAAGGGGTGGGCCATCGTACCCACGAGTTGCCGGGCCGCATCGCGTGGCAATTGGGTATCCGTATCGAGCGTGATGACATACTTGATCAAGGGAAAAATGGACGGCCTCCCGACGACATCGGAAAAACAATGACGGTTGCCGCCCCGCAACAGGGCGTTAAATTCCATCAGCTTCCCACGCTTGCGCTCGTATCCCATCCACACGCCTTCTCCCGCGTTCCAGCGACGCGGGCGGTGAAACAGGAAGAACAGATCGGGCCGGTCGGTCGAATATTTGCGGTTCAACTGCTCGACGCCGGACCGCGCCCGCTGAATCAACTCGTGGTCGGCGGGCAGGACCTTTTCAGGCGCGTCGCAGAAATCCGTCAGCAGGGCGAAATGAAGATGCCGGTCCCGGTTCGAGAGATAATGAAGCTCCAGAGTCTCGATCAGGCGAGCAACGCCTTCCGCGTTCGTCAACATCGTTGGAACAACCACCATCGTGCGGCACTCCGGCGCGATGCCCGAGGAGGTATCCAGGCGCGGAAGCCGGCGCGGTTTCACCAGCAGCATGGACAGCCAGTTCATCAACGCAACCGCAGGCTGACTGGCGCAAAGGAAAAAGACAAGTGTGACTGCAGCGAGGCCCCACCCCCGCATACCGAGTGCCAACGCCTGCCGAAAGAACCCAAGCGTGGCGAGACTCGCGAGCGCGCCGATGCCGCCCGCATAAAACGCCAGCGGAAAACGGTGGATGGCCCTTTCGGCGACGGTTCGCCCGAGCCACCGCATGTTCGACTGATGTCTCAGCAGCGGCTGGCCGTTGCCGATCAGGTAGAAACCCACATGGGTTGCCCGGTGTTCGCGCTCTTTTTGCCGGGCGCAGCCCGCGGCCAGCTGGATCGCCAGATGCGCGATTTCCACTTCTGTGAGGCGGCTGTGTCTCGCAAAGAACTCGACCGAATGGCGATAGCGATCACGGGTCGCAAAATCCATTTTGCGGTAAACATCGGCCGGGTCAGAACGCAAGACCTCCTCAACCCGGCTCAGAGTCTCCACAAATTCCTTCCAGTCCATAGCGCTCAAAAAGCGAAGACTGGCAATGCTGTGGCTCACGGAAACTTGGTCTGCAGCCTGATTCTGGCTCTCCATTTGAACAAGTTGCTCGATAGACAACCCTTGTTCCGCGAGCCGCTGTTCGAGCCAGTTGCGGGCGAGATGCAGGACCGGACTGTGCCGGGATAACCGCTGACAAAACTCAGCGACAAACGAACTTGAAAGGGGCAGATCCGATTGCGCCATGTCCGCAACCACCACAACTAGATGGGACGGGGTGCTTTCTGCCATTTCCTGCAAGCGGCCCACCCACAGCTCCGCCAAGTCTCGATCATGCCGTGCGATAATCAGCCGGGTGGTTACGCGTTGAAGATTTTCGATGAGCCCCAGGCGCAGCATGATCGGAATCGCCCACAGCTCACCTAATTTTAATGGCCCAGCCGTTTGGTAAGCGGCGACGAAGGCGCTGAGCGGACCCGCCTCAATCTGCGCATCCACGTGGGAGATCAGTTCGAGCACGATGTCATACACGCGCGGCAGTCTGGCTGACGGGCCATTCACCAGACGAGGCAACTCTCGGCTGTAAACGCGCGGCAAATGCCGCTTGGCCAGTTGAATCTGCTCTTCGATCAGATAGAAGTTGTCGAGCAGCCATTCGGCGGCAGGGGTGATGCGCTGACCCGGATTGACCGCAAGGGTTGAGCGGTTAAAAGTACGGATGATGTCCTCATTATGGCCCAACCGAGCCAACAGACGATTGGAGCCTCGCCGGTTGACGATCCGATGACTGGCTGCTAGCACTTGGGCATGACGGGTCAATTGGTCGACACTGAACAACTCTTCACGCAACGGAGGCGCGCTCGTTTCGATGCGCGCACGCGTGTGCCGGGTCAGCCAGGTTTGCCAGCCTAACAAAAGTGTCTGCATGGCGTTCTTACTTTCCGGCGATCACATCATCGCCACAGCGCACCCGCGCACTGAGTCATGACCGACACATAGCTAAAGCCGATTCCACCGGAGAGAATAGCCCAGATGCCCCATCCTACACTATGGGGCGTAACCCTACCGCGACGCTGAAGCGCACGCGGGATAGCCGCTTTATATCAGAAGGCGCGCAAGAAGCGGAGTTCCGTGCGCAAACGTTCCACTTCGTCAAGCAGGTCGAGCAGGGTTTTGATGATGGTCATATCAAGGCGGTGAACCATGCGCAACCGCTCGATCCGACGAACGATATAGATCGTTTCTTCCGTGAACTCCATCACTCCATAGGGGGGCTGAAAAAGGGGCCGTATAAGCCCGGCGCGACAATAGAGCAACAAGGACCGGCGCGAGACGCCTGCGAGATGAGCAGCCGCATCAAGACCATAAAAAATATTGGGCTTCGGCTGAAACAGCTCCAATGCAAGGGATGGCGGGCAGCCAGAAACGGAGTGATTGCTCATAGGGGTTTCCTCGGATTAAACGTTGATTTTGCCGCGAGCTGTTCCCAGCGGACTTTTTCTTCAGGCGTCAGATGCGTTGGGACTTGAATGGACACTTTGACGTACAAGCCGCCGCGCAGGCCATCATGGCCGGGCAAACCTTGTCCGCGCAGACGAAAAGACTGGCCGGCTTGAGTGCCGGCAGGAATCTTTATGGACGCCGTTCCGCCGAGCGCTTGAATGTGGATTGTGGCTCCGAGGACCGCTTCCCATGGGGCCAGTTCCAAATCGTAATGCAGATCTGCACCCCGCACGCGGAAATCGGGGTGCTTGGCAAACGTTACGCGAAGGTAGAGGTTGCCGGGATCGCCGCCTCCGATGCCTTCCTTGCCCTTGCCGGCCAAACGGATAAGCTGTGATTCCCGCACGCCGGGCGGAATTTTTATCCGCAAGGTTTGTGACGACGTTTGCCGGGTGCGTGCATCGACCCGTCGCAGATTGATCATGCGCGTCGAACCATGCAGAACTTCGTCAAGCGTCACCAGAATGTCACCCTCGACATCCTGGCCGCGCTGCGGAAAGGGCGCGTCCTCCGCGCGGCACTCACCCGTCCGCCTGAATTTGACGTATGGAGTCCCTCGACTGCCAAAGAAGTGCTCGAAAAAGTCGCTGAAACCCGTGCCGTCGAAATGGAATTCGGCACCTTCTTCCGCGTTATTGCCAAAGCCCTGTTCGTTTCGCACCGTCTGCCGCTCGGAAGGGTCCCAGTTCGCTCCGAGCTCATCATACTTCCGCCGTTTTTCAGGGTCGCTGAGGACTTCATTGGCCTCGTTGATTTCCTTGAACCGGGGTTCCGCGACAGCTTTATTTGGTGCGACATCGGGGTGATAGAGACGCGCGAGACTGCGAAAAGCCTTTTTGATGTCCTCGGGGCTCGCGCTCTTGGACACGCCGAGAACCGCGTAGTAGTCTTTGAATTCCATCGACATGACCGGCTCCTGGCTGACATCTTCCATCCGTCACAAAAGCCTTGGCCGAGTTCGGCGTTCTCGGATTACCGATTCATATCCTGTCGTTGAAAGTACTCGCGGGCCTTCGCCGCGATCTGGCGATCCGTCAGTTTGTCGGTTGTCTCAGGCGCAACGACAACCCCTCCGAATTTGGCGTGATCGAGACGCTTCCCGAGTTCACCTTTGGCCTCGCCCGGACCGAAAACAAGAACGGATTTGACGCCGCGAAGGGCTTCGACAACCTTCTCGTAATATTGGTTGAGATGCGCCGTCAACGCTTGCTCACGGTTATCGTCCGCCTTGACCTGTTGTGATTCGTAGGGGGTCGTTGAGCGGACGCCCGCGATACGTCCAGGCTGCTTTTCAACGTTTGAACGGATTTCGATCGTCTTTTCCCCCTCGGCCGAAACAATCGCGATCACCGCCTTACGATGATCAATCCACAAACCTGCGGTCGATTTCATGACACTCTCCTGATTTAAAAACGTGTGCGACAAAAACCCTCGCCGGCCCGCAGTCGCGTCGTTCCGGCTCGATTCGAACAAACGGCATTCGGCAAGCATGCCTGCTGTCGGGTCGGTCGAGTACCACGCGATCCATGGAGACAACGTTGTGCCGCGTCCGCGCGGGGATCCCAGGCTATTTCTGCATGCCGGCACCGGCCTTTTCCACTGCGGCACCGGCTTTCTCCAACACCTCGCCCGTTTTCTGAACCACCTGCCCGGCAGCATCCTTTGCTGTTTCCGCGGTTGTCTTTACGTCCTCGGTGGTCTGTGCCGCAGCCTTGTCCAGCGCAGCGCCCGTTGTCGTTCCGCCGGGTGTCTCGGACTTTTTCCCACAGCCAGCCACCACGGCACCCGCAACCGCCATCACAACAAGTACGCATATCCTGTTGATCTTCATGATGATCGCTCCTTTTGTTCGCTTGTTTCGTTACCTTTCGTCACAGCAGCATCATGTATGATGCGCGGCCTTCTTGCCATGGGGTTTAACCCTACCGTGATCCCCCATCAACTGTGCGGCGAACGCGATCGCCAGGTAGGGTTACACCTTATAGAGAAACGCTCTCGAAGTGCGTTACTTTATTCTCATTCAGGAGAACCGCTATAGCCAGTCATCGAAAGGAAACACAAAAATGAATATGCGATCAGAGCTACGTTCCAGCCCCCGTGGGGCGCGCGTGACACATGCGTACGGACGATGGTGTTTTGGGAAGAACGGAAGAAAACATATCCTCGCGGTTCTTGTTCTTGCAGTCGCCGCGATGACACCGAACGGGATGCTGTTCGCGGCTGGCCCGCTGCCCGTTGACTTGGGCGAATCCGGCCATTTCACGCTTCTAGCCTACGCCACGATCACCTACCCGGGGTCAGGCACTGTTATAGGAGACATCGGGGTTCATCCCGGGGGCGGAGCGAGCATACTCGTGCCCGCGTCTCAAGTGACAGGGACCGTCTATGCGCGCGATGCCGGATATACGCTGGGTGCTGCGATCATCGACGACGGCCTATTGAACACGGCCAAACTCGATCTGGGCACCGCCTACACTTACGCGGCAGGGCTTCCCGCCGGCGTGGGGCCCAATCTGAATCCCGGCTTGGTGCCCGGACATATCGGCGGAATGAACCTTGCCCCCGGCATCTACACATTCGACACCGGCACCGACGCGTATATCGATGGCGCGGACCTGACACTTACGGGTGGTGCAAATGATGTCTGGGTTTTCCAGATGGGACGCGCGCTCTTCGTGGAAGCCGGCGTCAACAGAAGCGTCATACTGGCAGGCGGCGCACAGGCCAAAAACGTTTTCTGGCAAGTCGGCTCGTCCGCAACGCTTGGAACGTATAGCGTTTTCAAGGGGACGATCATGGCTTATGCGTCCGTAATTTTGGACGTCGGTTCGCAACTGGAAGGCCGAGCCTTGGCGCTGAACGAACAGGTCGTATTCAACGGCTTAACAGCCAACATTCCTCTGGCGACCAACGCGACGAATCTGACCCTGACCATCATCTCCGAGCACGGAGTGGGCGACCTTCCGGCCGGCTTGCCGCCGGTGGGGATGGTCTACACCAACGATTACGGGGCAACCCTGACCAACAGCATCACCGCCGTTGAGACGCTTGGCGGCACGCAGCATGTGAATTTGGGCTGGAGCATGATCGGCAACGACCCTGCGTCTGGAGCCACCAATGCCGTGACATTGACTCTGACCAACAACGCGGTGCTGACGTGGCTATGGAATACGAACTATGCTCTGTCGCTGACCGCACTGAACGGATCGATTTCCAACACCGCAGCGGGATGGAAACCGGACGGGTGGGGCTACGACATCTATCCGATACCTGACGCTGGATACGTTTTTGATCACTGGATCGTAAACGGTATCAACTTCGGCACCAATGCGCCATTGGCAGGAACAATGGAAGAGGCCACAGACATCATCGCTGTTTTCAGAGCAGCCTTTATTGACGTTTCAACCCTTGTCGACTGGAATGTCTCCTGGGTCTGTGATAAGTGCAAGAATTACTATATCGGCACGCTGACGATCTCCAACATCAACGCCCAGAAGATCATCCAGCCTCCGATTTGGTTTGAGGTTCAGCACACATCGGATAATTGGCTGCGCTCGCCGACGGGCGTCGACACCAACACCGGCTTGGACTACCTCGACATCAGCACGCCTGTCGCAAACCAATTGCTCAGTACCGGCAATGGCGACCTGTCTCTTGACCCCGGCGAATCCGTAAAGATTACGGGCATAGGACTGATGGGTAGCGGCAAACCGACAAGTTTGGTCATGGCGGTGTGGGCTGACCCGCCGGCAATGGCGATGCCCAGTTATGCGGTGGGAGTTGCGCTCGAGATGCCGCTTCCATCACCGTTTTCATCCGCAGAGAACGTCTCGATCCGTGGTCTGCCAAAAGGCCTGACATACTCAGCCGCCACGGGAAAGATCACGGGGATACCAGCGACCACGGGCGCGTTCACACTTGAGCTTTCTGCCGACGGTGTGCCGAAACAGACAATCATGATCGGGATCGGCGTACTGCCGACCTGGGCACAAGGCGTATTCAATGGGCAGGTCGAAGGCGGAGGAAACGCTTCGATGGCGGTCTCTTCTAGGGGCAAGATTACGGGGAAACTTGTGATCGGCGACAAGACCGTGACGTTCAGCGCGGCATCATACGCCGCAGGCGGAAATGCAACGACAGGGTTCGGGGTCGACACTTCCGTCATGTCAGGCCGGACACCCTTGTCGCCGTTGACACTCCGGGTAGTGAAAGCCACGGCTCCGGCTCCTGCGACGCTGAGCGTTGTGATCGGCCAGATAAACAGCGGCCTTCCGATCGTCATGTACCGCAACGCATGGAAACAAGCCCATGAGAGACTCGCCCCTTACGTCGGTTATTACACAGCCACGCTTCCTGGCAACGAGTCACACGGCAGCAGCTATCTGACCTTCACCGTAGATAAGGCGGGAAATGTCCGAACAGCAGGCAAACTGGCGGATGGCACGGCGGTGTCCATGAGCGGGACTTTGATTCTCGATGAAGCCGATCGCGTGTGGGCTGTGGTCTATGCAACACCCGCAACATATAAGGCTGGGAGACTCTCCGGCATCGCGGAGTTCGTTACGGCAGCAACAGGTCATGTGTTCCTGCGGCCTCTGGATGGCGGATCTTTCCTTTGGCAGAACAACAACTTGCAGGCAACTCCGATATACGGCAGCGGTTTTGAGCGAGAACTCCAACTTTCCGGCGGCAGGTTCGACAGGCTCGGCAACTTGTACGATTATTACAGGAACAAGGTCCTGACAGTCGGCACAGACGCGGACGCGCCTGAGCCGGAACTCCGGATCGGAACTGTCGCCTATGAGGCGGATTGGCTGAGGCCTGACGGAGTCGCTCTGACGATTGAGACGAATCGATATGGCGTTCTGACCGGCATCGCGACAGCAGAAGAGGGAGCGCCGGCGGCAGAGAACCCAGCTCGATTGAAGATCCGACTGGCTCGCGCAACTGGTCTTTTTAAGGGATCTTTCAAAGCACGATTTGACTATACGGAGGCCCACCTTTACACGATGAGGAACGTTGATTTTACGGGCGTCCTTACTCCCGAACGACAAGATGAGGAAGACGGCTTTGCAGGCCGGGGCTTCTTCCTGCTGGCCGACAAAGCGCAATACGTCACGCCTCAAAACCAAAACGCGCAGTATAAATTCAATTGGTCTTATGACCTGATAATCATGACCTCCGATGAGACCCCGTAATTTGCGTCTCAGCATGAAGCCCGCATAAGACCCGCCCCGCATATGGGCGGGTCTTATCTATTTGAACGGGTTTCGCGCGATAATCATGCGCAGGACGCAAGCTTTGTCATCGCGGCAGGTGTTGGCGAAGTCGCCCAGGTGGCCATCGTTGGTGCTGGAGTTGAAGAACTGCAGTGCGACGCCCACGACCGCGAGGTTGCCGACGACGTTGGCGTTGCGGCTGCGGGTCTTGTCCTCGAGCAGCGTGCAGTCGCGGCGGTTGTGGTTGCGCGACTCGATCCCCCAGTGGTCACGGATGTGTGCCGCCCATTAGCGTGCGGTGCGCGAGCATGCGTCCAGCGTGCAGAGGTGCCAGGCGGTTTCGCAGGAGGCCTTGCCGGTTTTGATGACCGTACGAGACCTCTCCGTCTTGAGAAGCGTCTAGACGCCGAAGAGGCCGGCGGCCCGGTCGAGGCCCCGGCCGACCGCCAGGCGCGGCTACTACCGCGCGAGTCGCGCACAAAGCAGAGCGCCTTGGGCGGCCGGCCGTTGGGCACGTTTTGGCCCGATTCCCAGACGAGCAGCGTGCCTCTACTCGCCGTCCACCCCTCTCCACCAGCCTCAGCGTGTCTCCCGTCGAGCGCTTCTCGCCCATGTAGTGGTACTCACCCTCGAAATTCTTGATCCGCTTCAGCTCGTTCCCCCGGATCTTCCTCTTTCGCGGGCCTTTCACTTCGCAGTCTATATAAGCAAAAGGGCTACTCCGTTTAGTTCAAAGGCAGCTCCCAGAAAACAACGCGCGAGAACCGTTCAATTACAGGTAAGCCCTGATGTTCACGTCGTGGGCACCCCAATGAAAAGCCCCGCCGGTCCTAACCGTCTTGCCGCCGAATCAGTGTTTCTTGTCAGGGGCGGCCGCGTCATGCAGCATCAGGGATGCACCCGACCTGTCCATCCACTTCCTTTCGCCCATAGCAGCGTGGAGCACGGTTGCGCCACCGGCCATATAGAGGCCCCCCAGCACCAAACCCAACGCCGCCTTTGCCTTTACGGACCAAGGCAGAAGGATGAACAGCCCTGCATGGAAGAGCACCACACCGACGCCGATGAGCCCGACTAAAAGAAACATCCCCAGCAGGCCGACCGCATACCGTCTGGCCATCCTTACGCCGTACAAATAGGATTTTGCGGCCTCGATCTTGAGCAGTTGGACCGACAGATGCCGATAGTTTTCAAGCATCGCTGCTGCAATGCCCGAAAGCACGCCTTTTAGCAGGAATTTGTACATAAGCCCACCTGTACTCGACGCCGCGCACTACTTCCGACTCCGACCCAGGATGAAACCGAGCAACAAACTGGCGACCGCCGTGCCGCCGATAAAGGGCCATGGGGTCGCGTGCACCTTCATGTCTACGGCACTGGCAACCTCCCGAGCCTTCTCGACACCCACATCCTTTGCGTGAGCCGCCGCCTCAGCCGCATGTGACTTTGCATCAGAAAGCGATTTCGCGAGGCTGCCCTCACTCTCAAGGATCAGGCTTTTCAGGTGAGTGAACTTATCTGACATAACCGCACGCAGCTCATCTTTTTTCTGCGCAGCCGCCTCCTCAAGAAGCTTCAGGGCTTCCTCAATGCTCGCGTTGCCGTTTCTCACTGTTTCCATGTTCCGTCTCCTTTGTTTTATACTCCCACCAACCAACCTTCAACAAGACCGCCGACATTGAAAATGGCCGTCACCGGCCTGCGACACGCGCACCCTCAAGCGTGTTGCCGACAGGTGCGGTGCAGACATTATCCTCCAAACGGTTCGCCCATGTCCGGGTGCCCTTCGGTGGCTACCGTTTAGAAACACCAGTTGACGAACACCATTCCCGGCGCCAGCTCGTCAGGCAACTCAGAGAACCATTCGTTTCCGGGCATCAGATTCAGGAGGCCAATCTGCAACCCTGTTTCCGCGGCATCCGCGAAGTTCACAAAACCGAACTGCAAGCCCGTCAGGTTTCCCGCGTAGTTCACAAATCCGGACTGCAAGCCCTTCATTGTGCCCTCCGTGTAGTTCACGAAAGCCAGCTGCCATCCGAGAAAGCCTCCATCCGCATAGTTCACGGCTGCCCACTGAAACCCAGTGTAATCGTCAGTATAGTTGAGCAGCCCTAGGCTCAGACCGGCACTCGTCCCTGTGGACCCGTTAACAAAACCGATGGCCAGCGCCGTTTGCGGGTTCTCGCCCCAGATGCTGAGCGCCAATCCTTCGATTCTCTCGTTCCTGTCAAAAACGGCGATCTCCGGAGTCAGGCTGAGCTGGATAGGCTCACTCGCCATTGCGTAGCCCATGCACATAACGACCGCTAGAACTGACATAACCGTTTTCATAACCTCGCCCTCCTTCTGACTTGTTTCTCAAGATTGAACCCCGAACACCAAGCGGCCCATAAGGCCGCAAACACCATCACCAAGACGCTCGCGCGCATACTGGCTCGTTCCATAAAGTCGTCAATTCACCGTCAGCAAGCGGCATCCGGCAATGAGAAGGCCTACAATGATGATGCCGAAAAAAAAGACCCCTTTGGTCAATCGCTCGTCCATATACCCACCTCCTTCGCGTTCTTGACTCACGCACATCTACTTCAGACAACACCATGGTACGCGACAGGACATTTTCAAACTATGGGGTGTTTCCCTACCCCGGCCGTCGTAGCCAACGACACTTTCCGTGTCGGCCGTCTGCTTTGGATCAGGGCGAGTAGAAAAAAAGTCCCGCCGCACCTCGCGATCCGAGCGTGCGGCGGGACTTCGCGTTTTCTGCGCGTTTACGCGCTCACCGCCATGCGGTAGAAGAAGGCGATGGCCATCAGGATCACCACGGCCACAACAAACAGGGTGCCTTCATTGTCTTTGATGCTGAACATGAGAAATCTCCTTGTCCACGGAATGACAGCCGGAGGGCAGCGGCTGGGCACAGGACGGCCAGCCTCCTCCGGACCGAGAGACGACGGATCGGGGTTCAGCGTCAACACAGGAGCTGCAAAGAGGCCGCGAGCCGGTCCAGCGGGAACGGCACGGCCTCCGGAGGCGCGGTCCAAGTCAGGGACAGCGGCCGTTCGGAAAGCGGCCAGGGCGTCTTGAGGTAGGGGCAAGGCCCCGGCATGAAGGCCGACCGCAGCGCGAGAAAGGCCAAGAACGGATCGTCCTCGCGGCTGTCGCGGAGCACCACGTCGCACGCCGGCGGCAGGGCGCCGAGCGAGATCTGTCCAGAGCGGCCCGCAAGCGGCGCCTCGTCGAGGCCGCGCGCGCCCGAAGAGAAGCGGTCCGTTGTCAGGCCTCCGTGAAGCGACAGGCAGGCCGCGCCCAGCAGCAGCGCGCAGCAGGCCTTGAGGCCGAGCCTCCAGCCGCCGCCGCGGACTCCCCCGCGGATCTCTTCGATGAATCGCATGGCCCTAGCGTAACCCACCGGCGGTCCGAAAATCAAGTCCGGGCAGGAGGCCGGGAGGGCGCAAACAGGGGCTGCCGCGAATTGCGTCAAGTCCGCCGCTGTGATAAACTCTCGACATGTTCGAGTCACGCAACGGAGCGCCAGCATGAAAACCCCGGGACAAAGAAGCGGCGACGAGCGCTGGTACACGTGGGCCGACGAAGAGGCCTGCGCCGTGCGGCGCGCCCTTCCCGAGGCTCTCCGCGAGCGGCTCGGCGGGCTGGCCGTCACCCTGGACGGCTGGCCCACCCCGGACGAGGAGCTGCAGGAGGGCGACGACGAAGCGCTCCTGGGGCTTTTCACGGGGCCCTCATATGGCGAAGAGCTGGAGACCTCGGACCCCACGCCGCCGGCGATCCGCCTGTTCGTCGAAAACCTGCGCGACGAAGCGGAAGACGACCCGGCCCGCTTCCGGCAAGAGGTCCGCACCACGCTCCTGCACGAGATCGGCCACTACCTCGGCCTCGAGGAGGAGCAACTGGAGGCGCGCGGACTCGCCTGAGCCCCTTTTCTGTTCCACACCATCCACACACAAACCCGCGGAGGAGCCCATGAACACACGCATCCAAACCCTGATGGCCCGCGAGATTCTTGATTCGCGCGGCAACCCCACCGTTGAGGCCGAAGTCCGCCTGAGCGGCGGCCTCTGCGCGCGCGCCTCAGTCCCCTCCGGGGCCTCGACTGGCGAGAACGAAGCCCTCGAGCTGCGCGACGGCGACGCGGCCCGGTACGGCGGCAAGGGCGTGACCCGCGCCGTCGGCCACATCGAGCAGGAGATCGCCCAGGCCGTCATCGGCATGAGTGTCAGCGACCAGGCCGCGCTCGACCGGTGCCTGATCGAGCTGGACGGCACGCCGACCAAGGCCCGGCTCGGCGCGAACGCCCTGCTGGCAGTCTCGCTCGCCTGCGCGCGCGCCGCCGCCAAAGTCGCGGACCAGCCGCTCTACCGCCACCTCGGCGGCGAAGCGGCGGCCACGCTTCCCGTGCCGATGATGAACATCGTGAACGGCGGATCCCACTCGGACGCCCCGGTCGCGTTTCAGGAGTTCATGATCCGCCCGCACGGCCTGCCCTGCTTCCGCGAGGCGCTCCGCGCCGGCGCCGAGATCTTCCAAGCGCTGCGCGGCCTGCTCAAGAAGCGCGGACTCTCCACGGCCGTGGGCGACGAGGGCGGCTTCGCGCCGGCGCGGAGC
>Ga0209066_10000651_pt1 | contig 49828 bp, 42 predicted proteins | sample All_14_2_FD_187198 | JGI IMG/M metagenome (GOLD analysis project Ga0209066, IMG submission 187198) | Freshwater microbial communities in response to fracking from Pennsylvania, USA - Allegheny Zone_MetaG_DW_15 (SPAdes) (version 2) ... | reverse complement strand
ATCTCGGACGACACATCCATCAGTAGGCTGACGAACCCCAGCGCCCAGATGGCGCGCGGGAGAGCGGGACGGGGCGGTGGAGGAGCACTCATCGGCGCGATGGTAGACGCGACGGTGGCGGCGCCAGGGCTTGAATCTGCGCTCGCCGGCCACATGTATTGATCACAAGCCCATCACCCCTCTCTGAGGCGAGACACCGTGCCGCAAACCGTCAAGACCATTGAAGTACCCGAACGCCTGCGCGTCGTCACGACACTGGCGCGGCTGCTGCAAGCCCTGGAGGCTGGCCCCGAGCAGGCCGACCCGGGCCAGTACCGGCAGGTGGCTCAACGCCTGAGCCAGGCTTTGGCCGACACGGCCAGCGATGACGCCTTGGCCACCGTGCTGCGCGCGTTCCCGGCGGCGGCCCAGGTGTACGAAAACATGCACTATGAACAGGCCGGCCTGTGCAGACAGCCGCTGGGTCAAGCCATGTCGGCCGAGCTGCAAGCACGCGACCTGCTGCAGCGCCTTCGCGTACGCAACTGAGAACACCTCATGGTGGGCGGCGTCTGGTCAGACTGACTCGCTGATCGGCCGCGCATCAACCGCCATCGCACCAGGCGCTGGATGCGGTCCAACAGGGCACACGGCAAGTGCCCTCAGTGACCGACAAGACGATCAGCCGCCGCGGGCCGTCCAGACCCACAAACCGATGATCAGGGCAGTGGCTGCCACCCCCCAGATGCCGAAGGCCAGGCGCCAGTTGAGCGGCGCCCCGCGCAGCTCCATGAAGTAGCGCATGATTGCAAAGCCCTTGCAGAAGGCCACCAGCATCACGAATACCGCTGTCAGGCTGCCGGCGAACGCATGGTGTTCAGCGAGCCAGGCGCTGCCCAGCGTGGCACTGACCAGGAAGGCCCACACCAGCACGGCGGCCCGGGGAGAGAGATGGGCGTGTGTCGTCATCGCGGCCCCAGCAGGTACAGCATCGGGAAGATGAAGATCCAGAGCAAGTCCACCATGTGCCAATACAGCGCACCCGATTCGACAAGACCGGCCAGCCGGCCATCGAGCGGCTCACGCCCCACCATGAACCACAGCACGGCCAACGCGATCATCCCGCCGATGAAGTGCAGGAAGTGCGCGCCGGTCAGCGCGTAATAGAACATGTAGAAGTCGTTGGTGTGCATGGTGATGCCAAGCTCGATCTTGGCGCTGTACTCCAGCAGCTTGGTCACCCCAAACCCGGCGCCAATCAGGAACGAGACCAGCAGCCAGCGCCGCGTGGCCTCGCGGCGCCCAGCGTGGGCCGCATGCACCGCGAGCACCACGCACAGGCCGCTGGTCACCAGGATCAGCGTGTTGAACACGCCCATGCGCACATCCAGCGTGGCGGCTGACTGATCGAACAGGGCCGTCTGCCCCATGCGCTCGGTCATGAAGCCGACGAACAGCATGCAGAACACGATCATGTCCGCGATGATGAAGACCAGGACGCCCGGGACCTGACCACTCCGGATGATCGGGGCGGCCGATTCAGACCCCTGGGCCTGCGCAACGTCGTTCATGTTCACGATCAGGCTCAGCGATCAAGCCTTGGACAGCAGCGCAGCACGTTCCTGCTCAAGGCGCGGAATGGCCTTGAAGACGTAGTACGTGATCACCAGGATGTAGATGAACCACACCAGGAATTCGACCCAGAAATTGAGCCAACCCTGGCGAGCGAACAGGCCCGACTTGAAGAACGGCATCAGCAGTTCGAACAGGAAGCTGATCCCGGCCCAGATCGAGTACCAGCAGGCCCAGCGCGGGAACAGCGGGCGAGCGCGTTGATCAGCCAGGCCCGCCACACCGATGGCCACCATGGGGATGGTGGTGATGGCATAGAACATGTCGATCAGCAGCCAGCCTTGGTCATAAAGCATCTGCAGGGTGATGTCGCTCAGCACGTCAGGCCGGTAGGAACCCGTCAGCCAGAACACCGACGAAGTCACCAGCGGAACCACCGTCAAGCCGCCGCCCCACATCTGCAGCGTGGTGACGATGTTGTTCTCGCGCGGGTTGATCCATTCCATCACCTTGGTGATGGAGAGGGTCCACGGCAGGTAGAGCACACCGAACAACATCGCGCCAGCCATGCCGGCACGAACCTCGTTGTAATGGGTGCGGAAGAACTCGCCCATCTGTGCGGCGGTGTGGTCGGCGGGGATGGGCGGAATGTTGTGCCCCAGCGCACCCCAGCAGATCAGGAACGCTGCCAGGAACACCGGCCCCATGGCGGCGCAGGCACGCCAGTAGCGGAAATAGGCGGCGTTGCTCAGCACAGCCCGGAGGACGTGGGGATCTGGTGCGACGACGGGATCGGTGGGCGCTTGGCCACTGTGGATCGGGCGAACGGCAGTATTCATGGGATGTCTCCGGCTGGGGAATGCGCGTGCGGATGGTGCTGTAGGCCCACGGGCCCCAGCGGCGCGCGATTGTTAAATTATTGAACAGTGCAGTCAAGCAGGGCCATCCCTGAGTGCCCCCGGGCGCCTGCCACCGGCGCGAGGAGAGATCAGCGCCCGGTGTAGGTGGGTGGACCGAACGCGCGGCCCAGGAAGCGCAGGCCGTCGCGCAGCTCCTGCTCCGACAAGTGCGGCAGCAAATCCCGAAAGAACGACACGGCCGCGCCGGTCATGGTGTCAAAGTACTGCCGGCCAGCATCGGTGAGGGCCACCAGCTTCTCTCGCGCGCAATCGGGATTGGTCTTTTGCACCACCAGCGACAGCGGCGGCGAAGACAGCTCATTGAGGAATTGGGTGACGTGCGAGTTGCGCGTCTCGAACCAATCGCTCAAGGTCTGCTCGATGAGCTTGCGGCGGATCCAGCCGTGGGGGCCCACCTCTGCCTCAATCAGCCAGATGATCGCCACCTGCTGGCGCTTGAGCTGCCCCTGGGTCATGCTCCGCTCCAGCGCCATGCCGATCCGGTAATGGATCGGGTAGAAGAAGCCGAGCAGATCGAACAGACCCGCGTTAGTGGGCGCGGCAGCGGAGGGGGCGGTTTCGGAAGATGACATCGGTGCCAGGCGGGAAGACCGGATGCCCGTGCAAGAACCACCGGGGTGGTAGGCCGTGTTGGACTTGAACCAACGACCAAAGGATTATGAGTCCTCTGCTCTAACCAACTGAGCTAACGGCCCGAAGAGCGCGGATTGTAGGCAGGTCGGACGCTACTTCTGGCTGAGCGCGTTGCCCACCAACCTGGCGGTGATGTCCACCAGCTGGATCATGCGCTCGTAGGCCATGCGGGTGGGGCCGATCACGCCGAGCGTGCCGACGATCTGGCCATCCACCTCGTACGGCGATGAGACGATGGACAGCTCTTCGATCGGCACCAGGCCGCTTTCGCCGCCGATGTAAATGCGCACGCCTTCGGCGCGGCTGGAGCCATCGAGCAGGCGCATCAGCTGGGTTTTCTGCTCGAACAGATCAAAGGCTTTGCGCAGCGAGTTCATGTCGCTGCCGAAGTCGTTGACTTCCAGCAGCTTGCGCTCGCCGGACACCACCACCTGCTCGGCATCTTCACTGGCCGCTTCGCTGCCCAGTTGCACAGCGGCCTGCATCAGCGCGGCGATCTCACCGCGCAGCACGTCAATCTCGCCCTTCAGCCGCTCGCGCACCGCCTCGATGGTGAGGCCGGCGTAGTGCATGTTGAGGTAGTTGGTGGCCTCGATGAGCTGGCCCTGGGTGTAGTCCTGAGGGGTGAAGAGCACGCGGTTCTGCACGTCGCCGTCGGGTGACACCAGGATCAGCAGCACGCGCTTCTCGCCCAGACGCAGGAACTCCATGTGCCGGAACACGCTGGTCTTCTTGGGCGCGGTGACCACGCCGACGAAGTTGGACAGGTTCGACAGCAGCTGCGCCGCGTTGGCGATCACGCGCTTGGGCTGATCGGGCGGCAACTGCTCGGCCAAGGGGCGAACCAGGTCCACATCGCCGGGGCGGGCGGTCAACATGGTGTCGACAAAAAGACGGTAGCCCCGCGCGGTAGGGATGCGACCCGCGGAGGTGTGCGGGCTGGCAATGAGGCCGAGCTCTTCGAGATCGGCCATCACGTTGCGGATGGTGGCGGGCGACAGCTCCAGCCCTGAGGTCTTGGACAGCGTGCGCGACCCCACGGGTTGCCCGTCGGCAATGTAGCGCTCGACCAGGGTCTTGAGCAGCAGCTTGGCGCGGTCATCCAACATGGCTTGATTCTAGGGGGGACGCAGGCGACAAGCGGCAGGGTTGGTCACCCCGATGCCGGCGGGGGGCTGTGGTGTAATTTCTGCCATGTCCAGTCGTTTCCGTCATGCAGCCTTGGTGGGCAAGTACCAGGCTCAGGGCATGCGCCCCCTGCTTGAAGACATTGCACACCTGCTGGAGCGGCGGGGGGTCGAGGTGTCGATCGAGGCCGCCACGGCCATCAACACCGGCATCACGGGCTACCCCGTGCTGTCGCCCGATGAAGTGGGCGCCAGTTGTGACCTGGCCATCGTGGTGGGAGGCGACGGCACCATGCTCGGCATCGCGCGCCACCTGGCCCGCTTCGGGGTACCGGTGATCGGCGTCAATCAGGGCCGGCTGGGCTTCATCACCGACATCCCGGTGGACCAGGTGCAGCAGGTGCTGCGCGCCATGTTGGCGGGCGACTACGAAGAAGAATTTCGCGCCATGCTCGAAGGTGAGGTGGTGCGGGGTGACGAACGCATCTACAGCGGCTTCGCGATGAACGACGTGGTGGTGCGCAGCGGCGCGAACGCGATGGTGGAGTTGAGCGTGGCCGTGGACGGGCAGTTCGTCGCCAACTTCCGCGCGGACGGGCTGATCCTCGCCTCGCCCACGGGGTCGACCGCCTACTCGCTCTCGGCCGGCGGCCCCCTGCTGCACCCCGGCGTGGCCGGGCTGCTGCTGGTGCCGATTGCGCCGCACATGTTGTCGAACCGGCCCATCGTGCTGCCCGATTCAGGCGAGGTGTCGATCAAGATCGTGGCGGGCCGCGAGCCCAGCGTTAATTTCGACATGCAGTCGCTCGCCAGCCTGCTGCATGGCGACACCATCCGGCTGCGCCGCTCGGCGCACCGCGTGCGGTTCCTGCACCCGCGCGGCTGGAATTACTACGCCACGCTGCGCCGCAAGCTGCACTGGAACGAAGGGGCCGTGCATGAAGGCCCCTCCGGCGGCTGACGCTTGAGCACCCCACTGATTTACCGGCCCGCGTTAACGGCCATCTGACCCGGAGCCCTGAGAGATGCTGCGCCGCCTGGCCCTGCGCGACTTCGTCATCGTCACCACGCTGGACATCGAGTGCCAGCCCGGCTTCACCGTGCTTACCGGCGAGACGGGCGCCGGCAAATCCATCCTGATCGACGCGCTGCAACTGGCCATCGGCGGACGTGGCGATGCCGGGGTGGTGCGCGAAGGCTGCCCCCGCGCCGAGATCAGTGCCGAGTTTGAGCAACTGCCAGCCGCCGCCCTGGCCTGGCTGGACGAAGCTGGCTTCGATGCGCAGGAGCCGCTGCTGGTGCGCCGCACGGTCGACGCCCAAGGCAAGAGCCGCGCCTGGATCGCCGGCAGCCCGGCCACCGTGGCCCAGCTCAAGGAACTGGGCGAGTGGCTGATCGACATCCACGGCCAGCATGCCTGGCAAAGCTTGGCGCGTGCCACGGCCGTGCGGGCGCTGCTCGATGCGTATGCCGGCCTGGACACCGCCCCGATGCAGGCTGCCTGGGCCGCCTGGCGCAGCGCCCAAGCCACCCTCGACACCGCACGCACCCAGGCGGGCGAACTGGAGCGCGAGCGCGAGCGCCTGGCCTGGCAGATCGGTGAGCTCGACAAGCTCGCGCCGGGGGACGACGAATGGGACGGACTGAACACCGAACACCAGCGCCTGGCCCATGCCCAAACCATCCTCGACGGCGTGCAGATCGCCATCGAGGCGCTGAGCGAATCCGAGCACAGCGCGCAAACCCAGGTCGACCGCGCCGTAGACGCCCTGCAAGCCGCTGCCGCCTATGACGACCGCCTGGGCAACGCACTGGAAGTGTTGCAGGCGGCCCAGGCCGAATTGGCCGACGCCGCGCACACGCTCAGCGGCGCCTTGCGCCACACCGATCTTGACCCGCAACGCCTGGCCGAGTTGGACCAACGCCTGAGCGACTGGATGGGCCAGGCCCGCCGCTGGCGCCGCTCGCCCGAAGAGCTGCCGGCGGCCCTGCAAGGCTGGCGTGATGAGCTGGCCCGGCTGGATGCCGCCACCGATCTTGAAGGCCTCACGCGCCAGGCACAGGCTGCCCGCGAACATTTCCTGAGCGCGGCACGCGAAATCTCCGGTGGACGCAAGCGCGCAGCCCCCAAGCTGGCCCGCAGCGTGACCGAGGCGATGCAACAACTGGGTATGGCCGGTGGCCGTTTTGAGGTGGCGTTGGAAGCCCTGGCCGAGCCGCAGGCCGGCGGGTTGGAAGCGGTGGAGTTTCTTGTCGCAGGCCACGCCGGCAGCACGCCGCGCCCGCTGGGCAAGGTGGCCTCGGGCGGCGAGCTGTCGCGCATCGCCCTGGCCGTGGCGGTGACCACCAGCCGCCTGGGTGAAACCGGCACCCTGATCTTCGACGAGGTGGATGCCGGCGTCGGCGGCGCCGTGGCCGAAACGGTAGGCCGATTGATGCAACAGCTGGGCCATGACCGCCAGGTGCTGGCCGTCACCCACCTGGCCCAGGTGGCCGCCTGCGCCGACGTGCACCAGGTGGTGAGCAAGCAGGCCGACGCCGAAGCCGGCGTGCGCAGCGAGATTCACCCGGTGCAGGGCGAGCACCGCGTGGCCGAAGTGGCCCGCATGCTGGGCGGCCAACACACCGACACCAGCCTGGCCCATGCCCGCGAGATGCTGGCACGCAGCAGCACGTCGACTGCAGCGACGCCGGCGACCACCAGGCCTGCAGCTGTTGAGGCGAACGGCGACAATGGCTCAACACGTGCCGGCACCAAGCGCCGCGCACGCCCCTGACCCACGTCACGCCTGACCCCGCTGTTCCATGACTGACGCCTCGAAGCCGCTGAGCAAGCCCCTCGTCCTGATCTCCGGCATCTCCGGATCGGGCAAGTCCGTGGCCCTCAACGCACTGGAAGACGCCGGCTACTACTGCGTCGACAACCTGCCGCCCGAGCTGCTGCGCGACTTCATCCGGCTGGAGCAGGAGTTCGGTGCACCGAAGGTGGCCGTGGCTGCCGATGTGCGCTCGGCCAGCTCGCTGCCCAAGCTGCTGCCGCTGATGGACGAGTTACGCGCCGAAGGCACGCGGGTGTTGCCCCTCTTTCTGGATTCGCGCACCGAGACGCTGGTGCGGCGCTTTTCCGAGACCCGGCGGCGCCATCCGCTGTCCACCGTTGACAACGACACAGGGCCAGGCCCGGCGTCACGATCGGCGCTGGTCGATGCCATCGAGCGCGAGCGCGAAATGCTGGTGGGCCTGCGCAATGTCTCCACCGTCATCGACACCAGCGATCTGCGCCCAGCGCAGATGCGCCACTGGATCCGCCAGCTCGTAGGCGTGGGCGAAGCGCAGCTCACCGTCGTCTTCGAATCCTTTGCCTTCAAACATGGCGTGCCACGCGATGCCGACATCGTGTACGACCTGCGCGTGCTGCCCAACCCCCACTACGTGCGCGAGCTGCGGGCACTGACCGGCCGTGATGCGCCGGTGGCCGCCTACCTGCAGCAGCAGCCCGAAGTGGCCGAGATGCTGGGCCTGATCGAGGCCTTCCTCACCCGCTGGCTCAGCGCCTACCAGCAAGACCAGCGCAGCTACCTCACTGTCGCCCTGGGCTGCACCGGCGGGCAGCACCGCTCGGTGTACGCCGTCGAGGAAATGGCCACCCGCTTTCGCGCCAAGGTGCCCACGCTGGTGCGGCACCGCGAGCTGGAAGCGCGCGACAGCGATGCCCACTGAAACTGGCGACACAGGCACCGCCTGACCCCGGCCGTTGCTGCAAGAAGGAGCGTGAGATGGCCCCCGAACTGCCTGCCTTCAACGCCCTGCCGCTGTTCCCGCTGAACACGGTGCTGTTCCCCGGCGGCCTGCTGAGCCTGAAGATCTTCGAAGCCCGCTACCTCGACATGGTGGCCACCTGCCTGCGCGAGCGCACGCCCTTCGGGGTGGTGGCGCTGACCCAGGGCCACGAGGTGCGGCAGGCGGGCGAAACGCAACATTTCGAGGTGGTGGGCTGCTTGGCCGAGCTGATCGACTGCGACAGCCCCGGTACTGGCATCCTGCACATCCGCTGCCGCGGCTCGCACCGGTTCCGGCTGGACCAGCCGCAGCAGGCCGCCGATGGGTTGTGGGAAGCGCGGGCCGAGGGCTTGCCGGATGACCCTGTCGTGGCCCCTACCCCGGCACAGGCAGAGACCGTGGCCGCGCTGCAGCGGGCCGTCTCATCACTGGAAACACAGGGCAACTTGCCCTTCCTGCCACCGATGCGATGGGACGACGCGGCCTGGGTGTCCAACCGCTGGTGCGAGCTGCTGCCCATCCCGCTGGCCGCACGTCAATCACTGATGGAGCTGGCTGACCCCGCCGCCCGGCTGGAACTGGTGAGACAGTACCTGCGCCAGCACCAGGTAATCACCGACTGAGCACGCCGAAAGTACCTCAAAAGGGCCAGGCTCAAGCGCCAAAGGCCGGTGCTTCGATCAACTTGCGCAGGGGCGCGGGCAAGGCCAGGTCCAGGCTGTCGCGCAAACTCACCCAGCGGCCCGGCACCGCCGGCTCGGCCTGCGGCGCCACCATGCGGCGCGGATGCAACGTCCAGTCGAAATGCGTTAGCACATGCTTGATCGTGAGCCCGGTCTCCAGCTGCGGCCGGGTGTGGCCACTGAGGCTACGGGCCTCGGCCTTGAGCGCGGCTTCGCTGTCGTACAGCGGCAGCGTCCACAGACCCGCCCACACGCCCGTGGCCGGGCGCTGGGTCAGCCAGATCTGGGACTGGCCTTGGTGCTCGCGCTCCACCCACAGCCACCAGTGCTCGCGCTGGCCGCGCTTGAGCTTGCGGGTGCGCACTGGAAACTCGGTGGCCCGCCCCTGGGCACTGGCCCGGCAGACGGGCTGCAGCGGGCAGAGCAGGCATTGCGGTGAACGGGTCGTGCAGACCTCGGAGCCCAGGTCCATCAGCCCTTGGGTGTAAGCCGGCATGTCGGCCGCATCGGCCGGCAGCAGCGCGGCTGCATGTGCCCAGAGGCGGCGCTCCTCGGCCGCCTGGGCCAAGTCACCCTCGAAGGCCAGCACCCGGCTGAGCACCCGTCTCACGTTGCCGTCGAGGATGGCCACACGCTCGGCAAAGCAGAAGGCCGAAATGGCGGCTCCGGTGGAGCGGCCAATGCCCGGCAACGTGGCCAGCAGCTCGGCACTGGGCGGGAAGCGCCCGCCGTGGTCGCTCATCACTTGCTGGGCGCAGCGGTGCAGATTGCGGGCGCGGCTGTAGTAGCCCAGGCCGCTCCACAGCGCCAGCACGTCGTCCAGCGGCGCCGCGGCCAGCGCGGCCACATCGGGGAAGCGCTGCAGGAAACGCTCGTAGTAGGCCAGCACGGTGGTGACCTGCGTTTGCTGCAGCATCACCTCGGACAACCAGACGCGGTATGGTTCGGACACCTGCCAAGGCAAGCCGTGGCGGCCATGGCTTCGCTGCCAGGCCACCAGCGCTGGCGCGATCTCGGGAAGCGACAAGCTCACGCTGCGTTGGTCAGCACCGGTGGCACGCCAGGGCCCGGCTTGCCATCCATCCCCAGGGCGGTGATGGAGCCGTCCGGCGCCACGATGCCCAGGTGCCCGATCTCCTGTTGGGCGGCGGCCTGACGGGCCTCCTCGAACAGCGTGCGCAGGCGGTTTTCGGTGTGCGCCAAGCGGGCCTCGGAGGCCTCTAGTTCGCTCAGGCGCGATTCGAGTTCACCAGCGGCCAGCTGGATGCGCTCCAGCGATTCACGCCGGCGCTTGAAGGCACGGCGGCGTTCGCGCAATTGACTGTCGACCTGGGCCGAGGCCGAGCGGTTCCACAACTCGATCTCGCCACTGGCGTTTTCAAACACCACCCGCAGGCGCGAGAGCAGCATGCGGCGGAACTGTTCCAGGAACCGTGGCTGCGCCAACCGCAAGGCCTGCGACAGGCCGAGGTACTGGTTGTAGTTGCGCTCGATCAGCGCCAGGTCGTCACGGAAGCGTGCCATGTCCGGCGTGGGCGCCGGGGCCAGGCTGAAGCCGAATTCGGTGTTGAGCCGGGTGAAGCTGGCCGCGAGCATGTCGCGAATGTCCTGGCCCTTCTTGTTCGACTGGTCGAGCAGGCTGCGCAGCTCGGCAAACAGGTTGGCGAACGAGCGGCGGGCGCCCAGCTTCAGCAGCGAATCACGGATCGAGCCGATCATCTCGTCCACATGCTTGCGCAGCGGCTCGCCCGACAGGAACAGCAACTGCTCGCGCAGCATGCGGGTGTGCACGGCGCGCAGGGCGGCCAGCTGGGTGGTGCACTGCTCGAATTCAGCCGTCTCGGCCGTCACGCGCTGCAACAACAGCTGCACCTTGCCGGTGTTCTTGCCGCGCAGGCCACGCAGCTCCATCAGCTGCTCGGTGGTGTGGCGACGCAGGTCGCCCACGTCGCGGATCACTTGCTGTTGGGCCTGGGCCAGCGCTTCGAGCGCCAACTGCTCGAACACGGCGCGGCGCTGCGGCAGCAGCTGCTGCGCCAGGGCCTGCTCCAGCGCCAGGAGGCGGCTCTCTACCAGGAGATCGGCGTTGTGGTCCACCCGAGCTTGCAACGCCTGGCGAGCCGAGATGGGAAAGATGCGGGTGCTGGGCAGATCAAGCGTGCGGGCCACCTGGCTGCATTGCTGCTGGATCTGCAACTCGCTGGCTTCCAGCGGCGATAGCGGGTCGACCAGCGCGTCGATCTTGTTCAGCACCACGTAGCGGGTGAGCGCCTGCGATGACAGGTGGTCGCGCCAGATCTCCATATCGGAGCGGGTGACGCCGGTGTCGGCGCCCAGGATGAACACCACCACATGCGCGCTGGGCAGCAGGCCCACGGTCAGCTCGGGCTCGGCACCGATGGCGTTGAGGCCGGGGGTATCCAGCACCACCAGGCCGCGCTTGAGCAGCGGGTGCGGCACGTTCATCACCGCATGGCGCCAGGCCGGCACTTCGACGCGGCCGTCGGCGCCCATCGGCGGGTTGTCCTGGGGCTGTTCGTCGTTCCAGAACCCCAGCGCGCGCGCTTCGTCCACCGTGGTCTGACGGGTGTCCATCACCGCGGTCAGCGCGTTGGCAAAGGCTTCAGGGTCGTTGACGTCGATGGGGCGACGCGTCCAGGCCTTGCGTTGACCACGCAGCTCAGCCAGTGAGGCGCCGTCAAGACGGGTTTCGATGGGCAGCAGCGACAAGCCTGGGAGTTCGTCGGGATCCCAGCCCAGCTCGACCGGGCACATCGTGGTGCGGCCGGGCGAGGCCGGCATGATGCGGCGGCCCGCGTCGGCGAAGAAGATGGCGTTGATCAGCTCAGACTTGCCACGGGAGAACTCGGCCACGAAGGCCAGCACCAGTTTCTCGCCGGCCAGCCGGTTGCGCAGGTTCTCGATCAGATCGGCCGCGCTGTCGCCCAGCGTGGCCTGCTCGCGCAGCACCCGGCCCAGCTCGCGCAGGCGGTCGTCGAGCTGGCGGCGCCAGACGCTCAGGGCGTCTAGGCTGCGGACAAAGGGCTCTTCGGGCACCGGCGGGGCCGCATCGGGTCGATCAGGGGGGGTCTGGGACATCGGCGCGAGATCCTGCAAGGATGGGGTGATCAGCAATGCCAGGGGCTTGCTTTGCACCGGGCGGAGCCAGTTTCATGGTAGCGCAAGCCCGCGGCACGCCAGCTGATGGTCAGCGATGCTGGCAGGCCGGGCAGAAGTAAGTCGCACGCTGGCCCTGTACGAGGCGGCGGATCGTGCCTTCGCAGCGACAACAGGCCGCCCCGGCACGGTCATACACCTGCGCCTCGTGCTGGAAGGCGCCGTTCATGCCGTGGGCGTTGCGGAAGTCGCGCAGGGTGGAGCCGCCCGCAGCCAGCGCACGCTCCAGCGTGAGGCGGATCGCGGCCGTCAGGCGCACGCAGCGCGCCAGGCCCACCCGCTGCGCGGGGGTGCGCGGGTCAATGCCCGCCTCGAAGAGCGCTTCCGAACAGTAGATGTTGCCCACACCCACCACCACATCCCCCGCCAGTAGGGCCTGCTTGATGGCCACACGCCGACCTCGCAGGCCGGCATGCAGGACTTCAGCGGTGAACTCGGGCGACAGGGGCTCGACCCCGAGCCGCGCGAGCAAGGTCAAGGCCGGCGGAGCGTCCAGCCCGGGCGACCAGACCACGGCGCCGAAGCGGCGCGGGTCGGTCAGGCGCAGCTCGCCGCGGTCGGTCAGCAAGCTGAAGTGGTCATGCGGACCCAGTGGCGGCAGCCCAGCGTCAAAACGCAGTGAGCCCGACATGCCCAGGTGCATCAGCAGACCGCCCGCCGGGGCCTCGCTCTGCGGCGCCCGCAGCGCAAACCAAAGGTACTTGCCGCGGCGCTGCACGGCGCCCACTTCGGCGCCGACCAGGTGATCTGGCGCGATACCCAGCGGCCAACGCAGCGGCTTACCGAGGGCCACCGCACGCACGCGGCTGCCCTCGATCCGGTCGCACAACGACAGTCGGGTGACTTCAACCTCTGGCAACTCAGGCATGGTCTGATTATCCGGGGCAGGCCGGCCTGAACGCCCCTGTCCCTAGAATGAGCCGATCTCAGGAGCCTCGACCATGCCCTTGCGCACCGCTGCGCGCAGCCCCGTTTCATCCTCCGCCCGCTCGATCTGGCGCGGGATTGCCTGCACCGTGCTGGTGGCCTCGCCGCTGCTCGCGATGGCGGTCGAACCCAGGGCCACCAGCCCGCGACTGGACGGTGGCAAGGTCGCGCCCACGAAGTCAGGGCTGGATGCCGAGCTGTTCTACCAGCTCTTCGTCGGTGAACTGGCGTTCGCGCGCGGCGAGCCTGGCGTGGCCTATCAGGTGCTGCTCGAAGCAGCGCGTCGCACTAAGGATGAAGCGCTCTTTCGGCGCACTGTCGAGGTCGCCGCACGATCAGGCGCGGGTGAGGAGGCCCTGGCCGCCGCCAAGGCCTGGCGCCAGGCCCAGCCACGCTCACTGGGGGCGGCGCAGACTCAGGCGGAGTTGCTGCTGGCGCTCAATCGCGGGCCGGAAGCGGTCGATCCGCTGCGTGCCTTGATCGATGCGGTACCCCTAGCCGATCGCAAGGCAGCCCTGGCCAGCCTGCCCCGCTTCGTGCCCAATGGCGGCAACGCCCAACGCAACAGCGCAGCAGCCGGCGCCATCGACACGGTGCTGGAGCCCTGGCGCAACCAAGCCGACACCCGCCCCACCGCGCTGCTGGCCAGCGCTCGCACCTGGGCCATGGCCGGTGACAACACCCAGGCCCTGAAGCTGCTGCGAGAGACGTTGACGGCCGAGCCGGCCAACGAGGGCGCTGGCTTCCTGGCCGTGGAACTGATGGGGCGCGAACCCGAGGCTGAGGCGCTGATCCAGCAATACTTGAGGACCAATCCTGCCAGCCCGCCCGTGCGCCTGGGCTATGCGCGTCGGCTGACAGCCGCCCAACGCTACCCCGAAGCCCTGAGCCAGACCCAGTCGGTCACCGCCAGCGCCGACACCGCCCCCCCCGCCGCCTGGCTGATGCAGGGTGCCCTGCTGATCGAACTGGGGCAACCCGCGCAGGCCCAAGCCGCCCTGCAACGCTACCTGGCCTTGCAGGAAAGCGCCGCTGCCAAGCCTGCCGCCACGAGCGCCAGCGACAACGCGGACGAGGCCGACGCCCCCTCCGGCAATCGCCAGGAACTCTCGCAGGCCTACCTCATGCTGGCCCAGACCGCCGAGCAATTGAAGGACTACGCGAGCGCGCAGAGCTGGCTCGACAAGCTGGGCGAGACACCGGACGGCGGCCAGGCTCTGCAGCGCCGCGCCTCGCTGCTGGCCCGTCAAGGCAAGCTGACGCAGGCGCGCGAACTGCTGCACCGCATGCCGGAGAGCAACAACGACGAGTTGCGCGCCAAGTTCATGGCAGAGACCCAACTGCTGCGCGAACTGGAGCGCTGGAAAGACGCTGAAGCCGTGTTGAAGACGGCCAATCAACGCCTGCCCGACGACGCCGACCTGCTGTACGAGCAGGCCATGGTGATCGAGCGCCTTGGCCGCTTCGACGAGATGGAGCGCTTGCTGCGCCGGGTGATCCAGCTCAAGCCAGATCATCACCATGCCTACAACGCGCTGGGCTACAGCCTGGCCGATCGCAACGTTCGGCTGGAAGAAGCGCGCCAACTGGTTGCACGAGCACTGGAACTGGCGCCAGGCGACCCGTTCATCACCGACAGCCTGGGCTGGATCGAATTCCGCATGGGCCGCCAGGACATCGCGGCCCAACTGCTGCGCCAGGCCTACTCGCGCCGGCCAGACACCGAGATTGCGGCCCACCTGGGCGAAGTGCTCTGGGCCCAGGGTGAGCGCGACGAAGCGCGACGCATCTTCCGACAGGGCCGTGAAAGAGACGCGACCAATGAAGTGATGCGCGAGACCCTGAAGCGGCTGAAGGTGGATTTGTGATTCGTGCGCACTGGGCGCGGCCGGCCTCGATCTTCCTGGCCGGGCTGATGTCGGGGCTGATGACCGCCTGCAGCCAGCTGCCGCGAACACCCGAGCCGCCGCCCTACCAAGCGGAACCTTCTGCCGCGCATTTCGAGGGCCGCCTGGCCGTGCGGGTGGACAACGACCCGAAGCGCTCGTTTTCGGCCAGCTTCGTGCTGGATGGCAACGCCCGCTCTGGGCAGCTCAGCCTGTCCACCGCGATGGGCACGCAAGTGGCACTGGCCCGCTGGCTGCCTGGGCGCGTGTGGCTCGTCAATGGCGATGGCACCCGGGAGTTCGACGCGCTCGATCAACTCTCGCGCGAAACGCTGGGGGAAGACATCCCGCTGGTGGCCTTCTTCGACTGGCTCGGCGCCCGCGCCTGGCCCGACGCCCCCAGCCGCCCGCTGGACAACCAGGCCCCCGGTTTCCAGCAGATGGGCTGGGACGTGCGACTCGACCGCTATGCCGACGGCCTGATCGTCGCCCAACGGCAGGCGCCTTCGTCAGTCAGCCTGCGCGTCAAACTGGACAGCGTGCCCCTCGCCGTACAGCCCTGACTTCGCCCGCTTTCGCCCATGACTCTGCTCGCCCTGCGGGACGTGCCCGCACCCGCGAAGATCAACCTCTTCCTCCATGTGGTTGGCCGACGTGACGACGGCTACCACCTGCTGCAATCGTTTTTCCAGCTGATCGACTGGCAGGACACCCTGCACTTCGAGCTGCGAACCGACGGCCAATTGAGCCGCGAAGACCTCGGCCCCGCCCTGCCGGCTGACGACCTGTGCCTGCGCGCCGCCCGCGCCCTGCAAAGCGTCAGTGGCACGCCGCATGGCGCGCACATCGGCATTGACAAGCAGGTGCCCTGGGGCGCCGGGCTGGGCGGCGGCAGTTCGGACGCCGCCACCACGCTGCTGGCGCTGAACCGCCTCTGGGGCCTGCACTGGCCGCGCCAACGCCTGCTCGCACTCGGCGCCCGCCTTGGTGCCGACGTGCCGTTTTTCATTGGCGGGAACAACGCATGGGTTGAAGGCATTGGCGAACGCCTGACGCCAGTGGACCTGTCTGCCCAGGCGGCGCCCCATGAGGCGAGGCAGGTGCTGAGCCACGGCCTGCTGCTGCTCAAGCCCCCGGCAGCAGTACCGACGAGCGCAATCTTTGGCGACGAGGACTTGCCACGCAACACACCGCACGCTAAACTAGCGGACTTTCTTGCAGCGCCTTTTGGCTTCGGCCAAAACGACTTGCAGCAGGCAGCAGTGAGCTTCGAGCGCCGGCAGGCGATGGAAGCAAGCGCAGCAGGCGGCGAGGCGAGTTGCGGTATCGAGTTGGCGATCAATGCCCTGGAGCGATCCTTCGGCAATGCCCGCATGACAGGTTCCGGCAGCGCGGTGTTTGCATGGGCAGGGCTTGTTCCGGATTCACCGCCGGCAGACAGGTTCTTGCAGCAGCTCTTGGCGACGCTGCCGCAAGGATGGTCAGGTCGATGGTGTCAGGCGCTGACGCACCACCCCTTGAGGGACTGGGCGCAGAGTTGAAGGCACAATCCAGCCGCCAAAGATAAAGGGGGTTCGCCTCCTGTGTAGGGGAGTCGCCAAGTTGGTCAAGGCATCGGATTTTGATTCCGACATGCGAGGGTTCGAGTCCTTCCTCCCCTGCCAAACCATCCAAGGCGCCTCGCTGGTTTCCGGCGAGGCGCCTGTTTTCTGAAGTCGCCCGTTTCGTTAGTCCATTTCCTCGGGTGGTGAGCATGCTTGCCAATACAGTTCTCTTCACCGGCAATGCGAACCCCGCATTGGCCAAGGAAATCGCCGACGAGCTCCGCCTGGAGCTGGGCAGAGCGTCGATCGGGCGCTTCTCCGACGGCGAAGTCACGGTCGAGATTCAGCAGAACGTGCGTGCTCGCGACGTGTTCGTGATTCAGCCCACCTGCGCGCCGACCAACGAGCATCTGATGGAACTGCTGCTGATGACCGACGCGCTCAAGCGCGCCTCGGCCCGTCGCATCACCGCCGTCATCCCCTACTTCGGCTACGCCCGCCAGGACCGCCGCCCCCGCTCGACCCGTGTGCCCATCAGCGCCAAGCTGATCGCCAACATGATGGAAGTCGCCGGTGTGGCCCGCGTGCTGACGATGGACCTGCACGCCGACCAGATCCAGGGCTTCTTCGACATCCCCGTTGACAACATCTACGCCTCGCCGGTGCTGCTGTCGGACGTAAAGTCCAAGCAGTACGAAGACTTGGTGGTGGTGTCGCCCGACGTGGGCGGTGTGGTGCGTGCCCGCGCCCTGGCCAAGCAGCTGGGCTGCGATCTGGCCATCATCGACAAGCGGCGCCCCAAGGCCAATGTGTCCGAGGTGATGCACATCATCGGCGAGATCGACGGCCGCAACTGCGTGATCATGGATGACATGATCGACACCGCCGGCACCCTGGTGAAGGCCGCCGAGGTGCTGAAGGAGCGCGGCGCCAAGAGCGTGTTCGCCTACTGTACGCACCCGGTGTTTTCGGGCCCGGCCGTTGAGCGCATCAAGAACTCGCAGCTCGATGAAGTGGTGATCACGAACACCATCCCTCTGCGCGGCGAAGCGGCCCAGTGCAAGAACATCCGCCAGCTGTCGGTCGCTTTCTTGTTTGCCGAGACCATCCGTCGCATCTCCGACGGTGAGTCCGTCACGTCCCTTTTCTCGGAACAGAACAACAACTTCTGATCCGTGCCGTCGCGGCTGGCAGGGTTGCCAGTCGTTTTTCATGGCGCCTGGTCGCGGGCGCCTTCCATGTTGAAACTGGAGTTGAACATGAAGTTCACCGCATTCGAGCGCAAGCTGCAGGGGACCGGAGCGAGCCGCCGCCTGCGCGTCGCTGGCAAGGTGCCTGGCATCGTTTACGGCGCTGGCGAACCCGCCAACATCGAGCTGGACCACAACGCCCTCTTCCACGCCCTGAAGAAGGAAGCCTTCCACTCGTCCATCCTGGAGATGGAACTGGCCGGCAGCGTCAGTAAGGTGCTGCTGCGTGACGTGCAGATGCACGCCTACAAGCCGCTGGTGCTGCACGTGGACTTCCAGCGCGTGGATGCCACCACCCGCATCGTGAAGAAGGTGCCGCTGCACTTCATCAACGAAGCAGAGTGCCCGGCCGTCAAGCTGGACCACTGCACCATCTCGCACATCGCCACCGAACTCGAAATCGAGTGCCTGGCCGAGAAGCTGCCGGAGTTCCTGACCGTTGACCTGGGCAGCATGACCAAGGGTCATTCGCTGCACCTGGACGACATCAAGCTCGACGCGGGCATCAAGCCCGTGCTGCACGGCCGCAAGAACCCCGTGATCGCCACCCCCGTGGCACCGGTGGAAGAAGTGGTGGTGGCTGCCGCCCCCGCCGCCGCGCCTGCCAAGAAGGCCGGCAAGGGCAAGAAGTAAGCTTCACGCCCCGAGCCAAGCCGCTTGCTGGAGCCCTGCTGATGCAGGGCTCTTTGCTTTGGGCAACCCTGAGCAGGAGTGACCCCGATGATTCGCTTGTTCGTTGGTCTGGGCAACCCAGGCCCCGAGTACGAAGACACCCGCCACAACGCCGGCTTCTGGTGGATCGACACCCTGGCGCGGCAGTGGAACGCCTCGCTGCAGATGGACCGCGGCTACCACGGCTTCGTGGCGCGGGTGAATCATCCGCAAGGGCCTGTTTGGCTGCTGCAGCCGCAGACCTACATGAACCTCTCGGGCAAGTCGGTGGCGGCCTTGGCGCGCTTCTTCAAGATCACACCGCATGAGATCCTCGTGATCCACGACGAGCTTGATCTGCTGCCGGGTCAGATGAAGATGAAACAGGGCGGCGGTGCGGCCGGCCACAACGGCCTGAAGGACATCCAGGCCCAGCTGGGTTCGCCTGACTTCTGGCGCCTGCGCCTGGGCATTGGTCATCCGGGCGATCGGGCCGAGGTAGCCGCGTACGTGCTCAGGAAGCCGCCCTCATCCGAGCGCGATCTGATCGAATCTTGCATCGACCGCTCCCTACCCGCCGCCAAGCCCATGCTGGATGGCAACATGGCCGCGGCCAGCTTGCTCGTACACGCGAAACCGGCGCAGCCCAAACCACCCAAGCCAGAACGGCCCCCACTGGGCTGACACGACACGGGACAGGCCCGTCTCGCACCGGTCTCAAGCGTCGGTGACGGCCGCCTGTGCCTGCAATTGCTCGTACTTGCGCAGCAACTGCTCGCGGGTCTCGACATGATCCGGATGCACCGGGATGCACTCCACCGGGCACACCTGGACGCACTGAGGCTCATCGAAATGCCCGACACATTCGGTGCAGCGCCGCGGGTCGATCACATAGAACGCATCGCCCATTGAGATGGCCTGGTTCGGGCACTCGGGCTCGCACACATCGCAGTTGATGCATTCATCGGTGATCGTCAGGGCCATGGGGCGCTACCTTGCTACTGCTTGCTGACCCGCCTCAGCTGGTCTGGTTGACTCGCTCGCGCAGACGCGACAGCACCAGCGGCGCCACGAACTTTGACACATCGCCCCCTAGGACGGCGATCTCGCGCACAAAGGTGCCGCTGACGAACTGGTATTGGTCGCTGGGGGTGAGGAACAGCGTTTCCACCTCAGGCATCAATTGGCGGTTCATGCCGGCCATCTGGAACTCGTATTCAAAGTCACTCACCGCGCGCAGGCCACGCACCACCACCGAGGCGCCGTTGGCCACCACAAAGTCGCGCAGCAGCCCGCGAAAGGCCACCACCTCGATGTTGGGATAGGGCTTGGCCAGCTCCGCTGCGATCTCCAGCCGTTCGTCGACCGTGAACATCGTGCGCTTGTGATGGCCCGCGGCGACGGCCACGATCAAACGGCCAAAGAGACGACTGGCGCGCCGCATCAGGTCCTGGTGCCCGAGCGTCATGGGGTCGAAGGTGCCGGGATAGACCGCGGTGAGGGAGGTGGCTTGGTTCAAGGGGCGCTCCGGTCAGACGATGGGCGGGAAAGATGGTCGTTGGCAGGTGATTGGCGCAGCAGGTGGTAGTGCACCTGCCCCGCGCGTGCATGACGCCAAACAGCCAATGAGGGCGGCAGCGATGCGGCTACAAATTCAAGGTCGGCTTCCAGGTAGAGCAATCCACCATCGGCCAGCAAACGCAGCGCAGCGGCAAGTGCTTGGTCAAACAGGCACGCATTGAAAGGTGGATCAAGGAAGATCAGGTCGAAGCGCTCGCCGGCCGACGCAGCCGATCGCATCCACGACAAAGCCTCACCCGGCTTCACCTCGATCGACGCCTGGCCACCGAGCCGGGCCACCGAGTCCCGCAGGCTACGGATCAACACGGCGTCCTGCTCCAGCAGCAGCACTTGCTGCGCGCCCCGGGAGGCGGCCTCGAACCCCAGCGCACCAGACCCCGCAAAGGCATCGAGCACCCGCAGACCCGTCAAGTCCTGGCCCAGCCAGTTGAAGAGCGTTTCACGCACGCGGTCGGGCGTGGGGCGCAGCCCCGGCTTGTCCAGCACCGGCAGCTTGCTGCGTTTCCAGCGACCACCAATGAGCCGCACTTCGCGGGGGGGCGCAGCAGGCGCTGCGGGCTGACGTCGTTGAATGACCACGGCGCCGATTGTAGGAGGCGCGTCACGTCTTCCCACACCTGATGGCACTTCTAGAATCGCGGGCTGCTGTCGTCTCTTCGGGTCGTCATGACCCCACTCTCTTTCGGGCCTGTCCATGTTCAGCTTCTTTCGCCGCAAGGCCAGCCCCGCGCCTGCGCCGCAGACCACGGCACCCGCGGCCATCCAGCCCGATGTCTCGCCCACTTCCCCCGACGCACCGGTTGCTCCGGCTACGACTGAAGCCTCCGTTGCGACCAACAGCACCTCGCCGCGCACGAGCTGGCTATCCAAGCTCAAGCAGGGCCTGCAGCGCACCGGATCCAGCATTGCGCAAGCCTTCACCGGCGCCCGCATCGACGACGCGCTTTATGAAGACCTGGAGTCAGCACTGCTGATGGCCGATGCCGGCGTGGCCGCCACTGAACACCTCCTGCAAGCCCTGAAGCGGCGCGTCAAGGAGACCAGCACTACCGAACCCGCCGCCGTGAAGGGCCTGCTGCAAGACCTTCTCACCGACCTGCTGCTGCCGCTGGAGGGTGGCCTACACATCGGCGAACACACGCCGACGGTGATCATGGTGGCGGGCGTCAACGGCGCCGGCAAGACCACCAGCATCGGCAAGCTGACCCGCCATCTGGCGGAAATGAATTGCCGCGTGCTGCTGGCCGCGGCCGACACCTTCCGCGCGGCGGCAAAGGAACAGCTGGCGGTGTGGGCCGATCGCAATCAGGTGGAGATCGTCAGCCAGGAGGGAGGCGATCCAGCGGCGGTCTGTTTTGATGCGGTGAGTGCCGGCAAGGCCCGTCACTGCGATGTAGTGATCGCCGACACCGCCGGCCGCCTGGCCACGCAGACGCACCTGATGGACGAGCTGCGCAAGATCCATCGCACTCTCGGCCGCGCCATGGAAGGTGCCCCGCACGAAGTGCTGCTGGTGGTGGACGGCAACACGGGCCAGAACGCGATGAACCAGGTGAAAGCCTTCGATGAGGCGCTGGGTCTGACCGGTTTGGTGGTCACCAAGCTCGACGGCACGGCCAAGGGCGGTGTGCTGGCCGCCATCGCGCTCTGGTCACGTGAACGGCAGGCCCGTGGTGGCCGCACCGTACCGGTCTACTTCATCGGCGTGGGCGAGAAACTCGAAGACTTGCAGCCCTTCAGCGCACACGAGTTTGCTGCCGCACTGCTGGCCTGAGTTGGCCGTACATCGGGGCCGGCGGCGAATGCCGCAAGCCCCGCTTGATCAAGCCGCCGCGATCGCCAGGGACCGCGACTGAGCCACAGCCTCGGCAGCGGGCCCGACACTGTCGTCGCCGCGATCCTGAGGCGCGGCATCCGCCAGCCAAGCCATCAGCCGCCGCGCGACCGCCGTACCGGCCCCCGCAGGCGACAGCAGCCCGGACGTTGGGGTCGGCGGCTCGCCGTCGAACAACCAAGCGGAGAACGCCTCGTTCAGCGCCACAGAACCCCACGGACGCTGCACGGCCTCGCCGTCAACCCACCGGGTGAGTGCGAGGCGCGCATCATCCAACAGCAACGCGGGGATGCCGAGCAGCTGGGCCGCATCGGCCAACACATGGCCTGACTCGCAGAGCAGGCCCGTGGCGCCTCGCAGCACACTGAGGTAGTCGGGCAGCGAGCGGATGTCAGCGCACAGGATACGGGCCGAGTTCCGGCGATCCAACTCCGCACGGTCCATGGACTCATGGATGACGAACAGCTCCTGCGCGCGCTCGGAGGACGCACTGGCTTGCCATTGCCGGATCGCCTGACGGGTGGCTTCGTCCGTCAGCCAGACGAGCTTGGGCAGCGCCTGGAGATCGACCAGCACATCGAGCAGCGCCGCCGCACGTTGCGGCAACGCAGGGTCAAGCCGCAGCGACACCACGGCGTAGGCCGTGCCTTCGACCTCAGAAGACCAGCGCGGCCCCAGGAAGATCGGCAGGCGATGCCGCAGGAAGGCGCCATAGGGCGTAGTCATCAGCGGCGTTGCGGCATTCAGCACATCCACCGCCAATGCGGCAGGCGCGGCGTGGAGGCGCTGGGCATCGATCCCGCCGCGGTACAGGCGCTGCATCTTGGCCGGCATGGCCGGCGCAAACAGCAGGTCGGCCAGTTGTTCGATCAAGTTGGCATTCAAGGCTTCGTCGGCAGTGCCGGCAACACGCAGGCCTGCGTCGAGGCGCACCACCGGCAGCCCGCGCTTCTTGGCCATCAGGGCCGTGGCCAGCACGGCATCACCGTCGCCCACCACCAGCGCGGCCAGCGGTGCATGCTGCGACAGCGCACGATCCAGGCCACGCGCCAGCGCCGAGGCGCTAGTGTCGAACACCCCGCCACGCAGGCCCAGGTGCCATTCGATGGGGAAGGCCGGCAACGTGCTTTCCATGTCATCCCATGACCAGAGCGCCGTGGCTCGGCCGGGATTGAACAGCATGATGCGTGGCGCGTGGGGGTGCGCTGCAAGCGCCTTGGCAACGCTGGCAAGCTTCAAGGCCGCACCCGTCGTCTCAGCGATTCCCAGCAAGATGGGCGTCTGTGCGCTGGCGGCCTGCCGCACCACCTCAACGATGCCAGGCTCATCCATGGCCGCGGGCTCGCTGGCCCGCCCAGTAGGCACCGTGACCGGATCGACAGAAGCGGTCGCAGCAGCAGCAACGTCCGGTGCTGCGCCATGGTCGGCCGAAATCAGCGGTGCGGCCTCGGTCGCGTCCACCGTCATCTCGGCCACGATTTCCGCCGCTGCAGGAGCGGGTTCAGAGACCTGCTCGGCGGGCGGGGCCATCTGAGGGGTCGGCTCGCCCAGCGAGATCACCGGCAGCGGGGCCTCTTCCGGGACAGGCTCTGCCTCAGGGGGCGGCAGCGAAGACGGCGCCTGCGGCAGCGTCGGCAGCGCCTGCTCCGTCTCCCTCTCAACGGGCAGGTCCTGGACGGGCGCCGCAGGGACGACAGGAGACGCAATCGGCGTCGGTGCGGCGGCAGCCCCCAGGCTTACCGGCAGCGGCACAGGTTCGAAGCTGGCCTCGCCAATTTCCCTTCGCAGCTCTTCGGCCGTCTGCTCCACCAACTCCGCAGTGATGGTGTCCTTGCCTTCCAGGAACGCGGCCAGGAGCAGGCGGTTGGCCAGGCGGTTGATGCGACGGGGCACCCCACCGCTCCAGCGATAAATCTGTTCGAACCCGCCGTCGGTGATGCCGGGTCGCTGCTGCCAGCCGACCCGACGCAACCGGTGTTCCACGTAGCCACGCGTTTCGTCAGCGCTCAACGGACCCAGGTGGCAGGACGCCGTCACGCGCTGGCGCAGCTGCTCCATCTCGGGCGATTCGAGCTTCTTGCGCAACTCGGGCTGGCCGACGAGGAAGCTCTGCAGCAGCGATTGCGTGCCCAACTGGAAGTTGGACAGCATGCGCAGCTCTTCAATGGCCCGAATTTCCAGGTTCTGCGCCTCGTCGATCACCAACAGCGCACGGCGCCCCTGAGTCGCCAGGGTCATCAGGAAGGCCTCCAGCGTCGAGATCAACGTGGCCTTGGTGGAGCCGTTACTCGGGATGCCGAACGCCGTGATGATGGCCTGCAGGAGGTCGCCGGACTCCAGTTGGGTGCTGACGATCTGCGCCGCCACCACCTGGGCCCGGTCGAGTTCATCAAGCAGCGTGCGCAGCAGCGTGGTTTTGCCAGCGCCAATGTCGCCGGTGACGACGATGAACCCCTCGCCCTGCATCACACCGTAACGCAGGTAGGCCAGGGCGTGCCCGTGCCCCTTGCTATTGAAGTAGAAGGACGGGTCGGGGTTGAGCTGGAAAGGCGGCCCGCTCAGGCCGAAATGAGCTTCGTACATCGTCAGCTTCAGAAGCGGTGCAGGGCGCCCACGAAGACTGCCGTCTCCTGGGCCGACAGCACACCCCGAGTGGAGTCGAACTGCCGATATCGCACACCACCGGCCACTGTCGAGCGCGGAGACAAGTTATGACTCACGCCCAATCGAAGGCTTTTGTTGACGGTGCGTAGACCTTCGGTAATGCCAAAACCTGCCACTCGGGTGTACGTGTAGCTGGCATCCGCCGTGGTGTCTGGTGTGAGGCGGCGGGACAAGGTGAATGAGAGTCCTCGCTGACGGGCGTTGGCAGAAGTCACATCCGTGACCGTGTCGTTCGGATCCAGCAAGTCCGTGGTGGTCTGCTGGAAAACACGCGTGACCATCGTGTGCCGCGTGCCAAGCAAAGCGACAGACACATCGGCGCGCTGAATCAGCCGAGCGAAGAGCGATGTCATGTTGACAGCCCCGCTCAACGCACGCGGGAGTCCCCGCTGCCGTATGGCGTCGTTGACCGCCTGTTGACGCTCCTGGGGGTCCGAGATGCGACTGGTCAGTCCGGCATCGAGCAGCGACGCCACACTACTGTCTGCCGAGATGGAGGCCAGCTCTGATGCGTAGGTGCTAGCGTCTCGATCCACCGTGCCGGAGACCACCATGAACGGGGAGCGATGTGTGAATCGTCCGTTCCACCCGGTACCAAAAAACCGCTTCTCAGCAGAAGCATAGAGATCGGTCCGCGGCGTCGGCAACCAGCGCAAGAGCACACCGGACAGCGTGCCGCTGGTGTCCGTATTCCCGAATGCACCCCGATCGCGCCCCCCGGTGACGCCGACATACAGGTCAGTGATCGGCGCATAGAGGAGCGACAACCGCGCCGTATCGAAGGTTGCCTCTCCGTCATTGGCTGCAATGGGATCGTTGGTTCGGCTATCCAGTCGGGTCACCTGGAACTGAAGGCCCAGGGGGCGGGGCAACATCTCATAACGAAGCACATGCGAATGAACCTCCGAGCGACGGGTGCCTCCAGCTGTCCCACGCACATTCGCCGTCTGGGTCCAGCTGTTATCACTGCGCAACAGAAGGAGTGCGTTCGACCCCAGTTCCCGCCGGATATATGGGCTGATGCGCTCGCGCGTGATGGTCGCTCGATTCAACCCTGTTGTGCCTTCACTCAACACGCCAAATGGATTCTGCGCTGCAGTATCCGCGTCGAGGGCTGTGTCCACATAGAACAGACGATCCACCAACTGCGCATTGAGCCCCAAGCGCGCACGCGGGTAGATGTGATCCGCCCGCGTACGAGCCAAGTAAGTGATGCCGTCGAAGCCCAGGTCGCCTTCAAGGCGATATCCAGCACCAAGGCCGGTGACCTGCATCTGCGGCGTCACGGTGAGGACCACGTCCGACTGGGCGTTCTCACTGTTGGCCATGCCGACATTGTTGGACGCCACAGCATTGGCCTGCGCGTTGGTTTCAACGCGCCATGCATCCGCCAAGGCCGGCCATGCTGCGCTCAGCCCGAAACACAACGCGGCCACACTGCGCGCAACCGGATGCAGACGACCGGATTCACGACGCATAGTAATAGCCATAGGACTCACTGCCCCCCCTGCCATTGGCTTTGTTAAGCACGGACAGCACCACAGGACAGGACTCGACCGCCGCGTAGGCCTGAGCCACCTGCGCGTGGGTCGTCCGGTTCGCTTCCACCACCATCACCACCTGCCCCACCCGAGAAGCAAGCACGCGGGATTCGGTCGTTGGAATAAGGGGCGGCGCATCAAACACGATGATGCGATCTGAGTACTTGGCAGCCAGTTCGTCCAGCATCGCCTCCATCGCACCGCTGGCCAACAACTCGGTCGACTTGGCGTTGGCCGTGCCCGCCGGTAGTAGATTGAGCTTGGGCACATTGGTGCGCAGCATCACGTCGGGCAAGTCGAGGTGTGCCGACCCCACCACATCCATCAGTCCTCGCGAAGGTTCCAAGCCATACCGCGCCAGCACGGAAGGCCGCAACACATCTGCATCGACGAGCAGAACTGAATGATCCACTTCCATGGCAATGCTCATTGCCAAGTTCATGGAGAAAAATGTCTTGCCCTCTCCCGGCATGGCACTGGCCACCAGGATCAAATTGGAACGGGCGATTGGCTGTGCAGATTCACCACGCGCATTGGCCAGCAGCGGCCGCTTGATGATGCGCATCTGTTCCGCCAGCAGCGAACGGCCTTGAGAAGGCACCAGATACCCCTCACGCTCCAGTCGAGCCAAGTCGAGGTTAACCTCTTTGGAGCGCCGACTGTTCGCATGGAGATCCACCGTCTGCGCAGGCTTTGCTACAGCCACGCCTGCCGGAGAGATGTGCGTCACGTTCAACGGGGCAGCAGTCAGCGACCCAGATGAGCCAATGCCCGCAGGCATCTCAACGCCAGCACGCCTAAGTTCTTCCAGCCGCTTGGCGGCTTGCTCGATGATGTTCATCGATGCTACCTATGCTTTCTCAAGTCCCAGAACGCAAGGCGATCAGGGCAACCCAGGCCGCATGCACGACCAGGAACAATCCGAATACACCTGCAAGCTTCAGGCGATCTTGCCGTTGCATATCGAGCATCTTTGGATCCTCGATCAAGGTCAGCAGACCCAGCACGGGGCGCTTGGTGAACTCTCGAAGCTCTCGCTCCGTGGCGAACGAAGGATTGACCACCGTCTGCACGTAGGCCGCCGCAACACCAATCAAAATGGACACCACCATCACCAACAAGGCCAACTGACGCTTGCTCGGAAATACTGGCTGCGGCAAGACACGAGCCGGTTCAATGATGCGGAAATCCGCCATTGACGAGGACTGGTCGATCTTGACCCCAAGTGACGCGGCCTCGCGCTTCGAGACGAGCTGCTCGTAGTTCTTACGAATCACGTCGTAGTCGCGATTGAGCTGCGCCAACTCTGCTTCCGCCTGCGGCACCTTCCCGGCCTGAGCACGAATTTCTTCGAGTCGCCCTTGCTGCGAGCCCAGCTGCGCACGTAAGGACGCCACATTGGCCTCCGCCTCGGCCAAAGCAATGCGCAACTTCTGGAAGACGGGACTTGTGGGCGCGGTGCCGCCTCGGGACCCTCCACCCAGACGCGTCCTCGCATCGCCCTCCTGGCGTCGCTGAGATTCGAGCTGCGCGATGGTGCGGCGGGCCGAAAGCACATCCGGGTGCTCTTCGGTGTAGCGGCGCAACAGTTCATCCAGTTGCTTTCGCTGCGTCTCGATCCGCGTATCGAGCTCGGGCGTCAACGAAACAGCAGACGCCGGATCTGTCGGCAGCTGGGGCTGCTCATTCGACAGCTCCCGACGCATGGCGTCACGCGACTGTTCAGCTGCACTCAGCTGAATGCGCAGTCGCGCAATGTCGTCGGTGATCGAAGACATCCGCGCAAAGAAATCTTGATTCGTCGTCGAAGCCACGCTCATGTTGCGCAACTTGAAGTCCTTGAGTCGATTCTCAGACTCGGTGAGCTTGGCCTCGTAGGCCTTGATCTCTGCGTCAATGAAGCGACTGGCTTCCTGTGAGTCTTTGCGCTTGGTATCCAGGCCTGAATCCATGAAAAGGCTGACCAAGCTCTCGACCAGGCGCTGCGCCCGAGCGGAATCGCCATCCCTGTAGGACAGCGCATAGAGATTGTTGCCCCCCGTCAGTTCGACCTTGATGGTCTTCATCAAGGTCTCGATCTGCTGATCCTGCTCTGCGGTGGTAGCTGCCTTTTCCAGTCCAATGGTGTGATCGTTGAGAAGCTTCTCGATATTCGGCCGGGAGATCAACGTCCGGGCCAACATGCGCACCTGCTGGTCAATGTCGGGCTGGAAAGCCAGCCCGGCCATCAAAGGCTTCAGCACCGTCTGCGTGTCAACGTAGACGCGCGCTCTTGCCTCGTACCGTTCAGGCACAAACCAGACAATCAAGGCCCCAAGTGCCGCAGCGATCCAGGCCACCGCAACAGCCATCCAGCGGTGGCGCCAGACGCTACGGGCGAGCGTGGCTGCCTGGCGTGTCAAATCATTCATACCCAGTGAAATCCATACAAGGCAAACACTTCCAGCAAGCGGTGCTCACACCATTGAAAAAGCAGGGGGTTCAGGAGAACGCCCCCTGCTGTTGTCGCTGGTGCATGGCTCGGAAGCCGACGATCAGAACCAGCTTTGCGGAACGATGATGATGTCTCCGGGCTTCACATCGACATTGGCACTGATGTCCCCGCGCTTGAGCAGATCCTTCAGACGCACGCTGTACTGCTTACCCTTTTCAGTACCGCGGACCAGCACTGCACCGTTCCCGTCAGCGAAGTCGGTGAGCCCGCCTGCTGCAATCATCACGTCGAGCAGCGTCATGTTTTGACGGAACGGCACCGACTGCGGCCGTGTTGCCTCCCCAACGATGCGGATCTGCTCGGCGAAACCGCCCTGGAAACCACTCACCACCACAGTTACCACTGGATCGCGAATGACGCGGCTGAGCAGCTGCTCGATTTCACGCGACAGGTCAGCGGGGTTCTTTCCTGCAGCCAGGACATCCTCTACCAGTGGCGTGGATACACGCCCATCGGGCCGCACCGTGACTTGAGCCGATAGCTCTGGGTTGCGCCAAACGACGATGTTGAGGGTGTCGAGAGGGCCGATCTTGTAGCGATGATCGGGGGTCTCGGCCTTCGCTGGGGCGGGTGGGTACGAGTTCAGCACCGAGCAAGCCGAGAGGCTAGCGAAGCCGACCACAGACGCGCAAAGCAGGGTACCCATGCGCATCAAGCGCTTCGAATCGATCCTCATGCTCTCATTCCTTCAGTGCAGCAGCCGCAAGTAGTTACAAGTTAGAAAAGATCGTACCTCGCCACAGTGGCGTCGCAAGGCACGACAGAAAGGCAGCAGGAGCTCCCGTGCAGTTTGAACGCGGCAAACTCACAGAGCCTCCTTGGCGCAACGGAGGCGCCGCTACGTCACGATACTGCTCAGGAGAGTACAGGCCTCAATGCGCGCCCTCGCGGAACAACACGACGCTGACGGTCTCGATCAGGACCAGGAGGTCCAGCACCAGCGAGTTGTTCTTGACGTAGTACAGGTCGAACTGGTGCTTCCGACGCGCATCGTCCAACGACGCCCCATAGGAGAACCGCACCTGGGCCCAACCTGTCAGACCCGGTTTCACCGTGTGACGAAGGTCGTAGAAAGGAATCGCATCGCGCAACTGGGACACAAACGTTGGACGCTCCGGACGCGGACCGACCATGCTCATCTCGCCACGCAGGACACTGATCAGCTGAGGCAACTCGTCAATGCGGGTCTTGCGGATGAAAGCGCCAACCCTTGTGATGCGGGAGTCATTCTTGGAGGCCCAACGAGCCACACCATCCTTCTCGGCGTCAGTCCGCATGCTGCGGAACTTGAGGCACATGAAAGTTGCTCCGCCCAGACCAACCCGCTCCTGGCTGTAGATGATCGGACCACGGCTGTCCAAACGGATCGCCAATGCCGTCAGCAGCATGACCGGGGCAGCCAAAAAGAGCAGCGTTGCAGAGGACACCACGTCGAAGGCGCGCTTGGTCAATGCGCGAGCACTGCCCTGGACAAAGCCATCACCATAGACAAGCCAACTGGCCTTTAGGCTATCCACGGGCACCTCGGCCTTGGTGCGCTCATAGAAACCAGCGAAGTCCAGGATCGGCACACCCTTGATGCGGCAATCCAGCAGCTGATCCATCGGCACGCCACCGCCGCGCTGCTCGCGCACAGCCACGATGATTTCGTTGACCCGGTGCTCACGTACCAGATCGGTCAGCTGGCGGCAGCGGTCGAAGACCTTCACGCCGTTACCTGCTGCATCGATCATGCCCGACTCTGCAGTCGGCACAAAACCTACGACCTGGTAGCCCTGCCACTGATCGCCGACCTGCATGTCGCTCCAAACCTGCTGCGCATCGGGGCCAGTGCCGACAATCAGCACGCGGCGGGTACCCACTGCTTGACGCCACCCCCAAGCCAGGCCCCGATACAGCGCCAGTCCAGCCAGCAGATACAGCAACGCGTAGGCGATGAGCCGACTGGCGTAGCCATCGTATCGGATGTATTTGGTGGCCAGATAGGTGAGGTAGCCCCCCACCAAAAAGGCAAAGCCCACCCGCAAGAACAGTGAAACGATGGCCAGATTGCGATGCCTGTACAGCCCAACGAAGGAGTAGAGCAAAGCCATCAGCAACGAAAACGCCGCTGCGATGATCAGCAACGATGGGGTGACCCATTGCGCCAAAGCCGAAAGACTCGCATGGGTCTCGTTCACCGTGGCTGCTGAAAGCATCACGGCAATAAAACACAGCAAACCGTCAGCGAACAGCTCCAGGAACTGCGTACCTGAGCTGCGATGCTGGAAAACACGAAACATTGAGAAACCCCCTCAGCGACTACGGGCTTGAAAGCCCGTGTATGCCGCAACGACCTGCTGGATGAGGCCGAATTCTCTTTGGATCACTTTGCTCTACAAACCGCCGACTTGGGGGTGAGAGAACGAGATCCCGGGACTGCGCCTCACATTGTGTGAAGTTATCCCGGCGAAGGGAACTGGTAACAAGTTGTATTTTGGACGAATACGGCCTAGCACATTTCACTTGTTTCACTTACGGAGTGCAAATGAAAAAACGTGCAAGACCTCACAATTCGTCGATCACCGTTGCGAGCCGCGCCAGATCAGCACTTCAACCCGATATGCAAAGCCACGACGCCCCCGCTCAAGGGGTGAACGTCAACATGCGCAAATCCGCAAGCCTTCATCAGCGCTTTGAGCTCGGCGGGGCCTGGATGCATGCGGATGGACTCGGCCAAGTAGCGGTAGCTCGCCTCGTCCCCGGCGATGAACTGCCCCATGCGGGGCAGCACCTTGAAGGAGTACCAGTCGTAAAGCTTCTCCAGGGGCTTGGCCACCTTGGAGAACTCAAGAACCAGCAACCGCCCGCCCGGCTTGAGCACGCGGCACATCTGCGTCAGCGCCTGGTCCTTGTGGGTCATGTTGCGCAAACCGAAGGCCACGCTGACCACGTCGAAGCTGTTGTCGGCAAACGGCAGCGCCTCGGCATTGCACAGCAGGCTCGGCACGATCACGCCATCGTCGACCAGGCGATCGCGGCCGGTGCGCAACATGGCTTCGTTGATGTCGGTGTGGCACACCATCCCCGATGGCCCCGCTTGGCGCGCAAACGCCCGCGTGAGGTCGCCCGTGCCGGCGGCGATGTCTAGCACCTTGTCGCCCGGACGCACGCCCGCCGCGGCCACGGTGTAGGCCTTCCAGACCCGGTGCAGCCCCATGGACATCACATCGTTCATCACGTCGTAACGCGCGGCCACGGAATCGAAAACGCCGCGCACCATGCCGGCCTTCTCTTGCTCGGCGACCGTCTTGAATCCGAAGTGGGTGTTGCTGCTCACAAGTGTCTCGAAGGAAAGTCTGTTCAGGCCGGATCGCGCGAGGCGCCTGCCGCGGCGAGCTGGTCCAGGTACCGCTGCCACAGCGTCGCCTGGTCTTGCCCGATCTGATAGAGATACGGCCAGGTGAAGATGCCGCTGTCGTGTCCGTCGCTGAAGACGGGCTTGAGGCCGTAGTGGCCCACCGGCTCCAGGCCAACGATGCCTACTTGACGTTTGCCAACCTGCAGCACTTCCTGACCAGGGCCATGGCCTTTCACCTCAGCCGATGGCGACAACACGCGAAGGAACTCTGCCGGTAGTTCAAACCGGCTGCCGTCGTCGAAAGCAATCTCGAGCACGCCCGAGCGCTGATGCAACGTAATGTCGACCGGATTGGGTGTCGTCGGCATGATCAAACTCAATCGCTCAGGCCGCCCAGTGGGCCTGCAGTTGTGCATCCAGCGCAGGCAGCGCCAAGCGCACCTCAGCCAGCTTGGCCTCATCGGACAGCCGCTGCGCAGTGCCCCAGATCGGCTGCGGGAAGTGGCTGTCCCAATCGAAGCGCGCGATCACATGCCAATGCAGATGGGGAACCATGTTGCCCAGCGCTGCCAGATTGATCTTGCGCGGGCGCAAGCCCCCGCGCAGCGCTGACTCCACCGTGGCGACCGCCTCCATGCAGCGCTGCCGATCGGCGACAGCCAGATCGGTGAACTCAGCCACATGCTCACGCCAGACCACCCTGTAGAAGGCCGGGAACGCCGGCGCATCCAGCACACGCAGCACCGTGAAGTGCGGCGTGGCCAGCACCTGCCGCCAGGCCAAAGATTCGCCCAGCGCGCAAAGCTCGCAGCCCGCGCCGCTCACACCAGCACCCGCTCAATACCGCCCTGGTTGGCCAGGCGCACGTAATCGGGCATCCACTGCTCGCCCAGAATCTTGCGGGCCATTTCGACCACGATGTAGTCGGCCTCCAGCAGGCCCGTCTTCAGATCATCCTGATAGCGACTGAGCCCCATCAGGCAGCTCGGGCACGACGTCAGGATCTTCAGGTCTTGCTGACCGGCGACCGCACCCGATGCACGCAACTGCCCTTCGGCCTTGCGCATCTCCTCTTCCTTGCGGAAGCGGACCTGCGTCGAGATATCCGGCCGTGACGATGCCAAGCCGCCGCTCTCGCCACAGCAGCGCTCGCTCTTGACCACGCCATCCCCCAGCAGCGCCTTCACCGTCTTCATCGGCTCCTGCAGCTTCATCGGGCTGTGGCAGGGGTCGTGGTACAGGTAGCCACCCGCGCCCTCGAGACGAATCCCCTTCTCCAGCAGGAACTCGTGGATGTCCACGATGCGGCAACCCGGGAAGATCTTGTCGAACTCGTAGCCCTGCAGTTGGTCGTAGCAGGTGCCGCAGCTCACCACCACGGTCTTGATGTCCAGGTAATTCAGCGTGTTGGCCACGCGGTGGAACAGCACCCGGTTGTCGGTGATGATCTTTTCAGCCTTGTCGTACTCACCCGAGCCGCGCTGCGGATAGCCGCAGCACAGGTAACCCGGCGGCAACACCGTCTGCACGCCGGTATGCCACAGCATGGCCTGCGTGGCCAACCCCACCTGCGAGAACAGCCGCTCAGAACCGCAGCCCGGGAAATAGAACACCGCCTCCGAGTCCACCGAGGTCGCCTGCGGATTGCGGATCACCGGCACGTAGTCCGGATCCTCGATGTCCAGCAGCGCCCGCGCGGTCTTCTTGGGCAAACCACCCGGCATCTTCTTGTTGATGAAGTGGATCACCTGCTCTTTGATCGGCGCCGCGCCCACGGTGGCCGGCGGTGCTTGCGTCTGCTTGCGTGCCAGCACCTTCAGCACGTCGTGCCCGAGTCGCTGCGCCTTGAAGCTCAGGTTCGTCAGCGCGTGGCCGGCCCGGATCGCGCTCGGGCTGGCAGTCCCGATGAACCAGGACTGGAATGCCGCCGCGGGCCGGAAGCTCTTCTGCCCCATCTTGCGCAGCAGGTTGCGCATGTTCATCGACACGTCGCCGAAATCGATGTCCACCGGGCAGGGTGACAAGCACTTGTGGCACACCGTGCAGTGGTCGGCCACGTCTTCGAACTCTTCCCAGTGCTTGATGCTGACACCGCGGCGCGTCTGCTCCTCGTAGAGGAAGGCTTCCACCAGCAGCGAGGTGGCCAGGATCTTGTTGCGCGGGCTGTACAGCAGGTTGGCGCGCGGCACATGGGTGGCGCACACCGGCTTGCACTTGCCGCAGCGCAAGCAATCCTTGATCGACGCGCTGATGTCGCCGATGTCGCTCTGCTGCATGATCAGCGATTCATGCCCCATCAACCCGAAGCTGGGCGTGTAGGCATCGGCCAGATCGGCGGCGCGGGTGTCGTCGCCCCAGCCCGGGGTGCGGTCCTGCGCGCGCAGCAGCTTGCCCTTGTTGAAGCGGCCTTGCGGGTCGATCCTGGCCTTGTAGGCGGCGAAGTTCGCCATCTCGGCATCGGTCAGGAATTCGATCTTGGTGATGCCGATGCCGTGCTCGCCCGAGATCACGCCGTCCAGGCTGCGCGCCAGCACCATGATGCGCGCCACGGCCTCATGCGCCGTCTGCAGCATCTCGTAGTTGTCGCTGTTGACGGGGATGTTGGTGTGCACGTTGCCGTCACCAGCATGCATGTGCAGCGCCACCCACACGCGCCCGCGCAGCACCTCTTTGTGGATGCGCTTGCAGGCCTCGATCACCGGCAGGAAGGCGCCGCCGGTGAACAGCATCTGCAGCGGCCGCAGCACCTGCGTCTTCCACGAGGCGCGCAGGCTGTGGTCCTGCAACTGGTCGAAGAAGCTGCGCGTCTCGTTGGGGCGGACGGCATCGAGCCCTTCCATCCAGTACTGCCACTGTGCCCGCACATCGCGAATCAACGTCAGCGCCTGCTGCACGCGGTCTTCCAGCAACTCGGCGCTGGGGAGATCACTGGTGTCGTCGGTCTTGCCCAGGGGCAATTGACCGGTGACGAAGAAGTCTTCCAGCTTGTCCAGCAGCGCCAGCTTGTTGCGCAGGCTCAGCTCGATGTTGATGCGCTCGATGCCCAGCGTGTACTCGCCCATGCGCTCCAGCGGGATCACCACGTCTTCGTTCACCTTGAACGCGTTGGTGTGCTTGGAGATCGCTGCGGTGCGCTTGCGGTCGAGCCAGAACTTCTTGCGGGCATCGGCGCTCACCGCCACGAAGCCCTCACCCGAGCGGCCATTGGCCAGGCGCACCACTTCACTGGTGGCGCGCGCCACGGCGGCGTCGTCGTCACCCACGATGTCGCCGATCAGCACCATCTTCGGGAAGCCGCCACGCTTGCTCTTGGTGGCGTAGCCCACCGCCTTCAGGTAACGGTCGTCCAGATGCTCCAGGCCCGCCAGCAGCACCGGCGATGCCGCGCCCTCATCGGTGTTCACACCACCCGGCTTGGCCGACAGCGAGAACATGTAGTTCTTGATCTCGACGATCGACGGCACGCCTTCCTTCGGGTTGCCGAAGAATTCAAGGCACACGGTGCGCACATGCTTGGGCATGCGGTGTACCACCCAGCGGCAGCTGGTGATCAGGCCGTCGCAGCCTTCCTTCTGGATGCCGGGCAGGCCGGCCAGGAACTTGTCGGTGACGTCCTTGCCCAGGCCTTCCTTGCGGAAGGTGCGGCCGGGGATGTCCAGCCGCTCGGTGCGGGTGAGCGTCTTGCCATCGGCGGCGTAGTAGTTCAGCTCGAAGCTGGCGATCGCCACATCGTGGATCTTGCCGAGGTTGTGGTTCAGGCGCACCACCTCCAGCCACGTCGCATCGGGCGTCACCATGCGCCAGGAGGCCAGGTTGTCCAGCGCCGTGCCCCACAGCACGGCCTTCTTGCCACCGGCGTTCATGGCGACGTTGCCGCCCACGCAGCTGGCTTCGGCCGAGGTTGGGTCCACCGCGAAGACGAAGCCCGCGCGCTCGGCGGCATCGGCCACCCGCTGCGTGACCACACCCGCGCCGGTCCAGATGGTGGGCACCTGGTGCGCCACGCCCGGCAGGTCGATCAGCTCGACCTCGGTCATCTGTTCAAGCTTCTCGGTGTTGATCACCGCGCTCTTCCAGGTCAGCGGCACGGCGCCGCCGGTGTAGCCGGTGCCGCCCCCACGCGGAATGATTGTCAGACCCAGCTCGATGCAGCCGGCCACCAGCGCGGCCATCTCGGCCTCGGTGTCGGGCGTGAGCACGACGAAGGGGTACTCCACCCGCCAGTCGGTCGCGTCGGTGACGTGCGAGACACGGCTCAGCCCGTCGAACTTGATGTTGTCCTTGGCCGTGTGGCGGCCCAGCACGCGCTTGGTCTGGCGGCGCAGTGTGCCCACGTCGTCAAACCGACGCGCAAAACGCTCCACCGCGGCGCCCGCCAGCGTGAGCAGCTCACCCACCAGCGCATCGCGCTCGGCATCCACTTCCGGCTGCCGACGGCGCGCCACCTCGTGCAGGCGGTGGTGCAAGGCTTCGATCAGCAACGCCCGGCGCTTCGGGTTGTCGATCAGGTCGTCTTCGAGATAGGGGTTGCGTTGCACCACCCACACATCACCCAGCACCTCGTACAACATGCGGGCTGAACGGCCGGTGCGGCGCTCACCGCGCAGCTTCTCCAGCAGCGCCCAAGCCCGGCGCCCAAGCAGGCGCTGCACGATCTCGCGGTCGGACAGCGAGGTGTAGTTGTACGGAATCTCGCGCAGTCGGACAGCGTCGGCCGCCGGTTCAGCAGCCGATTCGAAATGGTTCAGGGGGAGCGGAGCGTTCATGGATCGCAGGTTGGCGCGCGTTCAAGGGGGACATGGAAAGGCAGAACCCGCCGTCGGCGCGCGCGGCAAGGGCCGCAATGCTACCGCAGGCCCCTATGTCTGACGGGGGCAAGGCCAAGGCCGGCACACCCGGCGCCGGCCCCGCCGAAACAGCCGCTCAGCGTGCGCTGGCGCCCGTCAGGGCCGTCATGTTGACGATGCGCCGTACGGTGGCCGAAGGCGTCAGGATGTGCGCCGGCGCCGCCGCGCCCAGCAGGATCGGGCCGATGGTGACGCCCTGCCCGTTGGTCATCTTCAGCACGTTGAACAGGATGTTGGCGGCGTCCAGGTTCGGCGCGATCAGCACGTTGGCGGCGCCGGTGAGCGAGCTGTCGAGCACGTGGCTGGCGCGCACCGCCTCGTTCAGCGCGGCGTCGCCCTGCATCTCGCCATCGGCCTCCACGCCCGGCAGGCGCTGGCCAAAGAGGTTGCGGGCCTCGCGCATCTTGCGCGCCGAGGGCCGCGAGCTGGAGCCGAAGGTGGAGTGCGACAGGAACGCCAGCTTGGGCGTGATGCCGAAGTGCCCCACCGCCTCGGCCGCCATGGCAGCGATCTCGGCCAGGGTTTCAGCGTCCGGGTCGTCGTTGACGTAGGTGTCGGCGATGAACAGCGTGTGGTTGTCCAGCATCAGCGCGTTCAGCGTGGCCAGGTGGCGGGTGTCGCGGCGCAGGCCGATCACGTCACGCACATGGTCCAGGTGCTGCTCGAAGCGCCCCACCAGCCCGCAGATCATGCCATCCTGGTAGCCCAGGTGTACCGACAGCGCCGCGATCAGCGTGTTCGAGCGGCGCACCGCCGCCTTGGCCATCTCGGGCGTCACGCCGTCGCGGCCCTTCAGGCGGTGGTAGGCCTCCCAGAACTGGCGGAACCGCGGGTCATCTTCCGGGTTGACCAGTTGGAAGTCCTTGCCTGGCTGCAGCTTCAGGCCGGCCCGCTCAATACGACTGGCCACCACGGCCGGGCGGCCGATCACCGTGGGCAGCACCAGCCCCTCTTCCAAGGCGATCTGCACCGCCCGCAGCGTGCGCTCGTCTTCACCTTCGGCATAGACCACCCGCTTGGGCGCTTTGCGCGCGGCCATGAACACCGGCCGCATGAACATGCCGGTGGCACTGACAAAGCGCTGCAACGATTCGCGGTAGGCCACCAGATCATCAATCGGCCGCTCGGCCACGCCCGACTCGGCCGCCGCCTTGGCCACCGCCGGGGCGATGCGCAGGATCAGCCGCGAATCGAAGGGCTTGGGGATCAGGTACTCGGGCCCGAAGCGCATCTCTTCGCCCGGGTAAGCCGCCGCCACTTCACCGCTGATCTCGGCCTTGGCCAGACCGGCGATCTCGTAGACGCAGGCCATCTTCATCTCTTCGGTGATGCAGCGCGCACCGCTGTCGAGCGCCCCCCGGAAGATGTAGGGGAAGCACAGGACGTTGTTGACCTGGTTCGGATAGTCCGACCGGCCGGTGGCGATGATGCAATCGGGCCGCGCCGCCTTGGCCAGCTCGGGGCGAATCTCCGGCTCGGGGTTGGCCAGCGCCAGGATCAGCGGCTTGTCGGCCATGGTCTTCACCATCTCGGGCGTCACCACACCGGCGGCCGAACAGCCCAAGAAGACATCGGCGCCCACCATCACATCGGCCAGCGTGCGCGCAGCCGTCTTCTGCACAAAGCGGCGCTTCGACTCGTCGAGCGTATCTTCACGGCCGCTGTGGATCACGCCTTTGCTGTCGCAGACGAAGACGTTCTCGCGCTTCACGCCCAAGCGCACCATCAAGTCGAGGCAGGCGATGGCCGCGGCCCCCGCACCGCTGACCGCAATCTTGACCTCGCCGATCTGCTTGCCCGTGAGCTCCAGCCCATTGATCAGCGCGGCCGACGAGATGATGGCCGTGCCATGCTGGTCGTCATGGAAGACGGGGATCTTCAGCCGCTCCTTGAGCTTCTTCTCGATGTAGAAACACTCCGGCGCCTTGATGTCTTCGAGGTTGATGCCACCCAGCGTGGGCTCCAGCGCGGCGATGATGTCCACCAGCTTGTCCGGGTCACGCTCGGCCAGCTCAATGTCGAACACGTCGATGCCGGCGAACTTGCGGAACAGGCAGCCCTTGCCCTCCATCACCGGCTTGCCGGCCAGCGGGCCGATGTCGCCCAGGCCCAGCACCGCCGTGCCATTGGTGATGACACCCACCAGGTTGGCACGCGAGGTGTACTCGGCCGCCAGAGACGGGTCTTCCTCGATCGCCAGGCACGCATACGCCACGCCCGGGGAGTAGGCCAGCGACAGGTCCCGCTGGTTGCTCAGCGGCTTGGTAGGCAGCACCGCGATCTTGCCCTTCACGGGCGTGCGGTGGTATTCGAGCGCGGCGTCGCGCAGGGCCTGCTCGGCCGGGCTCAGATCCTTGGGGTTGGACATCTCGGTTCCTTTCGGCGTGTAGGCGCGCGGGCCGGACGGCGGCGCGCCAGCCGGAGCGCCTTGCAGCCCCGGCAGTCACTTCAGATGGCGGCCGCTTGGCGCCGCCAAGGTGCAATCAACGCGCGATCAGCTGCGGTAGTCGGCGTTGATGGTCACGTAGTCGTGCGAGAGATCGCAGGTCCACACCGTGGCCTGCGCCGTGCCGCGGTTCAGTTCCACGCGCACGGTGATCTCGCTTTGCTTCATCACCCGCTGGCCGTCTTCTTCGCGGTAGGCCGGGTGGCGGCCGCCCTTTTCCACCACATGCACATCGTCCAGGTAAAGGTCGATCAGCGTCTGGTCAAGGTCGGCAATGCCGGCATAGCCCACGGCAGCCAGGATGCGGCCCAGGTTGGGATCGCTGGCGAAGAAGGCAGTCTTCACCAGGGGTGAGTGCGACACGGCATACGCCGCCAACTGGCATTCGGCCTCGGTGCGCCCACCATTGATCTGCACGGTGATGAACTTGGTGGCACCTTCGCCATCGCGCACGATGGCCTGGGCCAGTTGCTGGCAGACGGCAAACACGGCTTCCTTGAGCAACCGGCCCTCGGCTGAATCCAGGCTCTGGATCTGGGCATGGCCGGCCTGGTGCGTGGCGGCCAGCACGAAGCTGTCGTTGGTGGAGGTGTCGCCGTCGATGCTGATGCGGTTGAAGCTCAGGTCAGCCGCCTCCTTCACCAGCGGCTGCAGCAGCGCGGGGGCGATCACGGCGTCGGTGGCCACAAAGCCCAGCATCGTGGCCATGTTGGGGCGGATCATCCCGGCACCCTTGCTGATGCCGGTGATGGTGACCGTCTTGCCGCCGATCTGCACCTGGCGCGAAGCGGCCTTGGGCAGCGTGTCGGTGGTCATGATGGCTTCGGCGGCCAGGCCCCACTGGGCCGGCTTGAGGTCGGCCACGGCGGCGGGCAGCGCGGCTTCGATGCGGTCGTTGGGCAGCGTCTCCATGATCACGCCGGTGGAGAACGGCAGCACCTGTTCGGCCTCGATGCCCAGCACGGTGGCCAGCTTGGCGCACACCGAGCGGGCGCGCTGCAGGCCGTCTTCGCCGGTGCCGGCGTTGGCATTGCCGGTGTTGATCACCAGCGCCTGCACGGCCTGGCCAGCAGCCAGGCGCGCCTGGCACAACTGCACCGGCGCGGCGCAGAAGCGGTTCTTGGTGAAGACGCCGGCCACGCTGCTGCCCTGTACCAGCTCGATCACCGTCACGTCGCGTCGGTTGGCCTTGCGCACGCCCGCCATGGTGATGCCCAGCCGGACACCGGGCACGGGATGCAGGGAAGCGGGATCGGGAGCGACGAGGTTGACGGGCATGGCGGTCTCTCAGACTTCAGGAAAGGCGCGGCACCAAGCCGAGCCGCGAGGGGCACCGATTGTAGGCAGCGCACAGGCCACGGCTTCATGACAAGCCCTCTGGCGCACACGCGCAGGCTCAAGGCGGCAGGGGATCTCCGGCCAGACGCGCCAGCAGCACCTGATCGCACAGCGTGCCGTCCGGATCGCGTGCGGCCTCACGCAGCCGACCTTCCAGCTGGAAGCCCACGCCCCGGGCAAAGCGGATCGACCGTTCGTTGCGCGCATCGCACCAGGCCTCAATGCGGTGCAGGCCCCAGGCGAAGGCCTGGCTCACCAGCGCCAGCGCGGCCTCGCGCATCAGCCCTTGGCCGCGGTAGGCGCTGTCGCCCACGTAGCCCAATTGGCAGGCTGCCACGGCCCAATCGAATTCATGCAGGTCCAGCAGGCCCACATACTCGCCGCGGGCGCTGAGCAAAGGCGCACCTACGCGGCGTTGCCGCTCGAAGACGAGGTAGGTAAGGAAGCGCCCTTCGCGCTCCATCGTCTGCCGGCTGCTGCGGCAGAAGCGGCGCGCCTGGGCCAGGTCCCAACGGCCGCGCGACCAGTCGACAAACTGCAGATCGGCCATCGAGCGCAGCACCGATTCACGCAGCGCCGACGCGTGCGATTCCTGGATCTTCTCCAGCCGCACACGCCGGGTTTCAAACCACTCGGGCGAGCACTCGCGCAGGCGCTGGGCGTCCATGCCAGCTCGCTCGCCCGGATTTCAGCGCGTCAGCTGAGCTTGCCGTGGCACTGCTTGAACTTCTTACCACTGCCGCAGGGGCAGGGGTCGTTGCGGCCCACGCGGGGCTGGTCTGCGGCCAGCGCGGTGGCCTGATCCAGCTCCTGCGAGACGCTGCCATCCTCGTTGGGATGGGTGTACGTCACGTTGTGGAAGTGCTCGGCCTTCTCTTCCAGCACCTGGGCGGCCTGCGCCACCTCTTGCTCGGTCTGGATGCGCACCGTCATCAGCACGCGGGTAACTTCAAGCTTCACCGTGTCAAGCAACTGGCTGAAGAGTTCGAAGGCTTCGCGCTTGTATTCCTGCTTGGGGTTCTTCTGCGCGTAGCCGCGCAGGTGAATGCCCTGGCGCAGGTAGTCGAGCGCGGCCAGGTGCTCGCGCCAGCGGCCGTCCAGCGTCTGCAGCAGCACCATGCGCTGGAACGGCAGGAACTGCTCCTTGCCCACGGCGGCCACCTTGCCGTTGAAGTGATCGTCGGCAGCCTTCTGCACGGCCTCGACGATCTCTTCATCGGTGATCGCCTCGCTCTTCTCAACCCGGCCCTTCAGGTCGATGTCGAGCTGCCATTCATCGCGCAGCACCTGCTGCAGCGCAGCCAGGTCCCATTGCTCTTCGATGCTGTCGGCCGGCACGTAGGTGCGCACCACGTCAGCCATCGCACCGCTGCGCAGGCCGGCGATTTGGGCTTCCAGCTCGTTGGCTTCCAGCAGCTCGTTGCGCTGCTGGTAGATGACCTTGCGCTGGTCGTTGGAGACATCGTCGTATTCGAGCAGCTGCTTGCGCATGTCGAAGTTGCGCGCCTCGACCTTGCGCTGCGCGCTTTCGATGCTGCGGCTCACGATGCCGGCTTCGATGGCCTCGCCATCGGGCATCTTCAGCCGCTCCATGATGGCCTTGACGCGGTCACCCGCGAAGATGCGCATCAGCTGGTCTTCCAGCGACAGGTAGAAGCGCGACGCGCCCGGGTCACCCTGACGGCCGGAGCGGCCGCGCAGCTGGTTGTCGATGCGGCGGCTCTCGTGGCGCTCGGTGGCAATGATGCGCAGGCCCCCCAGCGACTTCACCTGCTCATGCAGGCCCTGCCATTCGGCATGCAACTGGGCGATGCGGGCCGCCTTCTCGTCGGCCGGCACGCTCTCGTCGGCCTCCAGGATCTGCACCTGCTTCTCGACGTTGCCACCCAGCACGATGTCGGTGCCGCGACCGGCCATGTTGGTGGCGATGGTCACCATCTTCGGCCGGCCGGCCTGGGCAATGATCTCGGCTTCCTTGGCGTGCTGCTTGGCGTTGAGCACCTGGTGCGGCAGCCCAGCCTTGTTCAGCATCCCGGCGATCAGCTCGGAGTTTTCGATGGACGTGGTGCCCACCAGCACGGGTTGGCCGCGCTCGTAGCAGTTCTGGATGTCCTTGACCACCGCCTCGTACTTCTCGCGGCCAGTCTTGTAGACCAGATCGAGTTCGTCTTTGCGCGCGGTGGGCCGGTTCGGCGGGATCACGACGGTTTCGAGGCCGTAGATTTCCTGGAATTCGTAGGCTTCGGTGTCGGCCGTGCCGGTCATGCCGCCCAGCTTGCCGTACATGCGGAAGTAGTTCTGGAAGGTGATCGACGCCAGCGTCTGGTTCTCGGGCTGGATCGACGCGCCTTCCTTGGCCTCGACGGCCTGGTGCAGGCCATCGGACCAGCGGCGGCCCGTCATCAGGCGGCCGGTGAATTCGTCGACGATGGTGACTTCGCCGTTCTGCACCACGTAATGCTGGTCCTTATGGAACAGGTGGTGGGCGCGCAGCGCAGCGTACAGGTGGTGCACCAGGCTGATGTTGGCCGCGTCATAGAGCGAAGCGCCTTCGACCAGCAAACCGGCTTCGGCCAGCAGGCGCTCTGCGTTGTCGTGCCCGGCTTCGGTGAGGAAGACTTGATGCGACTTTTCATCGGCCGTGAAGTCACCCGGCTCGATCACGCCTTCGCCGGTGCGCGGATCGGCTTCGCCGATCTGCTTCTTCATGTGCGGCACCACCGCGTTGATCTTCAGGTACAGCTCGGTCTGGTCTTCGGCCTGGCCGCTGATGATCAGCGGCGTGCGGGCCTCGTCGATCAGGATCGAATCGACTTCATCGACGATGGCGAAGTTCAGGCCGCGCTGCACGCGGTCGGCCGCTTCGAGCACCATGTTGTCGCGCAGGTAGTCGAAGCCGTATTCGTTGTTGGTGCCGTAGGTGATGTCGGCGGCGTAGGCGGCCTGCTTTTCTTCGCGGCTGGTGTGCGGCAGGTTGATGCCCACGCTCAAGCCCAGGAAGTTGTAGAGCTTGGCCATCCACTCGGCATCGCGGCGGGCGAGGTAGTCGTTCACCGTCACCAGGTGCACGCCCTTGCCGCTGAGCGCGTTCAGGTAGATCGGCAAGGTTGCCATCAGCGTCTTGCCTTCGCCGGTGCGCATTTCGGCGATCTTGCCGTTGTGCAGCACCATGCCGCCGATCAGCTGCACATCGAAGTGCCGCATCTTCAGCACGCGCTTGCTGGCCTCGCGGGCCACGGCAAACGCTTCGGGCAGCAGGTCGTCCAGTGTGGCGCCCTGATTCAGCCGCTCGCGGAACTCGGCCGTCTTGCCGAGCAGCGCCTCGTCGGAGAGCGATTGGAACTGGGGCTCCATCGCATTGATGCGCTGAACCACCTGACCGTACTGCTTGAGCAGACGCTCATTGCGGCTACCGAAAATCTTGGTGAGAAGCTTGGGCAACATGGGAAGCAAGAGAAGGCGCGCGGTGCGCATCGAAGATCCGGTGCGGAACACACCGGGAGAGCTCACCGCATGAAGCTTGCGCTGGGGAATCCCTCGCCTGCGCTGCCTGGGCTCATCGACCGAGCCTTGGTGCTCATTGAGCCGCGCAGGGCCGAGGGCACCGTCAAGAGCGGCGCGAGTGTATCACCGGGCCTGTGACAGCCTGCGGCCCCGGGACCCCGCCTGGGGGGCGTCTGGCACAGGTTCAGACGACCGGGCCAGAAACCGCGCAGGGTTCTGCGGCGACCCGTCCAGCAGCACCTCGAAATGCAAGTGCGGGCCAGTCGAGCGGCCGGTGCTGCCCACCAGGGCAATGGGCTGCCCCCGCTTGACCAGATCACCCACCTTCACAAGCACGCGTGAGGTGTGGGCATAACGGGTCACCAACCCGTTGCCATGGTCAAGCTGAACCGCCAGGCCGTAAGCCGCATCGGGCTCGGCGCTGAGCACCACGCCGCCGGCAGCGGCATGGATCGGCGTGCCAATATCGGCCGGGAAATCCAACCCGGTGTGCAGCGCGGCGCGGCCAGTGAACGGATCATGGCGGAAACCAAAACCAGAACCCACCGGACCGTCGACCGGCGCCATGCTGGGCACGAGCAGGCCCGCCAGGCGACGTTCTGACAGCCTGGCTTCGGCCAGGATGTAGATGTCAGCGCTCTGATCCCCCAGCACCGTCAGATCGTCAACCAAGGCGTTGATACGCTCCATCGTGGGCGACCGCAGCGGGATGTACGGACCACCCCGCCCATCGGCCTGCACCGCCACCGGCGCCTGCGCTGCCTGCAGCTCCCTCAGCTCTTCCGGCTTGATGCCGGCCAATTTAGCCACCCGCTCGCTCACGGCCTGCAGCCGCACGATCTTGGCCTGCATCTCACCCACCTTGGTGGCCATGGCATCCAGGTTCTCGCGCAGGAAACGGTCGCGCTGGGCAGATTCGTCGTGCACCACCAGCTTCACCACCTGGCTCACCACCGGCCAGCCTTCGTTGACGGCTTTCAGGAAGATGAAGTGGTAGATCGCGCCCGAGAGCAGCATCAGGCCGAGCACAAGCCCCAGGCCCGCCAGGCTCAGTTGCAGCGTGTTGAGCTGCAGGCAGCGGGTGCGGGCCAGACGGCCGTGCGTGATGAGGATCTGCATCGTGGCTAAACTCCTTCTCCGTGAACAAGGCCTTCGCCCCGCTGGTCCCCAACGCCCTGCCCATTCGGCAGGCGCTGGATCGGTGCCAGCCGTTGCAGCATCTGCAACAGCAACTGGCGATGGCGCAGGCCTGCATGGATGCGGTCAAGCCGCAATTGCCGCCGCCTTTGCGCTCACAGGTTCGAGCAGGTCCATTGGACACCGGCGAGAACGCCTGGACCTTGATGGCCAGCAACACCGCGGTAGCGGCCAAGCTGCGCCAACTGCTGCCACGGCTTGAATCAGCCCTGGCGGCCTCGGGGGTCACCCGGGCCGCGCAGCCTACCGCAATCAGGATCCGGGTTCAATCCGGCCCCTGATCCCCTCGGGATCGGTCGGAAAGCCAAGCGGGACGCCCTCAGGCGCCCCAAACCCCATCAGGCCTTGCCCTGGTTGGCCACGGCGGCAGCCGCCTTGGCCACCGCCTCAGCATCACCCAGGTAGTAGTGCGTGATCGGGCGCAGCTCGGCATCCAGCTCATACACCAGCGGCACGCCATTGGGGATATTGACGCCGACGATGTCGCTGTCGCTGATGTTGTCGAGGTACTTCACCAACGCGCGGATGCTGTTGCCATGGGCAGCGATGACGATGCGCTTGCCTTGTTGGATGGCCGGCGCGATCGCGTCGTTCCACACCGGCAGCACACGAGCCACGGTGTCTTTCAGGCATTCGGTGAGCGGGATGTCGTCGGCCTGCAGCTTGGCGTAGCGCACATCCTGACGCTGGCCGCGCGGGTCATTGACCTCCAGCGCGGGCGGCGGCGTGTCATAGCTGCGGCGCCAGACCAGCACCTGCTCATCGCCGTACTGCTTGGCCATGTCGCCCTTGTTCAGGCCTTGCAGCGCGCCGTAGTGGCGCTCGTTGAGGCGCCAGCTGTGCACCACGGGCAGCCAGGTGCGGTCCATCTGGTCCAGCGTGTGCCAGAGTGTCCAGATGGCGCGCTTGAGCACCGAGGTGTAGGCGACATCAAAATCAAAACCGGCATCCTTCAGCAGGCGGCCAGCCTGCTTGGCCTGCTCGACCCCCGTGGGCGTGAGCTCCACGTCGGTCCAGCCGGTGAATCGGTTTTCGAGGTTCCACGTTGATTCCCCGTGGCGGATGAGAACGAGCTTGTACATGCTGGGATTTTATAATCGTCGGCTCCATGCCCCCGCCAAGTTGTCAGGCCCCGGTTCCGGGGCCTGCAAACGGGCGGCCTCTTCCCCCTCTCATCGATCGGCGCCGTGAGCTTTCTCCTCGAACACAACAACTGGATCTGGCTCGTTGCCGCTTTCGCCTCCGGCGGCCTGCTGCTGTGGCCGCGCCTCGGCGGAGGAGCCTCGGGCCTGACGCCCCAGGAAACCGTGCAGATGATCAACCGGGAGCGCGCCATCGTGATCGACGTGTGCGAGCCCACCGAGTTTGCCGCCGGCCACGTCACCGGCTCACGCAATGTGCCGCTGGGCCAGCTCACCGGAGCCAAGGAACTCCCCGGTGACAAGGCCCGCCCGCTGGTGCTGGTGTGCGCCAGCGGCATGCGCGCCAGCCGGGCCGCCAAGCTGCTGGCGCAACAGGGCCACCAGCAGGTGCATGTGCTGGCAGGCGGCATGAAGGCTTGGCGCGAGGCGCAGTTGCCCGTCGAGAAGACGGCCTGAGGCCACTTTGGCCCCTGGCCTGCACGCCTGTTCGACCCGGCAGACAATCCCAGCCACGTTCACTTCGACCTCGCCGGCCTTGCCGCCGGCCCAGCGCGCATCGCCATGAAGCCTGTCAAGATGTTCACCACCCAGGTCTGCCCCTACTGCCTGCGGGCCAAGGCGCTGCTGAAACAGCGCGGTGTGAATGAGATCGAGGAAGTGCGCATCGACCTGGACCCGGTCCAGCGCGATCACATGATGGCCGTCACCGGCCGGCGCACCGTACCGCAAATCTTCATTGGCGACACCCACGTGGGCGGCTGTGACGACCTGATGGCGCTCGACCAGGCCGGCGGCCTGCAGCCCCTGCTGCACAGCTGACCTGCTGCTGGCCAGCAACACGCCTTGCCCGGCGGGGTGGCGTGAGTGCGTTGACGCGGCGCACAATGCACGCTTTGCAACGACGTGACGCGCCGCGTCACCACTGACTCGTGAGCTCAGCACCATCGCACAGCGCCAACCCCGGCGCCACGGCGGCCCTGACCCTCGGCGCCCTGGGGGTCGTCTACGGGGACATCGGTACCAGCCCGCTGTATGCCCTGAAGGAAGTCTTCCATGCGGGCCATGTGCCAGCATCGCCCGAGAACATCCTCGGCGTGCTGTCGCTGATCTTCTGGACGATGACGATCATCGTGTCGTTGAAGTACGTGCTGCTGATCCTGCGGGCCGACAACAACGGCGAAGGCGGCCTGATCGCCATGCTGGCGCTGGCGACCACTGCCGTCAAAGACCGCCCGAGGCTGCGCGGCGTGCTGATGGTGGTGGGCATGTTCGGCACCGCCATCTTCTACGGCGATGGGGTCATCACACCCGCCATCTCGGTGCTGTCGGCCGTGGAGGGCCTGGGGGTCGCAGCGCCCTCGCTGCACAACGTGGTCATCCCGATCACGCTGGTGGTGCTCACCGTGCTGTTCTCGGTGCAACGTTTCGGCACCGGCGGCATCGGCAAAGCCTTCGGGCCGATCACGCTGGTGTGGTTCGGGGTGCTGGTGGCATTGGGGCTGCCTCACGTCATCGAGAACCCGCACGTGTTGGTGGCGCTGAACCCCTGGTACGCGGCCACATTCATCCAAAGTCAACCGATGATTGCCTTCATCGCTTTGGGGGCGGTGGTGCTTTGCGTCACCGGCGGTGAAGCGCTGTATGCCGATCTGGGGCACTTCGGCAAGAAGCCAATCCGCATCGCCTGGTACGCGGTGGTGGCGCCCGCGCTGGTGGTCAACTACTTCGGCCAAGGTGCGATGCTGCTGGACAACCCCGCGGCCATCGCCAACCCGTTCTTCATGATGGCACCGCGCTGGAGTCAGCTGCCCCTGGTGGTGCTGGCCACGGCCGCTACCGTGATCGCCTCGCAGGCGCTGATCACCGCTGCCTTCTCGGTCACCAAGCAGGCCATCCAGTTGGGCCTGCTGCCACGCATGCACATCAAACACACCTCGGTGCGCGACCTGGGCCAGATCTACGTGCCCTTTGTGAACTGGGGACTGTTCGTCTTCATCGTGCTGGCGGTGGCGTTGTTCAAAAGCTCATCGAACCTGGCCTCGGCCTACGGCATCGCGGTGACGCTGGACATGACCATCACCACCGTGATGACCTTCTACGTGATCCGCTACGGCTGGGGCCTGCCCTGGGCGCTGTGCATCGCGGCCACGGGCTTCTTCTTCGTCATCGACGTCACCTTCTTCGCCTCGAACATGCTCAAGCTGGTGGCGGGCGGCTGGTTCCCGCTGGTGATCGGCATCGGCATGTTCACGCTGATGCTCACCTGGCAGCAGGGCAGGCGCCTGATGGTGGAGCGGCTGCGCGACGAGGCCATCGACCTGAAGAGCTTCCTCGAAGCCGTCTTCATCAGCCCGCCCACGCGGGTCAGCGGCACGGCCGTGTTCCTCACACCAGAGCAGGGCCTCACGCCCAACGCGATGATGCACAACCTCAAGCACAACAAGGTGCTGCACGAACACAACCTGTTCGTCACCGTGCAGCACCATGAGGTGCCGTGGATTGGCTTCGATCAGCGCATCGAGATCAACCCGATGGGCAACGACTGCTGGCAGATCACGCTGCACTTCGGCTTCAAAAACGATCCGGACGTGCCGCAGGCGTTGAAGCTGCTGGAAGGCCACGGCGTGCCGATGGACCAGATGGACACGAGCTACTTCCTCTCGCGCGACATCGTGATCCCCACCATCGGTAGCGGCATGGCCATCTGGCGCGAAAAGCTCTTCGCCAGCATGCACCGCAATGCATCAGCCGCAGCCGACTTCCTGAACCTGCCCACCAACCGCGTGGTCGAGCTGGGTTCGAAGGTCGAGATCTGACAGCGCGGTCAGCGCGACGAGCCGCCGCGCTGACCCACCGCTGTCCGTCAGCCGAACAGGTGCCGCCAGAGCTGCAGCACCGACTCACTCTGAGCCGCCAGATCACCCAACATCTCGCGCTTGCGCTGCATTGGCGCCTCGTCCAGGCGCGCCCGGTGCTGCGCGTGACGCAGGCTGCGATAGGCCTGCCCGGCAGCCACGCCCAGCCCAGCAGGCAACAGGCCGGCCTGCTCTGCCGCCCGCAACAGGGCGATGTTGCCGGTGTTCTCCAGCAGGGCCGGATGAGCAGCCGCATAGGCCAATACCAGGTACTGCACGGCAAACTCCACATCGATCATGCCGCCGGGCGAGTGCTTCAGGTCGAAGCTGTCATCGGGCACCCGATGGGCTTCGCGCATGCGCTGCCGCATGGTGGCAATTTCGTCGCGCAGCGCCTGGGGATCGCGCGCTGACGACAGCACGTTGCGCCGCACCGCCTCGAAGCGCGGTGCCAATGCCGGCCAGCCAGCGCACCAACGTGCTCGGGTGATGGCCTGGTGTTCCCAGGTCCAGGCCGTGTTGGTGCCACGCTGCTGCTGGTAGGTTTCGAAGGCCTTGATCGACGTGACCAGCAACCCCGAGTTGCCGTTGGGCCGCAGCGCGGTGTCGATCTCGTACAGCGCCCCGGCTGCAGTGCGCAACGACAGCCAGGTGATCAGCTTGCGGGCAAAGGCCGCGTAGGCCTCGATCGCGTTGTCGTGCTCGTCGTCGTAGAGGAAGACCAGGTCGAGGTCGCTGCCGTAGCCTAGTTCCTTGCCGCCCAGCTTGCCGTAGGCAATGACGGCGAACTGCGGCGTCTCACGATGGCGCTGGCGCAGGTGCTGCCAGCCCCAGTCCATGCAGCGCTGCAGCGTGGCATCGGCCAGGGCCGAGAGGTCATCGGCCACCTGCTCCACCGTCAACTCGCTGCCCACGT
>Ga0209066_10000650_pt1 | contig 49828 bp, 36 predicted proteins | sample All_14_2_FD_187198 | JGI IMG/M metagenome (GOLD analysis project Ga0209066, IMG submission 187198) | Freshwater microbial communities in response to fracking from Pennsylvania, USA - Allegheny Zone_MetaG_DW_15 (SPAdes) (version 2) ... | reverse complement strand
TGCTTCCTTCTTTCGTAGAGCCCTTCAGGCGCCTTCCTCGCATCAATGCTTTCCATGTCCGGATGATAACAAAACAGCTCGCAGAAAGAAACCGAAAAAATGTCAATATTTAGTTGCCGAGTCTATATGGAGCAGGACAACCTGCTGATGAGGGAGATCTGCGCGCTCCATGGCGTGCGCGCCTACGAAGGCTTGGCGCGGGTGCGCGATGCCGTGTATCATGTTCACGCCAAAGAACTCTCCATGCGGCAGGGCGCAGCCGAGCGCGGCAAGGTGACCGGCACGCCGGTCGGGGGCGCCTGCGGCGATGGCGTGGTCGACGGGCAGCGGGTCTGCGACATCCCTGCGCCGTTGGACCGAGAAATCTTTTTCAGCGTGGAGTGCGGCACGATCGAACAGGCTGCGCACAGCCTCTACGGTCTGCGCAAGGTGATGGGGCCGCACCTCGCGGAAGGGTGAAAGGAGAAATCGTGATGCAGAAAGCAGGTCGTCGCTCGTTTCTCAAAGCCGCGCTCGCAGCCGGCGCCGCGCCTTGGCTCATACCCGCCGGTGTGGTCCGGGCGCAGGGCCCGCGCCCGACGCCTTCCAACCGCGTGACCCTCGGTTACATCGGCGTGGGCAGCATGGGAACCGCCGGCATGCGCAACCAGCTGAACAACCCCGAGGCCCAGGTGGTGGCCGTCTGCGATTGCTTCCGGGAGCGGCGGGAGCGGGCCGCGAAACTCGTGGACGGCACCTACCAGGCCAAAGGGTGCTCCCCGATCCAAGATTTCCGCGAGTTGCTCGGCCGGCGCGACATTGACGCCGTGGAGATCGCGACGGCCGACCACTGGCACGTGCCGATCGCGCTCGACGCGGTGCGCGCCGGCAAGGACGTGTATGTGCAGAAGCCGCTCGGCACCGCGATGCGCTGGGCCTGGGTTCTGCGCGACGAGGTGAAGAGGCGCAAGACCGTTTTCCAGTACGGCACGCAGCAGCGCTCCGACGGACGCTTCCGGCTCGTGTGCGAACTCGTCCGAAACGGGGTGCTCGGAAAAATCCGCCGAGTCGAGGTCTGGTGCCATAGCATGGCCACGGATGTCGGAGGCATCTTCAACCCCGGCAGCACGCTGCGCACACTCCACGCGGATACGGCGACCGCGCCGGTGCCCGACGGGCTCGACTACGACATGTGGCTGGGGCCCGCCCCGGCCAAGTATTACACGAAGTCGCGCACGACGACGCACGGCATCTACCATACCTACGACTACGCGCTCGGCTTCATCGCGGGCTGGGGCGCGCATCCCGTCGATATTGCGCAGTGGGGCCTCGGCACAGACGGCACCGTGCCGGTCACGTATACGGGAACCGGCCGGTTCCCGGACGTGCCGGGCCTCTTCGACACCGTCGCCGCGTGGGATGTGACCTGCACCTACGCCGACGGCATCTCGATGCGTTTCATGGACGGGTCGGTCGCCCTGCCGGTGATCTCGAAATACCGCCATCCGTGCGATCACGGAACCACTTTCTTCGGCGAGAACGGGTGGGTCAGCGTCGACCGCGGCTCCCTGATCGCCAGCCATCCGGAGTGGCTGCGCACCCAATGGGGCGAGCGCGACATCCGGCTCTATCAGAGCCGCAACCAATGGGCCAATTTCGTCGCCTGCGTGAAGTCGCGGCAGCCGACCGTCAACCCGATCGATACGGCGGTGAACGGCGACCTGATCAGCCATCTGTCCGACATCTCGATCCGCACGGGGCGCACCATCACGTGGGATCCCCAGCGCGAGCGCATCGTCGGCGACAGGGCCGCAGAGGCCTATCTCCACCGCGTCCCGCGGTTGCCGTGGAAGGTCTGAAAGGAGTCCAGCAGTCATGAAACGCTTTCTCTGTCTCCTGTTCTTGTTGCCGGGCCTTGCCCGCTCCGGCGTGAGTTGGGATACGGCGACCTCCAACCAGCTTGCGCTCGTCAGCAACGGCGCCGAGGTGTGGCGGTATCACTACGACCCCGCAGCCGCTGCGAAGCCGTTTTTCGACCCGGTGTGCGTGGCGGGAGGACCGTCCCTGACTTGGGCGCGCCCACCGGACCATGTCTGGCATTACGGGCTCTGGTTCTCGTGGAAGTTCATCAACGGCGTGAACTATTGGGAAGAGAAGGACGGTAAGGCGCAGGGCGAGACCCGCTGGTCAGCGCCTGCCATCGAAACGCGTGCCGACGGCAGCGCGGAGATCGTGATGACGCTCGATTACCGTCCCGACGCCACCCGCGCACCCGTGCTGCGAGAGCGGCGGACCGTTTGCGTCTCCGCGCCGGAGGCAGACGGCTCGTACCACATGGACTGGACGCTGGCCTTCACGGCCGGCGCCGGGGCGGTGACACTGGGCCGCACGCCGCTCGCCCATGAGCCCGGCGGCAAGGCGTGGGGCGGCTACGCAGGCCTTTCGGTGCGCTACAGCAAACGCTTCGCCGAGGTGCAGACGGTCGCCTCGACGGTTGGCCGCGTGCCGCGCGACGCGGGCGGTCGCCTCGACGTGGCAGCAGCGGCGGCCGAGCAGAACGGATCGATTGAGGGCAAGGCGTACGGCGTCGCTTTGCTCGCGCATCCATCCAATCCGCGCGCGCCGGGAGACTGGTATCCGATCGAGACGCCGGGCGTGCCGTTCTACTACTTAAATGCCGCGTTGCTTCTTAAGGGCGCGTATGACCTGAAGCCGGGCGAGCCGCTGACGCTGCGCTACCGCGTGCATATCCACCCCGGTCGATGGGACGCCGAAGCGCTGCGGCAGGCCGCCGCGCGCTACGCGGCGAGCCGTTTGCCTTCGTGACCGAAGTCGGCAAGGGCCGCTGCTTCAACCGGGTGCTTGGCCACGATGCGGCCGCGCTAGAAAAAGCGGGGTGCCGCGCCTTCATCTTGCGCGGTGCCGAGAGGGCCGCAATGGGCTACGTGAAGTGTTTGTCCGCGAGACCCCGCTGCGGGCCAAGGCGGTCCGCCCGCGGCGGCGCATGGGCAGGTGAGCAGGCGCGCGGAAAAAGACGCTTGATGAAGGGCGGCCGATTCGCGACACTTCTTTTCAACGTAGCCATTTGAAAAGGAGAGTCTGAAATGCGCCGCATGTTCGCCTGTGCCGTTGGTTTGGTATTCGTCGGTGGGTCTCTTACCGCCCAGGAGCAGCCCAAGACTCAAGTCGCGCATCCGCGCGAAGCGACGGAGTGGATCGTGTCGTATGCCTACAACGCCAACGACGCGAAGCTGCCGCGCGTGCTGCTGATCGGCGACTCGATCTGCAACGGCTACAGCAAAGACGTCTGCGAGGAACTGGCGGGCACGGCGTACGTCACCTTTTTTGCGACCTCGAAGTGCGTGTGCGACAAGAGCTACCTGCGCTCGCTGGCGTTTTTCCTCGACGAGTACGACTATGCGGTGATCCACTTCAACAACGGTCTGCACAGCCTGTCGAGTGACCGTCAGGACTGGGAGGCTTGCCTGCGGGCCGCCGTCCAGCTGATCCGGGAGAAGAGCAAGGGCGCCAAGATCTATTGGGCCAGCTCGACGCCGCTCAAAGATCCCGCTCTGACCGCCAAGGCCCGGGAGCTGAACGCCATCGCGGCCCGCGTGATGAAAACGGAGGAGATCCCCACCGACGACCTCTTCGCGCTGATGGATCCGCTGGACCGCAACGTCCATTGGAGCGACACCTTCCACTTCAAGGGCGAGGCCAAGAAGATGCAGGCGAAGGCCGTAGCCGACTGCGTGCGCCAGGCGTTGGGCGCCGGCAAAGCCAGCGGAGCCGAGGCGGCCGCCGCGCTCAAGGCCGCGGCCACCGCGACCGGACCTGACGGCAAGTTGGACCCGGCGAAGAAATAGCGCCGCACGGGCAGGGCTCGGCGCGCGTCGGCTGCGGGTCGCGCGTTACGGGCTGCCGAGGCAGAAGAAGTCGGTCAGCGTCCGCAGGTAGATGCGGCCGTCCAGAATGACCGGCGTGGCAAAGACACCGGAGGGCAGTTCGTTGGTGATGACCGCTCCGGCCGCTCGTCCCGCAGGGACGATGTATCCCTTGCCTTTGCGGTCGAACAGGTAAAGCGCGCCGCCGGCCAGAACCGGCGACGAGTAGAACGGCGCTTTCAGGTCGTGCTCCCACAGCACGCGCCCGTCTTTCGCCTCGTAGCAGCGCAGCAACCCCTGATCGGCGACGGCATACAGCAGGCCGTCGTGCAGCACGGGCGAAGGCACATAGCCCGCCTTGGCGTCGCCGGTCCACACCAGACGGCTTTTCGTCACGTCGCCTTGGCCATCGGCGCGGATGGCGAGGAACTGCCGCCCCGGATACCCGCCCGTCGCGTAGACCGTGTCGCGGTCGACGGCCGGCGAGGCCACGCAGGTCCGTGCGGGACCGCTGCATTCCCACAGCAGCGAGCCGTTCTCGGGATCATAACCGCGCGTGCTCGTGCCGCCGATCAGCAGCAATTGGTCGCGGCCCGCGACCTGTTTGACCATGGCCGGCGCGTAGCTTTCGACCGCGTCGCGGAGCGCCTTGCGCCAGACCACGTCGCCGGTCTGACGGTGGAAGGCGGTCAGATAGCAGCCTTTGGGACCCTCGACGGGAAGCAGCACGGCCGACTTGTAAAACGTGGGGGAGGCCGAGAACCCCTGGATCGTCGAGTAAGGCGCGACCGTTCTGTTCCAGAGCACTTGGCCGTCAGCGCCGACGGCGGTCATCTGGACGGACTGGCCGGTTTGAAACGGCACCAAGACGCGCGCCCCATCGCAGGCCGGCGTGGCCGCGGCGATCGAGTTGTCGGGGTGCATCTTGGGCGGCGGCCCCTTGTAGAGTTCGGTCTGCCAGACGGTTTCGCCGGTGGCCCGTTTGAGACAGAAGAGCCACAGGGTGGCCTGTTCCTTGTTCTTTTCGCCGGAGGTGAGATAGATCCGTTCGCCGAAGATGCACGGCGAAGAGTGGCCGGTTCCCGGCAGCTTGACGCGCCACCGGACGTTCTTGTCGGCGCTCCACGTCTGAGGCGGGGTCTGTCCGGCGGGCGCGAGGTTGTCGAGGTGGGGGCCGCGCCACCAGGGCCAGTCGCTCGGGGCCGTCTGGATGGGCGGCAGCGTGTCCCAACCGGCCGTCGGCTCGACGTCGGGGAGCTTTCCGTCCTGCGCCGCCGCCGTCCACGCGCCCAAGAGGCCCAACACCATCATGGTTATTCTTCTCACCGCTGATTTCCCCCTATTTTCGTGCCGCCCAAGGCTGAGGCAGACAGCGTATACCGTCTCCCGCCGGATCGTCCAGCGTTTTCAGAACGGGTACAGCGGTTCGGCTGTTCGGGCGGGTCGGACTTACAGGATCGCTGCTGGCTCGTTCGGATCGTAGCACCGCACGCACTTGGCTGCCGTTTTTACACATCGGGCTTTTGCAGAGAGAGGCCGCGCGGTATAGTTAAAGAGACGGAAAGGGGGTGGCGGTCATGGTCAGACAAAGGTTTTCTCTCAGGGTCGCAACCGGGCTGTGCGCGACGTGGTGTTGGGCCGCGTCGGCGGGCGGCACGTTCACGGTCGTGTGCGGCGCGAAGGTTGTGAGGGAAGAACTTGGCCAAGACCGGGATCTGCCGCGCGTCGTGATCGAACGTGAGGCGGGCTCCTGGAAAGCGCTGAGCGGAGAGGCGTGGACGGGCGCGAATGCCCGCGAATTTTACTTCACGCTGGAGAGCGAGACCAAGGATTCGCCTCCGCCGAGCGTGCGGGTGGTCTGGCCGGGGGTTCGGATCAGCCGGGTGCTCGGCGCGGCGGGTGCGGTGACCCCCACGCCCGACGGCGTGCGCTTCACGCTGGGCCGCGGCCGTGCGCCGACCAGCGTCGGGACCTCGCTCGTCGAAGGCGCGGTCCACATGCACCTTTTCCACAACTGGGAGGTACGCCGCGCAGGATCGTATCGGGGCGGCCCCTGGCCGGCCGTTGAGATCCAGGCGCAGCTGAATTACCTGTTTGCCGCGCGGGAGATGTGCCGAGCCATGGGCTTTGCGGCCGGCGACGATCCCGGCTTTAAGGGCGACATCCGGCTCTACGGCTTCGAAAGCAACTTCCCGAACGGCCACGTCGACCACCCGCCACACTTCCACATCATGCTGGGCTGGCCCGGCTGGACCGGCACGCAGGCCGGGCACTTCATGCTGGACGGGAAAGGGCGGGTCGTGAAGAATGTGCTGATGGCGGATCACGGAACCCGGCGCGAGAGCGCGACGTATGGCCCCGACGCGGTCTGCCGCATGCGCGATCCCGACGGCAAGGTCGGCTTTGAGCTCATCGTGTTGCCGGGCGGAAGCGGCGTGGTCATGCGCCGCGCGGAAGGTCAGCCGGAGTTCCGCATCGGACCGGCGTCTGACGCGGGGAGCGCGCTGGACGCCGTGGCGGTCTTCCGCCGCGAAACGCGCACAGCGAGTTGGGAGCGGCTCTGCCGAGTCCGCGCCGAGGACGATGCCGCAACCGGGCGCATGGAGATCTGGGTGACGGGGCCAGATGGCCAGGGCAGGGCCGAGGCCCTCACCTATGACGTTGATACCGGCTCGTTGCGCCCCGCCGCCGCGCGTGAGCCGCAGCCCCGCCGCAACTGACCCGCGCCGCACCGATGGCGTTCCGGGTTTATGCTTGTCAAGCGTGAGGCCCTTTCGGGATACTGTTGCCAACAACCGCTCATTCTGTAGAGGAAAGGGCGTCGTCACCGAGAGAGGAGTGCCAGCCATGCAGCGAACAAGAGTCGTTTTATTCGGCCTAGCCGGGCTTTTTCTGGTTTTTTCGCCCCGGGCGGAGGGTGCGCTGATCGGCTACTGGCCGCTGGACGCAACCGCGGGTACCCTCGCGACGAACTTGGTTCCCGGCGGGACCAACGGCGTGTTGATCGGCAGCGGCGTCACGTGGTTGAATGACGCCCAGCGGGGCCAGGTACTCAATTTCGGGACCGGCAGCACCGCCACGAATTATGTCGACGCGGGATTCCTCCCGACCATCGGCGACGGTACCAACTTCACGTGGAGCTTCTGGGCCTACAGTCAGCAGGGCGCCAACAACAACGTCATCTTGGGCAACCGCTATGACGCGAACGCCATGACGGGCGGACAGTGGATCAAGTTCACGCCCTCCAAATTCGAGTTCACGACGTCCCCGCAAATTTTATTGGATTACGCGGACATTCCGCAAAACCAGTGGATCCACCACGCCGTCGTGAGAAAGGGAAGCGACAAGTCGTTCACCTACTACCGCAACGGGGTCGCGGTCCTCACCACAAATATCACCATCACCACCGCGATCACCGGCCGTCCTTTTTACATGGGCGGCGACAAGTACGCCGAATGGTGGCAGGGCCGCATCGACGACGTCGCGATCTGGACAGACGCACTGCCCTCCAACGCCATCGCGGGGCTGGCCAGCGGAACCTACACGCCGCTGACCGCGCCCCGTTATGCGACCGGCTTTTTCGATTTGGCGGATGCTTTGGGCGGCGGCGACGGCACGCTGCCCGGTTTTGGCGGTTTTGGCGACCTGTCCGCCACAATGGGCACGTACACCACCTTCCCAGCCAATCTGTATGTCGACGGGACTTTTGTCCCGAACACGAACACTGTGGCCTGTGTGATCGACGGCGCCGGGCACACCTACGACTTCAATGCGCAGAACAGCGCGAGCATCAATCTGCCTTGGCGCAACGGGCTGAACCTGGACGTCGACCCCTCCACAAACCTTCTCGCGAATTTCAACGGAGATCCCACCAACCACTCGCTGATTTCCGCGCATGCCAGCAAGGGGATCACTTTCGACCTGGATGGCGTGCGGGCACAGACCGGCCTCAGCATCGAGAAGTTCACGGCGTGCATTGGCGACTCGCGGCCCAAAGTGATCGGCACGATCAGCTATTTTGTTTTCGTCGACGGCGTGCTCGTCACGAATCGGTTCAACATGCGCGACACCGAGGACTTCGTCACGGTCACACAGGTGAACAAGGGCCGCTATCTGACAATTGCGGTCACCGACGCCAACGACGGCACGGTTTGCGACCACGGCTATCTCGGCGACGCGTTCCTGACGCTGATCCCGTATACGCCGCCGGAGCCCAGGAAGGGCACGGCGATTCTGGTCCACTAGCGCGGTTTAAGCGAAAGCCGGACCGTTGTCCAAGAAGGAGGCCGGGCGGGTTTTCCGAGCCCGCGTTTCGGGAGATCAGCTGTTTTCCTTCACGAAGCGGAGCATGTCGTCATAACACTCGTCGAGCTCGGCCTTCTGGAGGTCCGTGAGCTTGAAATCTTCGAGCTTCCACTTCGTGTTGTCACCGACCGCCACCATGCCTTGTTCCTTTTTCTCGGCCTTGAGGTAGACGCGCGACACCGTGGTTCTGAACACGCCCTGGCGCTGGAGGTAATAGAGCGAATACCCGCGCAGGCCGCCGGGGAAGTCGCGCTGGTCGATCAGGAGGCGGAGCAGCGCGTAAGCCAGCGTCAGCTTGCCGTCGCGGTCGTTGTTCTCCATCTGCCGCCAGATGTATCCGAGCAGCGGCGCATACGCGCAGCGTTCCGTGATGAGTCCCTCCGACCCGCAGCGGCGGCTCTGGTAGAGCCACTGCCAACCGCCCCACGCGCTGAACACCGTGTGGATGACCGGCTTCGCGGCGTTCTCCCGGATCATGTTGTCGTTCGCATTCGCTCCGCCCGACTCCTCCTTGATGTACCCGAAGATCGCCGGGTGCTTCCTCGCGAGGTCGATCAGCATCTCGACCGTCGGGGACGGGCACGTGTTGTTCACGACCGTCTGGATGATCACCGGGCGCTGCGCCACCTTGGCCTGCGCCTCGTAGTAGGCGCGCACGTCGTCGAGCGTCTTGCCTGTGCTCGGCGGGCGCGTGATGATCGCGATGCTCGTCCGCGGGTACTTCTTGGCGATCATCTCCACGGCCTCTGTCTCGCGGATCATCTGCGCCGTGTCCACGCCGTTACAGCCGAACGTCATCATGCAGCTGACGCCCTGCATCGCCTCGGCGCACGCCTCATACCCCTTCACCTTCTCGTCAAAGGTCAGCAGGTCGACCGCGTCGTTCGACTGGCACCAGATCACGCCCGGGCATCCGCCGTCCGCCGTGAAGCGCACCCCGCGTTTGAGCGACTCATAGTCCACGCTGCCGTCCGCGTTGAACGGCGTGGAGAGGATCGGGAACGGGCCGCGCATCCGCTTGTCGCCGCCGCCGTCCGCCTTCGCCACGGCGGTGGACACCTTCTTGGGCGCCCCCGTCGCGCATCCCGCGAGCGCCGCGCTCGCCAACCCCAATGACATGAAATCCCGTCTCTGCATGGCCTTCCCTTTCCTAAAACACTGGTTGTCCCACCCACTCGCCCAATAACTTCGGCGTTCGATGTTCGGCGTTGGGCGTTCGGCGGTCTTCTTTTAACCCTTGATTTCCCAGCCGGGCCGATACGTCGTCTTGAGGAACGCGTTCGCGGACTCGTCGTTCGTGACCGCCGTGCCGTCCCACTCGAGCTTTTTGAGCCCCGCGCGGGCCGCCACGTTGCCGAGGAGCACCGTCGTCGCGAGCGGCGCGGAATAATCGAAGTTGCAGCCGGCCGGGCGGTCCGGGTTGCGGATCGCGCGCAGCCAATCCTGCTGATGGTTCATGCCCTTCTCGCGCGGGATGGTCTTCGGCGGACTCGGAAGTTTCGTTCTGAGAGTGTCCGGGACAAACTGGAGCCCGTCGCCGTGCGGGCCGATGGCCATGACGCCGGTCTCGCCCACGAACACCGTGCCGAGGCAGCCCAGGTTTTGTCCGTGCTGCTTCTCGAGCTCCTCGATGATCGGCGGCAGGTTCTGGTAATCGCGCTTCAGACAGATGCCGGTCTTGTTCACGTGCGCCTTGTCGTACGGGATGCCGTCCTTCACGCCGTCATACCAGTGCAGCGTCATCGCGTCCATGCCCTTGCGCGCCGGGAAGCGCCAGTGGATCGTGTTGCGCCACGTCCAGCTTCCCGCAACGCCCCACTTGAGCTCGGTGGCCTCTACGCTCGCGGGATGGACCTCGCCGAGGCGGAGCGCCCAGAACACGGGGTCGAGGATGTGTGTGCCCATGTTGCCGATCGCGCCGTTGCCGTACCCGATCCAACCGTGCCAGTCGTGCGGATGCATGCCGTTGTGGTCCGCCGTGGCCGCGTAATAGTCGCACACCGGCGCGGGCCCGCACCAGGCGTCCCAGTCCATGCCCTTCGGCGGCTCGGCCTTCGGCGGCCGAACCATCATCGCGTTCAGGCGGTCGTCGAACGCCCACACGTCATGGACCTGGCCGATCGCGCCGCTCTGGATGTACTCCACGAGGCGGCGCATGCCCTCGTCGCTGTGGCCATGGTTGCCGACCTGAGTCGCGACGCCCGACTTCTTTTGCGCCGCGTGCATGAGGCGCACCTCCTCGACCGTGAGGGCCATCGGCTTCTCGACGTAGACGTGAAGGCCCTTCGACATCGCGAGGATCGCGGCTGTGGCGTGGTGGTGGTTCGGTGTCGCGATCGCGACGGCGTCGATCTCGCCCCCCTTCTTTTCCAGCATCTCGCGGTAATCGTAAAAGGCCTGGATCTTCGAGCTGTCGGTTGTCGGCTGATGATGCTTCACCACGGCGCGGACCATGTCCCAATGGCTCGGGTCCGGCTCGGCCATGCAGACGATCTCCTCGTCCGGGCCACACAGGTTGTTCAAAATGCCGTACTGGATGCCGAGACCCATGCGGCCGCCGCAGCCGATGAGGCCCAGACGGATTTTATTCCGGCCAGAAACCTGCCCTCCGATGGAAAACAGCGGAATCGCCGCGCTCCCGACGGCTCCCTTCAAAAAATCACGACGTAACATCTGTGCCCCCTTTAAAAAATGGATTCTCGAACCCTCCATTATCCTGCCCGGCAATATACATACGATTCAATAGGCATCCATTATGCGGGGAGAAGGAATAGGGGTCAATCCTGAAAACCCAACCGCCATCGATTGATGACGAAAGAGGGGCGCCTTCTGATGCGCGCTGAAGCGGAAGGACCGCAACCCGTTGAAAGACCGCTCGCCGCAGGCTCGCCCTCCAAGCGGCGTTGTCATGGGCGAAGCTGTGCCGGGCCATCTCCCGGGACACGTGCCCTTGTCACCGCGCTCCAGAACGCACGGGCGCCTTCCGTTGCTTTTCGCACATCCCCGCATCCCCCGCCACCCACCCATTACCGCAGCGGCAAAATAGTCTTACCGCGGCCGCAACGGATCCTGCTACACTTCTCCGAAAAACCAGCAGGGGAATCGCATGCAGATCAACACATCGCTTGTCGCGAGCCTAGTTATAGCCGGTCTTTATATGCAGGGCAGCGCCGGCCGCTGCGCCGAGGCGGACGCGCCGCCGAAAGTCACGCTGCACCTGTCGTTCGAGCGGGAGAACTGGGTGAAGTCAGCCGCTGGCTGCGCGGACTGCTACTGCGCTTCGGCCCAGCCCGTCGAGGGTCGCGCGGGGGCTGCCGCGCTCATCGAGAGCGTGAGTCAGTCCGCCGCCGTCGAGTCGCCGTTCAACCTGAGCAAGGCGCGCGGCACGGTTACGCTCTGGTACAGGCCGACCGTCTCCAAAAGCAAGAAGGCGTACTATCCGCTGCTCTGGTGCGGCGAGAACAACGGCGTCGGCGGAGGCGCGTTCTGGCTGTGGCTCTACGACAGCTCGCTGCGCTTCGACGTGCGCGACCCGCAGGACCGCTACTGCACCGCTTCGACGAAAGAGTGGGCGGCGGGGGAGTGGGTGCACATCGCCGCCGCGTGGGACTGCGACAAAGGGCTTTCGCTCTGGGTGAACGGCATGAAGCGCGCCGAGCGCGAGACGACGTGGAAGCCCGAGGGCGTCGCTCCGCTCCTGATCGGCACGGGCAATTCGCCCTGCGAGGGCCGCGCCGCCGGCGGCGCGCTCGACGAGCTGAAGGTGTTTGACCGGCCGCTGACGGCCGAAGAGATCCAAGCCGACTTCGCCGGCACGCTCCCGCTGACCCCCGCTCCGGCCGCCACGCCCGCGCAGCTCGCCGCCGCACGCAAGGCGCCGCCCGCGCGCGAGAGGGAGCCGCTCGAAACCCTCTTCCACCTCGACTTCGACACCGGCTTCGCAGCCTCCGCGGCGCGCGGCGAGCGGGAGCCGACCAACGCGAACCGGCCGTCGCTCGTGCCGGGCGTGTCGGGCCAGGCCGCGCAGTTCGGCCCGCGCCAGTCGCTCCGCTACCTCGAGGACAAGAACCTGCGCAAGGAGTGCGGCTCGATCTCGGTCTGGGTGCAGACGCCGGTCGACGGAAACAACGCCAAGGAGTGGCTCCACATCTTCCGCGAGGAGGGGCCCAACAAGCCGGGCGCCAACGCGTTGTGGCTCTGGCTCTTCCCGCAGCACGGCCTGCGCTGGGACCCGCGCGACAAAGAGGACAGCAACGTCCTGCTCGCCCACTCGTCGACCTGGAAGAAGGGGGAGTGGCACCACGTCATCGCGTGCTGGGACGCGCTGCGCGGCACGACCGTCTATGTCGACGGCAAGCTGCGCTCCTTCGGCAGCGCCGGCGACAGCGGCAAGAAGTTCATTCCGATCTCGTGGGAGCCGGTCAGCTACCCGGCCTTCATCGTGGGCGCGGACGCCGTCGAAGGCCACCGGCCGTGGCAGGGCGCGATCGATGAGTTCAAAATCTTCAGCCGGCCGCTCACTCCCGACGAGGCGCGCGCGGAGTACGGCCGCTTCTGCGCCGTGCCCGTGGAGGTGGCCGCGCTCGACCCGTACCTGTGGGCGGGCGCGGAAGATACGCTGACCTTGTCGCTCGAGAATCTGAAAGGGGCGCCCGCCCGGGCGAGCGCGGCCTACGCGGTCAAGGACGCCGCCGGCGCCGCCGTGGCTCAGGGCGAGCTGGGCGCTCTGGCGCTCGCCGCGGACAAGCGGCTGCACGTTCCGCTCAAGCTGAGCCTGCCGCAGAAGGGGCCTTACGCGCTGACCGTCACGGTGAAGACCGACGCCGGCTCGCGCACGTTTGCGACCGAGGTCTACGCCCTGAGCCGCAGCGAGCCGGCGCAGCAAGGCAAGCGCGCGCTGGTCGCCGTGGCCGAGGTCGACGCCGCCGCGCAGGCGGAGGTTGTCGAGTCTGCGCCGTCGAAGGTGGTCGACTCGCCGCTTGGCAAGTACCGCGAGGCGGGCGGCGGCCGCAACGACCGCTTCGCGCTGACCTTCCAAATCGCCGAGCCGCACGCGCCGCACGTCGCGGTCGTGACCTACCCTGACGACAAGCCGCGCACGATGGAGGCGATGCTGCAGCCGCTGGACGTCCGGCACGACTACCAGGCGCAGACCGGCGTCTTCACGGGCGACGAGTATCCGCTCTCGCACGCGATGCAGGAGCAGAAGATCGTCTTCTGGCCGCAGGGCACCAACATGAGCTTCGTCTTCATGACGGTCGAAAAGGACCGCCCCGCCGCCGTCAAGTCGCTCAAGATCTACAAGCTGGACGGAGGCTTTCCGCGGCTGGCGGTCAAGCCGTTCGCGGGCAGCGTGCCGGCGCGCGAGATCGGCCTCTACCACGAGGACCCGGTCTTCGCCGACTGCTACGGCTCGCTGCCGGGCAACCCCGACATGCACTTCTTTCCGCAGTTCGAGACGGTGATCGACCGCATGCTCGACTACCACCAGTCGTTCGGCATGAGCACCGTGCACTATCCCGTCTCGTGGTACCACGGACCGCTCTTTGGCTCCGAGGCCGAGCCTCTGACCGACTTCGGCGGGCGCGCGCACCCGGCCGGCTTCCCGAAGTACCTGCTACGCCGTCTGGCCGCGCGCGGCATGTCCTTCAACGCGTGGCTGCACCTGCATCAGATCGACAGCCTGCTGCCCTACACGATCACCGACGACGACCGCGTGCGGGCCGGCGAGGAGACGGTGCTCAACATGCGCTTCGACAACCGGCTCTTCTACCGCGCGTGGCACGGCCGCGACCCCGTCTACAACCCGCTCGACCCGCGCGTGCAGGAGGCGGTCAAGCGCCAGTTCGCCGAGCTCGCCGAGCGCTATGGCTCCGAGCCGGCGCTGACCGGCGTCACGCTGAACACCGTGCGCCACTCGATCTTCGCCTTCGGCTCGCTCGACTCGGGCTACAACGACGTGAACCTCTCGCGCTTCCAGAAGGAGACCGGCATCAAGATCCCGGTGGACGGCAAGGACCGCTTCCGCTTCGCCAAGAGCTACCAGTGGCTGATGGCCAACGCCAAAGAGCCGTGGATCCAGTGGCGCTGCCGCAAGCTGCACGACTACTACAAGGAGCTGGCGGGCCTGCTCCGCGCCAAGCGCCCGGACCTGACCTTGGGCGTGGTGATCTTCGCGGCCGAGGACGCCAAAGCTTCGGCCGACTACCTCGACCCCTCTCAGCGCGCGCTGCAGTGGGCCCGCGAGCAGGGCCTCGACCCCGAGCTCTACGTGAGGGACCCCGAGATCGTCTTCCGCTACTCCATGGTGCCCGCCGACCTGCGCTGGCGGCGGGCGCACGGCGCGACGGAGCCACAGGTCTACGACACGCGCACGGTCGACAGCGCGCCTGAGAAGGTCGCGCCGATCGCCCTCACGCCCTCGGCGAGCGTCAACATGCACGACCGCTACTTCGAGAACGACGTCGCGGAGAAGGCTCCGCTCAAAGGGCTTTCCGTTAAAACGAAAGAGTGCGCGTGGCGCGTCTCCGCCCTCAACGGCAACACGGTGCACGGGCTCGAGAACCACGTCTTCGCGCTGAACAACCTCGACGCGCTGACGATCACCAAGGGCGGCTTCCTCGTCGGCACGTTCGGCATCGAGGACAAGCTCGCGCGCTTCGCCAAGGCATACCGCGCGCTGCCGGCCGTGAAGTTCGACGACGTCGCGGGGCTCGCCGACCCCGTGCGCGTGCGCCAGAAAGTCGTCGACGGCGCCAACATTTTCTATGTGCTGAACCGCCTGCCGTACGCGGTCGATGTGGAGCTGCGGCTGGCCGGCGCGGAGGCGGCCGACCTCGTGAGCGGCGAGACGTCGTCGGGCGGCAAGCTGACGCTCAAGCTGCGGCCCTACGACCTGCGCAGCTTCCGGCAGGCTGACGCGCAGGGCCGCGTCCAAGGCGGCTCGGCGACTGTCGCGGCGGAGGTCGTCGCCGGCCTGGCGAAGCAGGTCGCCGCGGCGGACGCGCGCTTCCGCGACCAGTCGGCGAAGGGCGAAGACCTCGCGGCGGTGAAGCCGTACCTCGAGAAGGCCAAGCAGGGCCTGGCCGACAAGGAGTATGCGCGGCTGCACTTCCTGCTGCAGGAGGCGTGGGCGTATAAGCTGAAGTGAGGCGTTCGCTCTAGCTCTCGGGCGCCGGGCGGCGGAACCGCCCGGGCGTCGTGCGCTCGAGGGTCCGGAAGACGCGGATGAAGTGGGGCAGGCTGTTGAATCCGCATGCGAAGCAGATCTCCGAGACCGACTGCTCGCTCGTTTTGAGCAATCGCTTCGCTTCTTCCAGCCGGACGCGCTGCACATACCGCGTGAACGCGACGCCGGTCTCTCTGCGAAAGAGGTGCGAGAAATGCGCGGGCGACAGCCCCGCGTGAGAGGCGGCTCCGACCAGCCCGAGGTCGGGGTCGGTGAAGCGCTCGGCCACGTACTCCTTCGCTTTGCGGAGCTCAGTCCGCTCGAGGCGCGACTCGAGGTCGCGAATGCGGTGCAGGCTCTCGCAGAGCTGCACAGAATAGATTTCGAGCAGCCGCATGACGCACCGGATCTTCTCCTCCGGAAGGTAGGGGGCCGACCAGTAGGCGCGCCGCAGCTCGCCCGGCGCGGCGTTGAGCCACGCCAGACGGCGGCGGATGCGGGCGAGCCCCTCTTGGCTGGGCGGCTCTGTAAGGAGCTGTCCGCTGGAGATGCTGGCGACGTGCCTGCCCTGCACGAAGATCGGCAGGTTGATGTCATAGAAGCCGGCGTGGCAGCGGTAGAGCAGCGGCTTGCCCAGCAGCCCGGCCTTGAGGTTGTTCCTCAAATCGCAGGCGTTGCAGCGCGACGCGCCTTTCTCCGTGGTGCGGATGAGCCGGCAGATCCGGTTCTTGTTGCCGTCGCCGAACGGGATGTGGAACTCGCCTTCGGGCGAAAGCAGCGTCATGGCAATGCCCGCCAGGTCCGCCAGAACCTCGCTGAAGCGCGTGAAGTCCGGCGAGGCGGCCAAATGCTCGAAAATCGGGTTGGAGCGTCGCGTGCGGTTCATTGTCGAAAATTATCGGAATAACCGAAAGAAACGTTAACATATTCGAAAGAAAAGAGAAGCCAAATAATCGTCCGCATCGTACACTCGGAAGAAACCTGAGGGGGAATCTAACCGAGAGGGGCCATCGCCATGAACCGTTTCATTCGTATCGCGCTCATCGCGTTCCCGCTGTGCGCGGCTACGGCCGTCGCCGCCGATGCCGTCGTTCCGAAAGTCGCCGACGTGCTCCAGCCGGTCGCGCTGAAGCAGGCGGAGCTGTCGGGGGAGGTGGGCCGGCGGGTCGGCGACCTCATCTACGCGAACTTTTTGGCGCTCGATGCGGACAACTTCTTTGTCGCGCCGTTTCGGTCGAGGCCCTTCACCAACGGCTACCACTACGTCGGCGTGGGAAAGGTCATCGACGCGGGCAGCCTGTTCGCGGCGTACACGGGCGACCCGCAGGTCGCGGAGAAGACGCGCCGCCTGATCGACGGCGTCATCGGCACGCGCGACGCCGACGGCTACATCGGCACCTTCAAGCCCGAGCCTGAGGACCGCCAGAACCACTGGAACTGGGTGCTGCACGAGCAGGAGTATCTGCTGCTCGGGCTGACCCGCAACGCGCTGCTCACGCAGAACGCCAAGGCGCTGCAGGACGCGCGGGCGCTTGCCGACTACGTGATTCGCACGTTCTCGAAAGACCCGCACCCCGAGCAGATCTGCACGGCGGGACTTCCCGAGGCGTTCCTCGCGCTCTACCGGGCGACCGGCGAGCCCAAGTATTTGGAGTTCGCTGCCAGCGCCCGCCACGGCAACGGCACGGCCGAGATCACGTGCGCGTCGTTGCGGGACTGGCGCCAGACGTTCGAAACGAAGCCGGCGCACGTCTACGTGATGCTGGCGCGCTGCTACGCGCAGACGGAGCTCTACCGCCTGGACGGGGCGCCGTCGCTGCTGGACATGTCGGCGTACATGCGCCGCGAGCTGCTGCGCCCGGGCGGCGGCCTGAACGCGGTCGGCTCGGCGTCGGACGGCGAGCACTTCTCCTACACTCAGAACGGCGCGGGTATGATCGGCGAGTCGTGCGTGACCGCCTACCTGGTGCGCTGGCTGGACAGCCTGATGCGTCTGGAGGGCGACCTCCGCTACGGCGACATCATGGAGCGGACAATCTACAACGCGCTCTTCGCGGCGCAGGAGCCCGCAGGCCGCAAGCTACGGTATTTCACGCCGTTCACCGGCGCCCGCGCCTATTACGACCAGGACGGCTTCTGCTGCCCGGGCAACTATCGCCGCATCGTGGCGGAGCTGCCGCAGAAGGTGTACTACCGGTTTGCGGACAACGGCATCGCGGTCAATCTGTTCAGCGCCTCGAAGGTCAGCGTGCCGCTCGCGGGCGGCGTTACGGTGGCGCTTGCCCAGGAGACGGACTACCCGAACACCGGGCACGTGGTGATTCGCGTCTCGCCCTCGCGCGAGGCGGCCTTCCCGCTTCGCCTGCGCATTCCCCGGTGGTGCCGGAGCGCCACGGTTCAGCTCAACGGCGAGGCCCCGGTTCCCGCCGCCTCCGGCGCCAAGCCGCTCGAGCTTCGCCGAACGTGGAAGGCCGGCGACACGGTGACGCTGGAGATGCCGATGGCGTGGCGCTTTGTCAGGGGGCACCAGCTGCAGGAAGGCAAGGCGGCTCTGATGCGCGGGCCTGTCGTCTACTGCCTGGGCGCGGCACAGAACGCCGAGGCGCTGAAGAAGTATCCGAACTTCAGCGGCATCGTGGTCGATCCGAAGAGCGTCGGCGAGCCGGAGCCCGACGCCTCCGTCCGCCCGGACGGAAGGAAGGTCAAAGTCGGCGCGTGGGTCGAGGCGCCGGGGGCGTGGAGCAAGGGCGCGCCGCGCGAGACGCTGACCTTCACGGAGTTCGTCGATCCGACGGGCCTCGCGACGTTTGTCCACGTGCTGGACCTCGGGCAGGCGGTCGAGGACGAGCTGGTGTCGGACTGCTTCGCAGGCCAGTGACACTGCGTGAAAGGGGCGGGGAGCGCGGCCGCGGCGCCTGTTGGTGTCCCGGCTTCCGCAGGCCCGGTCATGCGTAAGCCGCCTAAAGGCGGGCCACCAACGCTGGCAACAAGGCGCAGATGAGGCGCGGGCGTCTCGCCCGCGTTGTGGCCGCCTGAAGGCGGTACACCAGCCCTTGTCAGAAGGGCTTGAAGGAGGGTGCTTTGCAAACGAAAAAGGTCAGACAAGCTCGCTGGGCAGCAACCGGTGTTGTCGCCTGTTCAATTCTCGGTTCGCTCGCCGATGCGCGCGCCCAGGCCGTTTGGGGCAGCGAGGCGCCGCAGGTTCAGACGCATTGCAGCGGGGTGCCCGTTAAGCGCTTCGGCTTCTGCTGGGTGCTGGACGGGGCGCCGACGCTGCTCGACGACGCGCCTTATCAGCTCGGCAATGCCGCCTCGCGCGTCAAAGTGCATCCGAAGGAGAGCGGCGCGATCGCCAAGAACTATCTCGGCGTGACGACCACGCGCATGCCGCGCACCACCGCGAACGACTACCTGCCGCTCGAGGCGGTCCAACTGATCGACGGCGACCCGCAGACGTGCTGGATGAGCCGGAGCCAGACGCAGCCAGATGCGCAGCCCGTCTGGATCAGGTTGGACTTTCCGGTGGAGCAGGAGGTCTGCCGCGTGGTGCTCCGCAAGCGGCCGGCGTCGGACCAGATGCGCAGTCCGCTGGGGTGGGGGCCGATTCCGGGCGCCGCCGAGGTCGGGCGCGGCGTGCCCGCTTCGCTGTCGATAAAAGGCAGCCGCGACGGGCGCACGTGGGCCACGCTGTACGACGGGCCGGCCGGCGACGCGACCAACCGCGCCGAGTGCGCCTTCACGTTTGCGGCCGTGCCGGTCAAGCAGCTCTGGATCACGGCGGGAGCGCTGCCGCTGGTCGAGAACATCCTGTACGCGTTTTCCCTTGCGGAGCTCGAGGTCTACGACGCGCGCGGCGACAACGTCGCGCTGGTTTCGCGCGGCACGGGCATCACGGTCAGCTCGACGTACCACAGCCCCGGGCAGGAGCTCGCCGCGCACCGCTGGTACTGGCCGCTTCACTACAATGCCGGATTCAAGTGGGCGCGCATCGGCTACCACGACGATCCGATCAACTGGCACTGGGTGGAGAAGTCAAAAGGCGTCTTCGAGGTCGATCCCGCCGCCGACGCCGCGGTCACCGAGCTCGCGTCCAACGGCGTGAACGTGGTGATGGCGCTCAACTTCGGCAACCGGCTCTACAGCGGCCCGTCGGGGCGTGCGGTCCCGCAGCTCTGGGAGTGGAACTACGACATGCCGGCGCCGCCGACCACGCCGGAGGCGCTCGCCGCGTGGACGCGTTACGTCGAGTTCATGGTTGCGCACTTCCGCGGGCGCGTGCACACGTTCGAGGTGTGGAACGAGTGGAACATCCCCTGCTACTGGGGCGCGCAGCCGAACGTCGAGCACTATCTGGCGGTCTCGCGGGCCGCCATCCCGGTGCTCCGCCGCCTCGCGCCGGAGGCCCGGGTCATGATGGGCTCGTGGGCCGGCTTCCCGCACGGCATCAGCGGGTGGAAACCCGAGGAGCGGGAGAACAAGCTCAAGGCCTTCAACTACCTGCAGGCCACGCGCGCGCTCGCCTCCGAGGTCGACGAGATCGGCTGGCACCCGTTCTACCAGACCGACCCGGAGCGGCTGAGGAGCTACACGGCGGATGTGAAGGCGCTGCAGCGCTGGCTCGGCGAGGTGGGCTTCAAGGGGCACTGCATGGTCACGGAGTGGAACTACAGCGCGCTCTATCCGGAGATGTCGGACGAGGCCGCAGCCAAAGCGTGGTGCGGCAAGTTCCGGATGACGGAGATGGAGAAAGCCAAGACGGTCGCGCAGGTTTTTGCGCGCCACGCGGGCCTGGGCCTCGAGTCCTTTTTCTGCGAGATGTACTTCCCGCAGTTCGGGGTTCTCGACCTGAGCCTGCTGCGGCGATCGTTCGACGCGGACCCGATCCCGCCGCTGCAGCCGCAGGCGGCCTTCTACGTGGCGCGCAACCTCGCCACGATGATGGAGGGCTTTGAGCCTGCGGAGTTCAGATGCGCGGTCAGCCCGCAGGTCGCCGACTTGGAGGTCTTCACGTTCGATGCGCCGGGCGGACGGGCGGTCGCGCTCTGGCGCGGCGGTCGCGCGCGGGACCGCTGCGAACCCGTTCCGGTGACGCTGCGCGTGGCCGGTCCGGCCCGCTCGGCGGCGGCCTTTGATCCGGTCAACGGCGTGAGCCAGAATCTCTTGATCCAAGCCGGGAGAGAGGAGACGACGATTGCGGACCTGTTGGTCGGCGACGCGCCCCTCATCGTCCGGGTGAATGAGTGAGGGGCTGGCCAGCCCCATGCGGAAAGGACAAAACGATGGAACGCCTAGCACGATTTCGAATTTTCCCGATGGCCCTCTCTTTCTCCATGGCAAGCCTGCTGACCTCGTGCAGCACATTCGGGGTGGCAACCCGCGCAATCCCGCCTGGGGCGGCTGAGCTGGGCTACACGAAGTGCGCCATAGACGAGCGTCCCCGCGTGTCGGACATTGCGCCGGGAAAGAGCGGCGACTACGCGTGGTTCAGCGGCCAGTGGTATACCGCCCAGCCGCCGAGCCTCGAGCGCTACCAGATGGTCGACGGCGTGCTGGCGCTGAAGCTCGGCGGCGACCTCGTGAGCGCGCCGCGCGACTTTTCGGCGCCGGGTCTCCTGCCCGCGCTGCCGGGCGACAAGGGGTTTTACGTCGAGTTCGACGTGCGGCTCTCGGACGACGATCCCGACCACTGGCCCGCGGTGTGGCTGATGCCGTGGGAGCACAACGGCCGGCAGGAGGACCGCTACGCGGGTGATCCCAAGGGGTATGAGCGTTGGATGGAACTGGACGTCGACGAGGGCGGCTTCGGTCCGGGGCTCACCGGCACGGTGCACAGCTGGAGCGACACCTATCCGCACTACAGGCACGTCCAGAATCCGAACAACGTGCGCAAAGAGCCCCTCGACCGCAGCCTGCCGCACACCTTCGGCGCGAGCTACGATCCCAAGACCCAGACGGCGACGTGGTGGCTGGACGGCGTGCGGCAGATGAGCGCGACCGCGCCGCACGTGCCGGAGGTTGCGGCCCGGCAGCGCTTCTACCTGATTCTCAGCGCGCAGAGCCACAGGGCCAAGAAGGACTACCTCATGTTCGTGAGCGGCGTGCGCGCCTTCGTGCCGCCGGACTCGCCGCTGCCGAGTGTCCCGTAAGGGCCTGGCGTCTCAGGGGAGAGGCTGAGCGGAGGGGGCTTTCGGTGTGCGCCACTTGATCACGTGGTAAACCGCCGGGGCCGGTCCGGCGTTGCGGATCCCATGCGGCTGGTTGGCGGCTGCGAAGATCACGGAGCCTGCGCCGACCTGTCGGAGCTCGCCGTCGACGGCGATCTCGACGGTGCCCTCTTTGATGACGTAAAGCTCCTCTTCCGGGTGACGGTGCGCGGGGTGCGGATCCTGCCCGGGGTTCAGGGTCGTGACGTGGCACTCCAGCTCCTCCAGCAGGGCCGTGGGCGCCTGGAAACATTTGCGGACAGAGCCCGATGGGGTCGGTTTGGCAGCGAGGGCTGTCCAGTCGAAAACGGAAGACGTCAACGCGGGGGCGCGCGTGGATTGCGCGAGGACGATCGCCGTTGCCGCGCAGGTGAGAACGAGGGACGAGACGGCGATATTCTTCAAGGACATACTCACTCTTGTTTTAACAATCGCCCGAATCAGTTTGTTCCTAATCGAGCCGCTGTGGCTGCGACGTGTCCTGCCAGGCTTGTCACAAACGTTTTCAGGCTTGTCATGGGAGATACGTCAGAATAGTCGCCGGCCTTGGCCGCACGACGTGGAGATGTCATGACGGACGCGGTTGTGTATAATTGTTCTTGTACCAATTTCTGGCAAAGAAAGTCGTACCGTTTGATATAGGAAGCGTTTTTGAACTCGTCGAAGATGGGGAAATGAGGCGAGCACTCTTTGACGGCCGATTGCGAACCCGGCGCGTCTTCCACCAGCATGAGCCACCCAACGAAAGGGCGAGGACTCTGACCGAAGGCCCCCTCGCGGTAAGCGGTCCAGAAGTCATGCGCTGTTCCGATTGCCTCTTCTGTTCGATTGTTAAAATTGTTGCCGAAAGAGGGGCCCACTTGGCTCTTCAACTCGACGGCGGCGATCAAGTCGTGTCGATAGGTGACAAGAATATCCCATAATTTGGTCGGCCGAAAGTATCCGGGCAAGGTCAGAACGGCCCTTTCCCGATGGATTTGTGCCTCCGCTAATCCATTGGCTCGAACAATGTCACAGATGAGGTCGGCAAACCGGTCCATGTTCTTGCCTGCGGTGACTCCCGCACGTCCGCCCGGGTCCGTCTTTCCAGAGGCCTTCTGTTTCTTGGCCGCTTTGTCGCGACTCCGCCAGAACGCTCGCACCGCTTGGGCGGCCTTTTTGTCATAGTCGGCCAGATCAAGTGCCATCGTTATCCCTCGTTTGAGAGCAGCGTCTGCTCGGCTTCCGTCAGATCAAAAAGCTGATACGACAATCGGTTACACGCCGCAACATCGCGCTCGACCGCGGCACGGATCAATCCGCCCCGCACCGTCTCGGGGACCTCCTGCCAGTGAGGGAGGTGTATGCGACGCAAATACTGTGCTTGGAACCGCAGGTATCCCCCGCGCATCTGCGTGGAGTAAGAGGAAATGGCCAAACGGATGATCGTCGACATCAAAACCGCCTGAAGCGCGCGCAAGTCCCATGTGTCGGAGACGACATAGTACAAATTGTGGTGCGGATAGAGGTTGCCCCCTTCATACACAATGTGGGCGGCCCCTTTGATATCCGGAATCAACAGCTTGGGTCGAAGGGTCAGTTCGGGCTGAATGCGGTCGATCGTCCGATACCAGTTGTTTGGATTCGCCTGAGCACAATGGCGCCGCGCAAGAATCTCTTTCCGGACCGTGAGATAGCCACTCAAACGCGGATATTGCTTCAGGTCGACGAGACATCCATCGGCTGTAAACGGATTGATGACGCCTTGTCCGCGCCACACGACTTCTCCGGTTTCGATGTCGCGTGTTGTCGCCAAAGGCAATTTACGGTCATCCTCGACGTCCAAAGAGTCGAATGGCCCAATGAACGCTTGATCTGCGCCCGTAGCGACGCCAATTCCTATTTTACATCCAGTTTCCTCGATGCAAGGAAAAGACTGTTCGAGGCGGCGCAGCAGACGGGTCTTATCGGAGGAGTCGAACAGCCAAGGACGATCCTCATGAGCCACATCCGTCTGGTTACGCACGGCCGAACATGCACGGAGGGGCCGCCTGGATGTTAACTCCGCGGCAAGTTTCTTCAGGTGTGATCGGTCGATGATCGGTTTGAACGCGATCCGTGTACAGGGGCTCTTCTTCTTGCTGATGACAGTGATGGCCGGATAGGTGGCAACTTCACGCATGAACGCCGGCGTATCAACCATGTCGACGAAGATATCCAAGTGAAAGTGCCTTGCGATCAGTTGCCGCAAGGGGCCGCCATATCGGTTCTTCATCCAACGGTCCGCACAGATGAAGCCAAGAACACCGGTTGGCGCTAGCAATTGAAGCGACCGTTCAATAAAGGGGACGTAAAGGTCCGCGCGGTCGTAAAGCGTGTGGTACCGCTTGCGATACTCGGTGAGCAGCGGTGTAGGTATCCGCTCTTGCCTGACATAAGGCGGATTGCCGATGATGAAGTCAAAGTGCGCTTCCAGAGGGGCAAGCAAGAAGTCATCTTGAATGAGCCAGGCAGCCGCAAGGGCGTTCGCGGACCCCTCGTCGAAGCCGACTTCACACAGATGGCGGACGACAAGGAGACGCGTTCGCGAATACGTTTCTTTGTGCAATTCAACGGCGCAAATACAATCCGCCAAATCAGCGGTGACGGGTGCCGTCCCCTTTTGACGCGACCAGGCCTCAATCAGCCTGTCTATGCACGCGATAAGAAACTCGCCTCCCCCGAACGAGGGTTCAAGCACGCGTTTCAGGTAGAGGGGCTTATCCGATGTGTAGCCGGCGAGATCCAGAATGAAATCGACCACCTCCGGCCGCGTGAAAATGGCGCCGCGGTCTTCAGTGTTTCCTTGCAAGGACAACAATTCAATAGCGGCTGAAACCTTAGGGGGCAAACCGTCCAAAGGCACGCCGAAAAGATCCGTGTCGGGTTGTTTATGGGCGACGTTCATGAGGGCTCATGTTCGAGACGCGCACATTGTAACACGGGGCGGAGACATCAACAACACGGTGCTCGCCCTTGAAGGCAAAAAACGGCGCGCCCGGTGAGGGGCGCGCCGTTCGACCCGTGCGGGGCAGGTTAGGCCGTCTTGCCGAGGATCGCGGCGAGGTCTTCGTCCGCGGTCTTGATGGGCGTGAGGCCGAACTTCTCGACGAGCACGTTGAGCACGGTCGGCGAGACGAAGGCCGGCAGGCTGGGCCCGATGCGGATGTTCTTGATGCCGAGCGCGAGGAGGGTCAGCAGGATGCAGACCGCCTTCTGTTCGTACCAGGAGAGCACCAGCGTCAGCGGCAGGTCGTTGACGCCGCAGCCGAAGACGTTGGCGAGGGCGACGGCGACCTGGATCGCGGAGTAGGCGTCGTTGCACTGGCCCATGTCGAGCAGGCGCGGGATGCCTCCGATGTCCCCGAGCTTGGCCTGCAGGTGGTTGAAGCGGAACTTGCCGCAGGCCAGCGTCAGGATGAGCGTATCTTTCGGGGCCTTCTCCACGAACTCCGTGTAGTAGTCGCGTCCCAGCTTGGCGCCGTCGCAGCCGCCGACGAGGAAGATGTGCTTCACCGCGCCGGACTTGACCGCCGCGACCACCTTGTCGGCCACCGACAGCACCGCGTTGCGGGCGAAGCCGGTCAGGAGCGGCTCGCCGGCCTTCTCCTCGGTCCAGCCGCCGAGCTTGATCGCGTGGGCGATGAGGCCCGAGAAGTCCTTGTGGCCCTTTTCATCCGCCGCGATGTGGGTGACGCCGGGCCAGCCGACCTCGGCCGTGGTGTAAAGGTTGCCGGCGTAGGTGGGCTTGGGCGGCATCAGGCAATTGGTGGTGTAGAGCACGACGCCCGGCAGGCCGTCGAACTCCTTCTGCTGGTTCTGCCAGGCCGTGCCGAAGTTGCCCTTGAGCTGAGGATACTTCTTGAGTTCGGGATAGGCGTGGGCCGGCAGCATCTCGCCGTGCGTGTAGACGTTGACGCCCTTTCCGGCGGTCTGCTCCAGCAACATCTTGAGGTCGTGCAGGTCGTGGCCGGTGACCACGATGAAGGGGCCTTTGAACTGGGTGGTGGGAACCGGGGTCGGCACCGGGTGGCCGTAGGCTTCCGTGTTCGCGGCGTCGAGCAGGCCCATGCACTTGAGGTTGACGTTGCCGAATTCGAGGATCAGTCCGAGCCAGCCTTCGACGGTGTGGTCGTCGCCGAGGGCCTTCATGCCTTTGAGGAACCAGCCCGAGACTTCCGGATCGGTCTTGCCGAGCACGCGGGCGTGGTGGGCGTAGGCGGCCATGCCGCGCAGCCCGAAGAGCAGCGTGGAGCGGAGCGAGACGATGTCGGCGTCGCCGTGGAAGAGGTTTTCAGGGGCGAAGGCCGGCGCGCCGCCATACTTTTCGACGGCCCGCAGGATGCGGTCGCGCATCGCTTTGAGATCGGCGTCGTCGAAGTTGACGTTGGTGACGGTCATGAACAGCGCGTCCATGAAGAGCGCTTCGCACTTCGAGCAGGCGGGCTTGCCGTCGGCCGCGCGCGCCAAGGTGACGAGGGCGGCGGTGATCTCGTCCTGCAGCTGGGCGGTCTCGGGCTTTTTGCCGCAGACGCCCATGCGGGTGCAGCCTTTGCCGCCCGCGGTTTGTTCGCACTGGAAACAGAACATGTCGCTCATGGTTTTACTCCTTGGTTTGTTTTGTTGTGCCTTATTCTTCGAGAATGGTTCCGTCGGTCGAGATCGTGACCACGTGCCACGGGATCATCTTGCCGCTGTTGATCAGCGCCTGTTTGGTGGCGTTGGCGATGCCGGCGCAGCAGGGTACCTCCATGCGCAGCACGGTGACGCTGCGGATCTCGTTGGCCTGCAGGATCGCGGTGAGTTTTTCGGAATAGTCGCCCTCGTCCAGCTTGGGGCAGCCGATCAGCGTGACCTTGTTGGCCATGAAGCGCCGGTGGATGTCCGGATAGGCGAAGGCGGTGCAGTCCGCGGCGATCAGCAGCGCCGCGTGCTTGAGGTAGGGCGCGTTGACCGGCACCAGCTTGATCTGCACCGGCCAGTTGACCAGCGCGGAAGCCGGAGCCGCTTGGGGCTCGGTGCCGGCCGGCGCCGCGGCTGCCGGAGCCCGGACGATGGTCTTGGCCATTTTGCCGGGGCAGCCGCAGGCCAGCGGGGGCGGCGCGGCGGGCGCCGGCGCGGGGGCGGCGTGCTTCCCGGCGGACTGCTTGGCGGCGACCGCGGCCTCGTCGAAGGCGTCGGCCTCGCGCTCGATGATCTTGATCGCGCCGGTGGGGCACTCGGGCAGGCAGGCGCCCAGTCCGTCGCAGTAGCTGTCGGAAACCAGCTTGGCCTTGCCGTCCACCATCTGGAGCGCGCCTTCGTGGCAGGCGCTGACACAGAGGCCGCAGCCGTTGCAGAGGGTTTCGTCGATGGAGATGATTTTGCGCTTCATGTGGTTGTCCTCCCGTGCGTTAAGCCGTTTTCTTCCCGATCCGGTTCCGCTTCAGCGACCGGACCACGCTGTCGAGCGTGACCGTCTCCAGCAGAGCCACCAGACGCTCGTTCTCCTTCGCCATCAGCTTGCCCAAGGCGCAGCCGTCGCCCTTGCAGATGTCGTGCTTCAGCAGGCAGCCCTTGTAGTGAGGGGTGCCGCCGGCTGCGACATAGATCTCCAGCAAGGTGATCTTCTCCGGAGCCCGCGCCAGCTTGGCGCCGCCCGTGGGGCCCCGCTCGGTCTCGAGCAGGCCCGCCCGCACCAGTTGCTGCACGACCTTCGCGAAGTGGTGGGCCGAGAAGCCCAGCTTGTCGGAGAGCTCCCGGGCCGACTGGAACCGCTCCGGCTCCTCGGCGAGGCACGCGCAGGTGTGCAGCGCGATCGACATCGCCTCTGAGATGTTCAGCAGTCCGAGCATAGGTGAGCCACCTTTCGTTCCTGATTTCGGTATCAAAGTACCAAATTGCTTAAACGGCGTCAACGGGGGAGTGAAATTTTTTTTGCGGGCCCTCCTGGGGCACCTGCCGAGGCAGAAAAAAATGAGGCGGGAAACCCGCAACGAATCTTTTTTCCGACCCCCGATTGTGATTAAATATTCGCTCCTTCAAAAACCAAAGGACTCCTATGGCTATCGACCTCAAAGCCGCCTATAAGACCATCATGGACGACCACTTTACGCCGCAGATGGAGATCTCCTTCATCGACGGCGACAAGCGCCAGACCCTGTGCTTCGAAAAAGTCGCGTGGGTGATCGACGGCGAACAGAAAGGGCTGCGCTACGGCGAAAATCCGGGGCAGGAATCCGCCCTGTATAAGCTGGTGAACGGCAACCTCGCGCTCGGCGAAGTCACTGCGCTGGCCCCCGGCCGCTACCTCGCCTCCGATCCCGAGCTGCTGCAGTCCGGCAAGCATCCCGGCAAGACCAACCTGACCGACGCCGACAACGCGCTCAACATCCTGCGCTATCTCGACGATACGCCCTGCGCCGTGATCGTCAAGCACAACAACCCCTGCGGCGTGGCCAAGGCGTCGAACCTGACCGAAGCCTACTTCCGCGCCAACAAGGCGGACCGTCTCGCCGCGTTCGGCGGCTGCATCGCCCTCAACCGCGAGGTCGATCTGGAAACGGCCAAGCTCGTGGCCGAGAACTATGCCGAGGTCGTGGTCGCGCCCGAGTTCGGCCCCGGCGTGATGGAGCTTTTCGCCACCAAGAAAAACCTGCGCGTCATGCGGATCAACAACATGGCGCGCCTCACGGAGTTCGTGGCGCAGCGCGTCGTCGACTTCAAGTCGCTGATCGACGGCGGCATTGTCGCCCAGTGGTCGTTCGTGCCCGAAGCCCGCAAGGCCGGCCAGCTCATGCCCGCCGAGTGCACGATGAAAGACGGCACCGTCAAACGCATCAAGCGCCTGCCCACGCCGCAGGAATACGAGGACCTGATTTTCGGCTGGCTCGTCGAGGCCGGCGTCACCAGCAACTCCGTGCTCTATGTGAAAGACGGCGCGACCGTCGGCATCGGCACGGGCGAGCAGGACCGCGTGGGCGTCGCCGAGATCGCCCGCGACAAGGCCTACCGCAAGCTGGCCGACTGGATCTCGTGGGAGAAGTACGCCACGCCCTACAACGAGCTCGTGCTGAAGTTCGGCGACCAGGGCAAGACGCGCGTGGCGGAGATCGACGAGGAGGTCAAGGCGCGCAAGGGCGGACTGACCGGCTGCAGCATGGTCTCCGACGCCTTCTTCCCCTTCCGCGACGGCGCGGAGGTCGGCATCCGCGAAGGCATCACGGCGATCGTCCAGCCCGGCGGCGCGATCCGCGACTGGGACGTGATCGACTGCTGCAACGACGCCAATGTCGCGATGGTCTTCACCGGCCAGCGCAGCTTCAGGCACTAGGCCCGCGCCCCCCGCCCCGCTGGCGGGCGAGCGTCCCGGCAAGCCGCCGGACGCCCGCCCGCCGTGTTCCGCCGCAGCCGCCACGGAGGCCTGCCATGAGATTCGCTTCTCTTCCGTTTCTCCTCGCCGTCGCCCTGCACGTGTCCTGCCGGTCGCAGGCCGAAACGCCCGCGGAGCAGCTGACGCAGGCGACCTTCAAAGTGTTCAACCCCGGCTCCACGGCCACCGGCTTCCTCGTGAGCGACACCGCGCCGACGGCCGGCAGGACCAATGTGGTGCTCGTCTCCGCGAACCACACTTTCGCGAACGCCAAGGGCGACCACGTGTTGCTGGTCTGCCGGATGAGGGACGCGGACGGCGCGTGGCGGCGGTTCGACCACAAGATCGTCATCCGGCAAGGCACCAACGCGCTCTGGACCTGCCACCCCTCGCAGGATGTGGCCGTCATCCGCTGCGCGCTGCCGCCGACGGCGGTTTTCGAGGCCTTGCCGCGCGCGGCGCTCGCCGACAGGGCCAGCGCCGAAGCGCGCGGCCTGACGGTCGGCAGCCGTCTCTTCTATGTCGGATACCCGCACCGCATCGAGGCCAATGCCGCCGGCTTTCCGGTCTTCCGCGAAGGCGTCGTCAGCGGCTACCCGCTCTTTCCGGTCGAGCGGCAGCCCCGGTTCCTGTTCAGCGCTTCGACGTTCGCGGGCGACAGCGGGGCGCCGGTCGCGCTGTCGGAAGCCGCCGCGCCCGCGCCGCTGATCGTCGGCATGATCACGTCCCGCACGCAGCAGAACGACACGCTCAAGTCGGAGGAGTGGGACGTGACTTTCAAGCGCGACGTGGACCTCGGTTCGCTGCTGCACGCCGCCTTCATCCGCGAAACCCTCGACCTGCTCCGGTAACCGGCCGGCCCCGCACCGCATGTCAACGCTGCTCACCATCCTGTTCGCTTGGCTCGGCGTCAACCTGCTGCACGCCGCGTGGGTCGGAACGCGCCGCCGTCTCTGGGAGCGGCGCTTCACGCGCGACGCCGACGGCCTGTTGCCCGGCGCCGCCGAGTATGTCGTGGGGCAGGGCCCCGTGGCGCTCCTGTTCATCCACGGCTTTGCCGACACGCCCCGAATCTGGCGGCGCATCGCCGACCGGCTGGCGGCGAACGGCGCCTTCACCTGCCGCGCCATGCGCCTGCCCGGCAGCGCCGAGCCCGCCCGCCGGGCCCGACATCAGTCGCTGGAAGGTTGGCGCGCGAAGGTGGATGCGGAGGTCGACGGGCTGCGCTCGACGCATGCCGCCGTCTGGGTCGTAGGCCACTCCCTCGGCGGCGCGCTCGCGCTGGATGCGGCGCTGCGCACGCCGGACCGGATCAGCGGGGTCGCCGTCTTGGCACCGATGCTCCGGATCTCGCGCCGCCGCTCTCCGCTGCTTCCTCCCGGCGCTTGGTTCGCGCTGGCGCGCGTCACGCTCTGCCTCTCGCCGACGTTCGAGTCCTGCTTCTCGGCGGTCATGGCGGCCGTGGATGATCCGGGCTTCACGTTCCTGCGCGACAAGTTCATTCCGTTTTCCGTCTATCACGGCCTGTTTCAGCTGATGCGCGCCCTCCGTGGGCAGGCTGGCCGCGTGGCGTGCCCCGTTTTCGCGGTCACGTCCGAGAGCGATTCGGTCGTCGACACGCCTGCCGCGCTGCGCTGGCTCGAAGGGTGCCGCGTGCCGAAGGAGATTCATGCGCGGACGGACATCGCCCACGTCGTTCCGCTGGAGATGGGGTGGCACACGCTGGCCGACGCGCTGGCGGCCTTCGTCAGGGAGTCTTCGGCGGCGGGACGCGGGCGAGAATAGGGAACGCGTAAAGCGCGCTGATTTTCGGGGTTGTCAAATGTACGGACATAATGCTAAGGTGTCTCCGTCTCGCAGGGATCGGAGATGCGGACCGAACGGGGGAAGAGCGTGATGAGAACAGCGGACTGGGCACGGACAATCTTGATGGGTGCGCTCGCGGCGGGGTGCGTCTGCGCGGGGGAGTCGACGCCTGAAGCGCGCGCGCTGGCCGCCGCCTTGCTCGGCAGGACGGTCTCCGATGCGGAGGCCAAGACCCCCGAGACGCTGTGGTCGGCCTTTGAGCGCCAGGAAGAGCTGCTGGCCGATTGGCTGCGTCAGGACCTGAAGCTGGCGCCCGGCGAAAGCCTCTTCGCGGACGCGCAGTGCGCGGCGCGCCTCGGTCAGGCGCTGCCCGCCGTGCCGGGCGGTCTCGCCGCGCAGCTCCCCGCCTATCGCGCCGCCTGTCTCGCGCGCCGCGCGCAGCGGCTGGCGCAGGTGGCCAAAGCCATGCCGCGGCTCGTCTATGCCCGCCACTTCGTGATGGGCGGCTCGCACTACGCCTACACCGAAGCGCTCTCGGATGCCCAGGCCGAGCGCAGCTATCGTGCGGGCGGCAAGCTCTGCATGGCCGAATGGCAGGACGGGCTCTGGAAAGAGACCGTGCTCACGGAAACCAAAGAGGGGCTCATCCGCGACGCGGACGTGGACTACGACGGCAAGAAGATCCTTTTCTCGCTGAAGCAGTCGGACCGCGGCGACGACTACCACCTTTACGAGATGGACGCGGCCACGCGGGAGATCCGTCAGCTCACAACGGGTGCCGGCGTGGCGGACTACGAGGGCTGCTATCTGCCCGGCGGCGAGATCGTCTTCAACTCCACGCGCTGCATGCAGGTCGTCGACTGCTGGTGGACCGAGGTCAGCAACCTCTACCGCTGCGACCGCGACGGCAAGCATATCCTGCGCCTCTCGTTCGACCAGGTGCACGTCAACTACCCCACGGTCACCGACGACGGCCGCATCCTCTACACGCGCTGGGAGTACAACGACCGCTCGCAGATGTACCCTCAGCCGCTCTTTCAGATGGCGCAGGACGGCACGCAGCAGAGCGCGGTCTACGGCGAAAACTCCTGGTTTCCGACCACGATCATCCATGCGCGCGGGATCCCCGAGAGCAGCAAGATCTTTGCGATCGCGACGGGGCACCACTCGCGTCAGCCGGGCAAGCTGATCCTGATCGATCCGGCCAAAGGCCGGCAAGAGGCCGAGGGCGTCACGCTGGTGGCGCCGGTGCGCGAGACCCGGTCCGTGATCGTCGACGCCTACGGCCAGGACGGCGACCTCTTCGCCTATCCTTATCCGGTCGACGCCCGCAGCGCGGTCGTGATGTACAGCCCGGACGGCTGGCGCAAGATCGACGGGAAGCGCCACGAAGACCGCGCGACGGGCTTCGGGCTCTACTGGGTGGACGTCGACGGCCACCGCGAGTTGCTGGTCTCCCGCCAAGGGCTGTCCTGCGGCCGCCCGGTGCCGTTCGCCGCTCGCCGCCGTCCGGCGACGCGCCCCTCCACCGTGGATTTCAGGAAGAAAGCCGGCACCTTCTACGTGCAGGACGTCCACGTGGGCGAGGCCATGGCCGGCGTGCCGCGCGGGACGGTCAAGACCCTGCGCGTGATCGGTCTCGACTTCCGTCTGGCGGGCATCGGCAGCAACGGCAACGGCGGCCCCGGCGGCGGCGCGATGATCTCCACCCCGACGGCGATCGGCAACGGCGCGTGGGACCCCAAGATCCTCATCGGGGACGCGCCGGTGCGCGAGGACGGCTCGGTCTTTTTCACGGCGGAGGCGCGCACGCCCCTCTATTTCATGCTGCTCGACGAGAAAGGCCGCAAGGTGCAGTCCATGCGCAGCTGGACCGTGCTGCAGCCCGGCGAAAACGCCTCGTGCGTCGGTTGCCACGAGTCGAAGAACAGCGTGCCGCTCGCCTCGGCGCGTCCGACCCTCGCGCTCGCCGCTGGGCCTCAGCCGCTCGCGCCCGTCGGCGGCCCCGCGCGCGGGTTCAGTTTCTCGAAAGAGATCCAGCCGATCTTGGACAAGCACTGCGTCTCCTGCCACGACGGCAAAGACGGCAAGAAGCCCGACCTGACGGCGGCGGCCGTGACCGATCCCGCCGCGAAGAGGCACTGGACCAAGTCCTATCTGGCGCTGACGCACGCGCAGCCCGACGACAAGGAGCAGGGCGCGCGCTGGCGCGGCAAGCCCGACCACCCCGTGCTGAACTGGACCTCGGCCGCCTCCGCGCCCACCCTTCAAAAGCCGTACGCGGCAGGTGCGGCCACGAGCCGCCTGTTCACGGAGAAGCTGGACAAGGGCCACGCCAAGACGATCACGCCTGCGGAGATCGCGCATCTGGCGGCATGGGTCGACCTCGGCGTGCCGTTCTGCGCCGACTACACCGAGGCCAACGCCTGGACCGCGCAGGAGTGGGCGAAGTACAACCAGTACAAGGCCAAGCGCGAGCGCGCCTGCGCCGAAGACCAGGCCACGCTCGCCGCGCTGGCTGGGGGCGTCAACGGGACGAAGGGCAGGCCATGAGCGGACCGCGCAGCATGCGCCACGTCTCGATCTTCATCGCCGAGGCGTTCACGGGGCTGCTTGGCTGGACCGGAGCCAACCTGTTCGGGTCCTGAGGAGGGCTACGCGATGCGCTACGTTTTGGCTCACGATCTCGGCACCAGCGGCAACAAGGCCACGCTCTACTCGGAAGAGGGCGCGCAGGTGGCCAGCGCCACCGTCGGCTATCCGACGCGCTACTTCAACGGAACGTGGGCCGAACAGGAGCCGGAGCAGTGGTGGCACGCGGTTTGCGACTCGACCCGCGCGCTGCTCGCGCAGGCGCGCGTCGCGCCCGCCGAGATCGCGGCCGTCGCGCTGAGCGGGCAGATGATGGGCTGCACGCCGGTGGACCGCGGCGGCCGCGCGCTGCGACCGTCCATCCTCTACTGCGACCAGCGCGCCACGCGCGAGGCGGCGGACCTGCTCGAGCGCATCGCCCTGCGCGACTTCTACGCCATCTGCGGACACCGCGCCGACGCCTCGTATCCGCTGGCCAAGCTGATGTGGCTGCGCGCCCACGAACCGGACGTGTTTCGGCGGACGCACAAGACGCTCTGTGCCAAAGACTACATCAACTTCCGGCTCACCGGCGCGCTGGCCACCGACTTCTCGGACGCCTCCGGCACCAACGCCTTCGACCTGAACCGCTTCGCGTGGTCCGCAGAGTTGCTGGCGCTGGCGAACATCGACGGCGCGCTCTTTCCCGACGCGGTGGGCTCCACTACGGTGATCGGCGAGGTCACGCGCGAGGCGGCCGAAGCGACGGGGCTCGCCGCCGGCACGCCTGTGGCTGCCGGCGGCGGCGACGGCAGCGCGGCCGGCGTCGGCGTCGGCTGCGTGCGCCCCGGCACCGCCTACAACTGCCTCGGCTCGTCGAGCTGGATTGCGCTGACGGTCGAGAAGCCGATCGTCGACGCGCAGATGCGCACCATGAACTGGGCGCACTGCGTGCCGGGCTACCTGCATCCCTCCGGCACCATGCAGACCGCGGGGTCGAGCTTCAAATGGCTGGCGGAACAGCTCTGCGGCGCCGAGGCCGAGGCCGCCCGCGCCGGCGGCGATACCGCTTACGCGCGCATCGACGCGGCGGTCGCGGGCGTGCCGCCCGGCGCGAACGGGCTGCTCTTCTTGCCCTACATGCTCGGCGAGCGTACGCCGTGGTGGAGCACCGACGCGCGCGGCGCGTTCATCGGACTCAGCCTCGCCTCGACGCGCGCCGACATGATGCGCGCGGTCATGGAGGGCGTGGCGCTGAACCTCGGCCTGATCGCGGAGATCTTCCGCGCGCACGTGCCGGTCGATGCGCTCACCGTGATCGGCGGCGGCGCGCGCAGCGCGGTGTGGCGGCAGATTCTGGCCGACGCCTGCGGCTGTCCCGTGCGCACGCTGACCTCGCAGGCCGAGGCCACCTCGATGGGCGCGGCGGTGATCGCCGGCGTCGCCTGCGGGCTGTTCAAGGACTTCGACGTGGTCGGGCGCTTCGTCGGCGTCGACCGGACGGTGGAGCCCTGCGCGGCGAATGCGGCGCTCTACTGGCGCCGCCGCGCGCTGCTGGAGCGCGCTTATGCGGGGTTGAAGGACGTCTACGCCGACCTGGCGAGGGAGTGTTGACCATGCGTGCCATTGTGGTGAAAAAGCCGGGAGAGCTCGTCGTCGCGGAGCTCGCGCGGCCCGTGCCGGGGCCCTATCAGGCGCTCGTGCGCACGGAAGTTGCGGCGCTCTGCAACGCGACGGACAGCAAGCTGATCGACGGCCATTTCCCCGGCGTGGAACGCTATCCGCTCGCGCTCGGGCACGAAAGCGCGGGCCTCGTCTGCGAAGTGGGCGCGAAGGTGCGCGCGTTCGCGGCGGGCGACCGCGTGATCGGCGGGCTGGTCTTCGACTTCGCCGAGCCGGAGCTGGCTTCGGGATGGGGCGGCTTCAGCGAGTACACGCTGGTCAACGACCACGACGCGATGGTCGCGGACGGAATGGCTGACGCGTCGCACGGCTGGTTCGAGTGCTACGAGATTCAGCGCCGAGTCGACCCCGATATTCCGGCAGATGAAGCGGCGCTGCTTTGCACGTGGCGCGAGGTCTACGGCGGGATCGGCGACTTCGGGCTGAAGCCGCGCGACCGCGTGCTGATCTTCGGCGCGGGGCCCGTGGGCCTCAGCTTCGTGGCCTTCTGCAAGCTGCTGGGCTTCTCTTGGATCGGACTGGTCGACCCGCTGCCGCACAAGCGCGCGCGGGCTTTACGGCTGGGCGCAGACGCGGTTTTTTCACCCGACGAGCTGGCGTCGGAGACGGGCCGCCTGGCCGGCACGCTGGACGCGGTCGTGGATGCCGTGGGCCACGAGCGGATCATCAATGCGGCGCTGCCGCTGGTGCGCCTGGGCGGCACGGTCGGGGTCTACGGCGTGGTGTCAGCGCCGACGCTGACGATCGACAAGGCTCGCGGGCCTTACAATTTCAACCTGATCGTGCACCAGTGGCCGACGCGCTGGCGCGAACGCGAGGCCCAGGAGCCGCTCTGCCGCTGGATCCGCGAGGGCGCGCTCAAGGCGGCCGATTTCGTCACGCACCGCTTCCCCGTCGAACGGATCGGCGAGGCTGTCGCGGCGGTGCGCGAGGGCGTCGTCGTCAAATGCCTGCTGGACTTTTAAGCGAAGGAACCCCGATGACGGCTATGAAAACGCTCTGCGAGACGCTGACGCCCGAACAGCTGGCGTCCATGATAGACCACACCTTTCTGAAGCCCTACGGGACTCCGGCCGACATCGAGAGGCTCTGCGAAGAGGCGCGGCGCTACCGCTTTGCCATGGTCGCGATCAACCCCGCAGAGACCGAGCGCTGTGTCGCCTTGCTCCGGGGCTCCGGCGTGCGGACCGGGGCGGCGATCGGCTTCCCGCTCGGGCAGTCCACCTCCGCGACCAAGGCGTTTGAAACGCGCGACGCGATCAACAAAGGCGCGGGTGAGATCGACATGGTGATCAACCTCCGCGCGCTGCAAGCGGGGGACGACGCGCGCGTGCAGGCCGAGATCGCGGACCTGGTCGCGGCCTGCCGGCCGCACCGGGTGATTTCGAAAGTGATTCTCGAGACGTGCTATCTCAGCGACGATGAGAAGCGCCGCGTGTGCCGCTTGGCGCGGGACGCCGGCGCGGATTTCGTCAAGACCTCCACCGGTTTTGGCGCGGCGGGCGCGACGGTTGCGGACATCCGCCTGATGCGGGCGACGGTCGGGCCCGCGATGGGCGTCAAGGCCTCGGGCGGCGTGCGCACGCTGGAGGAGGCGCTGACGCTGATCGCGGCGGGCGCGACGCGCATCGGCACCAGCAGCGGCGTGGCGCTGGTGGAGGCGCTCAAGGCCCGCAGGAACGTCGCCTAGCGCGGCTTCAGCGGGTCAGACCGGTGGCGAACTCCAAGGCCAGAAGGCTGTAAGAGGTGGCCAGCACCGGATCGTTCTCCCACCAGCGGTTGTTCTCGTTGACCCACGAGCCGTCGGCTTGCTGGAGGCCGACGACTTTTTTGATCAGCGCTTCGCGCCAGGCGAGGTCGCTGCCGCCCGGCTGCGGAATGGCGTCGATGCCAGCCGCGCTCAGCGCCCGCGTGAGGACATTGTAGTAGAAATAGAGGCCCTGGCCGCCCTGTCCCGGGTTCTCGTCCAGCGTCCAATGCTTCGTGCAGTAGTCGAACGCCGAAAGGACGCGCGGGTCGTTCCGCGTGAGCTGGGCGTGGACCATCGAAAGCAGGCCGACGTAGGTGATCGAACCATATGAGCGCAGTTGCGGCCGCGGTCTCTCGGCGCCCGCGGTTCCCGGACCCTCGCGCTTCTCGCCCGGTCCGGGAGCGGGCGCGCCGGGCCTGAACGACCGGGTGTACAGAAAGCCGCCCTGGTCCTCGCCCTCTTTCTGCTGCATGTTCTCGACGTACTTCAGCGCCGCGTCCCAATTGAGATCCGCGCGTTTTTCGCCGGTCGGACGCAGGTCCTCCACGCTCTGGGTGCGGCGCATAGCGTCGATCGCCATGCCTGTGTTGGTGAGGTCGGTGTGGCGGCGGCCGCCCTTGTCGTAGCCGAAGCCGCCGGCGTGCTGGTCGTCGCCGGTCAGCTGCGTGGCGGCCGTGTATTCGCGCGCCTTCTGAATCGCGCGCACGACGTCCTTGCGGCCGGTGGCGTGCAGGCCCATCATGCAGAGCGAGGTGTTGTAGTTGCCCAGTCCGGCGCCGCCGCGCTGAGGGTCCGGGACGTAGATGCCGCCGTCGGGCTGCGCCTTGGAGAGGATGAAGGCGACGGCTCTGTCGACCTGCGACGTGTACTGGGCCTGCCCGGACGCGGCCAAGGCCCACAGCGGCAGAGCGGTCATAGCCGGATTCTTTTCGTCCGACCAGACGCCGTCCGGCTTCTGGTTGGCGGCGATCCAGGCCAGGCCTTTGGCGAGGGCGGCCCGGGCCTCTTGCTGAAGAGACTCGGGCAACGACGCCTCCGCGGCGCGCAAGGACGAAAGACTGAAGAGCGAAGCACCGATGATTGAACACAGCATGCGCATAGAGAACCTCCACCCGATTAAACGGCGGAGGGGCGGATCCGGTTCAGCGAGGCCAGAAAATGAACCTCCGGCGGCGTATCGGCGTTCTTAAAAGCGATCACTCAAACGGGGAGGAAGAAAGCGCATGGCGGACGTGGAAACAGTGGCGTTGGAGGTGTCGGGCCTGAGCAAAGGGTTCGGCGAGGGGGCGAGCCGGGTCACCGTGCTCGACGGCGTGAACGTCTCGCTGCGGCGGGGGGCGTTCGACGCCGTGATGGGTCCGAGCGGCTCGGGCAAGAGCACGTTGCTGCATCTGCTGGCCGGACTGATCACGGCGGACGGCGGCGAGATCCGCGTGGGAGGGACTTCCATCCGCGAGCTGAGCGACCACGACGTCACCTGTTTCCGGCGGCGCCGCATCGGGCTGATCTTCCAGGACTTCAATCTGATTCCCACGCTCACAGCCGAAGAGAACATCGCTCTGCCGCTGCTGCTCGACCGGCAGACGCCTGACGCCGCCCAGATCGAGGCGCTGCTGGCGCGACTCGGCCTGACGCACCGGCGGTCGCACGTGCCGCTCAAGCTGAGCGGCGGCGAGCGGCAGCGCGTGGCGATCGCCCGCGCGCTGGTGACCAAGCCCGACATTGTGCTGGCGGACGAGCCGACCGGCAACCTCGACTCGCCGGCCGGCCGCGCGTTCTGCGAGCTGCTGCGCAAGATGAACGAGGGGGAGGGGTGCACGATCCTCATGGTGAGCCACGATCCGGTCGTGGCCGCCACGGCCAAACGCGTCCACCTGCTGAAAGACGGACGCTTCGTAGACGGCTTCGACACGGGCCATGATGCGGCACGCGTGGCCACCCGGTACTTGGAAACGATGCAGTCATGATCCTCAAACTCGTTCTCAAAAGCCTTCAGCACGAGAAGGCGCGCTTTGCGACGGCCGCGCTCGGCGTGGCTGCCGCCACGGGGCTGGTCGTCTGGTCGCTGGGCCTCGCCGTAACCTCGGCGGGGCAGAGCCGCGAGAAGGTCCGCCGCATGAGCGAGCCCTATTCCTGTTGGGTCTCGACCGGCGGCGTGGGCATCCGGATGGACCGCAAGGCCCTGATGAAGCGGCCGGGGCGCGCCCCGTTCGCGCAGCCGACGGAAATGCTGCCTGCGGAGCTGGTTTCGGCCGTTCAGGCGCTGCCAGAAATCAAAGCGGCCACGCCGTTCAAGACGATTCGCACGGTACTGGACTTCCGTCCCGGCGGCCGCGTGCTGCAGGGGCCGCCGCTGATGACCGTCATGACGTTGGCACCGACATCGGGGTGCCCGTACGCCGCGGCAACCGTCACGGGTCGCTGGCCCGACCCGGCCAGCGACGAGCCGGAGGCCGCGGTCTGCACCGCCGTCTTCACGCCGCGCCGGCTGAAGGCGCCGCCGCTCGGATCGTCGCTCGTGCTGATCACGCCGTCTGGGACGGTGAGCGTCAAGATCACGGCGCTGATCGATTTCAAAGAGACGGTTCAAGGTTTTCCGACTTCGTTCGCGACGCTCGGCGCGATGAAGCAGGCACTGGGCGGCCCCTTCGATCCGACGCCGAACCTGCTGCTCTGCCAACTCCGCGGCGGCGCGGACGGCAAGGGGGTGAAGGCGGTCACAGCAAAGCTCTCGCCGCTCGAACCGCAAGTTGCGGTGCCCGGACAGACCGAGGTGCCGGTGCCGACGCCGATCTGCACGGCCGTGGAGCGCAAAGATGTGGAGTCGGGTTACTCCAGCGACAAGCTGCAGAACTTCAAGCGGCAGGCGCCGCTGCTGCTCACCCTGTCGGTGCTCACGGCTCTCTGCATGCTGATCAACGCGCTCACCGTGGGCGTGGAGCAGAAGTTGCGCGTGCTGGCGCTGCTGCGCGCGGCCGGCATGACGTCCAAGCAAGTGTCGCGCGTGGTGATGCTGGAAGGCGCGGCGATCGCATTCACGGGGTGGACCGTCGGCCTTACGGCGGGGTGGGCCCTTCTCGTCGTATTCGTCAGCCGGACGCCCGACGCCTTTCCCGAAGGCGTGTTCTTGGGCTGGATGACGCCCCTCTGCTCGGCGGCCGGCGTGGCGCTGGTGGCAGCGGCCAGCCTGTACTGGCCCTGCCGGCGCGCGATGCGCATTCGCCCGCTGGACGTGCTCACGGAGCCGTCGTCCGACGCCCAGCCGCTCTCGTGGCGACGGGCGTTGCTCGGCTTCGCCCTGCTCTTTCCGATGCTGGTGTTCGTATTGCCGATGCACATCACGGCCATGACCCGCAGCGTGCTGTTGCTCGCGGTCGGCATTCCGATGCACGTGACCGGGCTGCTGCTCGTGTTGCCATTCTTCGTGCGGCTCATGGAGCGGGCGGCTTCGCCGGCGGTGAGCGCGGCACTGGGGCTCGACCCGCACCTGCTGCGGCGCCGCATCAGCCGCCACTTCGCGCGCACGGCGGGCATGGTGATCACGCTCGCCATCGGACTCGGCGCCTACGCGTCGATCCATATCTGGGGCAGCTCGATGATGGCGCCCTTCATCCCGAGCCGCGAGTTCCCGGACGTGATCGTCTCGCTGTTGCCGAATGGCGTGCCGAATGGCGCGGCCGAGAAGGTGTCGAAGCTGGAGGGAGTGGAGGGCGGGCGTTGTCTGAGCCTGGAGGCCGCACAGGTCTACCTCTCTGACGCGCTGACGGCGCAGGTCGTGCGGGTCTCGGGCAAGGCGCCGACGAGCCCCAACGTCCTGCTGATGGGCGCGGAACCGCAGGTGGCGTTCGGCGGCGCACAGCCGCTGGCGCCGTTCACGTTTGCGGAGGGCGAGCGGCCGGCGGCGGCGGGCGCCCTCGCGGCTGGCGGCGCCTGCGTGATCACCAAGATGTTCGCGCGCGAGACCGGCCTGCACGTCGGCGATGAGCTGGTCATTATCAAACGGCCGCCGCTGCGGGGAGGCGGCCGGCGCGGCGGGGCAGACGGCGCGGCACAGCCTCGCCCTCCAGTGGGAGGCGGCGGGCCCGTGCAAACCGAGGCGCTCAAGATCGTGGGCGTGGCGGATGTGAACTGGCACCTGATCACCTCGCGCGCGCAGCTGCGGGGACGCAACAACATGCCGGGCGGCACGATGGGGCCTGTGTTCGTGAGCGAAGCCGACGCGCGCCGCTTGAGCGGCAACGCCGACACGACGAGTTTTCTCTGGCTCAACCTCAGCGAAAAATACCGCAAGATGGGCGCGCTGCAGGGCAGCCAGCTGCTGGAGGCGGAGATCCGCAAGGCCCTCGCGGTCGACGAGGCGAACACCGTGCGCGTGCACCACCGCGATGAGATCGAGGACGGCACGATCGCGCACGGTTCACAACTCATAGGCGACATGGCACGCGCCCCCTTCTGGTCGCTGATCGTGCTCTCCACGGGCCTCATCACGCTGCTCATCGCATCGTTCCAGGCTTCGGCCAAAGAGATCGCCGTGATGCGCGCAGTCGGCATGACGCGCAGCCAATTGGGACGGATGCTGTTCGGCGAGGCGCTTTTGGTCGGCCTGTGCGGCATTGTGCTGAGCCTCGTGTCGGGCTTCTGCATCGGCTGGACGTTCACCGGCTGGACGCGGGCGTGGATGATGTTCGGCGGCCTGCCCGTCTCGCTGAGCATCCCGTGGGGGATCATCCTGCAAGGCGTCGGTTTCGCGTTCGCGCTCTGCATCGCCATGGCCGTCCCGCCGATCTATTGGCTGGTTCGCAAACAGGACGAGACTGGCGGCTTGACCGTGCAATGACGTCTGTCAGCAGGCAACCTCTCAGGCTCGTCGGGAAGGGGCAAGACTCGCGCTTGTCCCTTCTTTTTTTCGCAGGCCGCGCGGTTTCCGTCGGAACGCCACAGGCCGCGAAAGGTTCACGACGCGGCGCAAAATAAAGGCGGAAAAATGCCGTAAGGCGCGGCGCGCTGGACACGTATCAGGGGTGAAACCAAAACAAGGAGACACCCATGAACACGTTGAATGTCGTCACCCTCTGTCTGCTGTCTGCACTGCCCCTGCGGGCCGCAGCCGACCACGCGCCTTGGGCAGAGCGCCGCCAGGCGGCCGTGAACCGCGCGCGCACGGTGATCTATTACAACGGCGGCGAGGAGCCGCTCTTCTGGCCCAAAGAGCAGCCCTTCTCGGTGCAGGCCTTTCTCGACCAGCGCATCGCGCCGCTCAAAGAGAGCAAGGTCGACACGCTCTTCTATGCGCCGGTATCCGGCTTCGCCTATCTTTCGGCCAAGATCCCTTCGGCCGACCTGGCGGACCGGCAGCCGGAAGGTTCGAAATGGCTGGCGAACACCACGAACGTGCTGAGCGCGTTCCTTGCCGCGGACACCGATCCGCTGCGCGTGGTGGCCACTTGGTGCAAGGTCAACGGCAAAGAGCTGTTCGCCACCCTCTGCCTGAACAACACGCATCACGGCACCGAATACGATTTAGCCAAACCCCCGCCGCCCTTCAATTGGGACAGCTATCTGTTTCCGCCGTTCAAGATCCAGCACCCCGAAGTGTTGCTCGGCGACGCGAAAAGAAAGCCTCCCTATGCGGTGTGGAGCGGCGTCGATTACGGTGAGCAGGCGGTGCGCGAAAAATTATTCGAGAACGCGCGCGACCTGTGCGCCGGCTACGAGATCGACGGGCTGTGCCTGGATTTCATGCGCGAGCCGCAGCTGTTCAGGAGCGTCGCCTGGGGGGGAAAGGCCAGCGGCCAAGAGCGCAAGCTGATGACGGAGCTGGTGCGGCGAATCCGCGCGGCGGCGGAGGCCGAGGGGCAGAGGCGGGGCCAGCCGATTTTGCTGGCCGCGCGCGTGCCGGACTCGCTGCCTTACGCGAAAGACATCGGCATCGATCTGGAGGCGTGGCTGGCGGAGAAGCTGGTGGACGTCGTCGTCGCGGGAGGCCCGTTCCAGCTCAATCCCTGGACCACCACGTCGGCGTTCTGCAAGAAGGCGGGGGTGAAATTCTACGCCTCGCTCGACGAGAGCGGCATTTGGGTGGGCAACGACAGCGGCGGGCATGTGGACGACGACCGCCTGCCGCGCCAGTGTCCCGAGACCTACCGCGCCCGCGTGGCGGAAGCGCGCCTTGCCGGCGCGGACGGCGTGCTGTTTGCCAACCGCTATGATGAGGATTGGCGCCGGACCGACATCAAGCATTACCGGGAGTGGCTCTGCGGCGACCTCGCCGAGATCCGCGCGCTCAGCAAACGGTATTTCGTAAGCTACCGGCCGATGAGCCATGCGGGGCGCTTCCTCAAGGAGTGGGAGAAGTACGGCACGCTGTCGGAGCTGACCGCCTACCGGCCCGCCAAGCTGCAGTCGGGAAGCGCCGAGTTCACGCTGAACGTGTGGGACAATCTGGCGGAGCTGAAGAAGCAGTCGGTCATTCCAGAGCTGCTGCTCACCACGGAGGCCGTCATCCCGACCGGCACGGACCTCGACGTGGCGCTGAACGGCCGCAAGCTCACGCTGCTCAAAAAGCAGGCGGGGTGTCAGAAATTCGTCGTGCCGCCGGAAGCATTGAAGGTCGGCGCGAACAAGGTGCAGGTGCGGGCCAAAGGGCGCAACAAAGCCGGGCTGGTCGTCGAGGTCAGGAATCTGGCCCTGGACGTGACCTTCAAGTAAGGAGCGGTGGCCATGACAAACGATGACATCGATAAGGCTTTGGACGGGATCGCGGCGGCCTATTCGGACCGGACATTCGCGCAGCGCGTGGGGGTGTTGGTCCACGGTCTGGGCCGCCCGCGCGACACCAAGGCGCACAAGGAGGCGCAGATCGAGCTGCAGCGGCTCTCGGCGCCGGTTTCGGCGCTGGTCCTTCCGGTGCTGGCCGCTTTCCTGCTGACGGTGATGTCGGGCGGCAGCGCCACGAACGACCGGGTCGTCGAGACGCAGATCCTGGAGGCGGACGAGGCGCGCGAGCTGGAGGCGGTCGAGCCGGAGCTGGAGGAACAGCCGCAGGAGACGCTCGACACGCAGCTCGACCTCGCGCTGGACTCGCCGCGGATCGAGACGCAGGCGCAGACGCCGACGACGGCCGAAGCCCTGAGCCCGCTTCCCCAGACGTTCGATGCGGTCATGACGGTGAAAAGCCCGGTCCTCCTCAAGAACATCTATGGGGCGAGCCGCAACACAGGCACGCGCGGTCAGGCGCTCAGCCGCTTCGGCGGCGACAAGCACACGGAAGACGCCGTGATGCGTGCCCTGCGCTGGCTGAAGACGCAGCAGAGGCCCGACGGCGGATGGGACGGTCAGAGCGAGGGCACGGGCAGCACGGGGTTCGCCATCCTCGCCTACCTCGCGCACGGCGAGATTCCGGGTTCATCGCCCGAGTTCGGACAGACGGTGCAGCGGGCCATCGAGTTTCTGATGCGGCAGCCGCGCCATGATCCCATGGCGACGCACGCGCTGGCCGAGGCTTACGGCATGACGCAGAATCCGAACCTCAAGGTGGTGGCGGTCCGCTCCTTGAAGGAGCTGGTGGACCGGCTGGTGGCCACCCGCTGGGGGCCGGGCCGCGACGGGGACGGGACGACGCGGCCGGACCTGTTGGGCATGACCTTCAGCGTGATGGCGCTGCGCTCGGCGAAGCTGGGAGGCATCAAGCTCGAAGGGATGGAGGAGGCGCTGAAGAGGTTGAAAGAGGGGTATCTGGCGCAGGGCAACCGCGAGCTGGGCGGCTTCGCGAGCGATCACTTCGGGCCGCCCGGGGCAAACTATCGCCGGACCGGGACTTGGCACTTCATGATCGGCGTGGTGGGCATGCAGTACCTGGGCGCCATTGCGGACCCGATCATCGAGAAGACCATGGCCATGTTGGACGAGATCTGGCCGCCGCCGACTCTCGGCACGACCGACATCGCCTGCTGCCCGGTGCGCTCGAATTACTGGTCCACCATGGTGTTCTTCAACCACGGCGGCAAGCGCTGGGAGAAGTGGAACAAAGCCATGAAGGAGGTTTATGTCAAAGGGCAGGAGGTCGAGAGGGGTCGATACAAGGACCCGGAGGGCAAGGCGCAGGAGGTCGGCTACTGGCGCTGCGAAGACCAGCACATCGGCCTGCAGCCGATCATGCCTACCTGCTACATCGTGCAGCAGTTGATGGTCTACTACCGCTATCTGCCGACCAGCAGCAAAGAGGCGTGGGAAGGCGCGGCCGAGCTGCGCGCCACCGCCACGGACACCGAGGACATCCGGGTCGACGTGGGAAACCTGTGACCCCGATGATCCGGGAGCAGGCTGGACAAGCGGTGCGAAAACCCGCATCATACGCGCTTTTCATTTCTGGAGAGGGTCATGATTGCGGGTTCATTATTCACGCCGTCGCAGATCTTGGGCTACGTGGCACTGGTTCTCGGGGTTGCGGCTTTTCTGCAGAAGAGCGACACGCGCCTGAAGGTGCTGATCGCCGCGGAGAGCATCGCCTACGTGGTGCACTTCATCCTGCTGGGCAACTATCCGGCCTCGGGAAGCGCGGGGGTCTCGTGCCTGCGCAACCTGACGTCGATCAAGACCCGCGCGCCCGTCTGGATCGCGGTCTTTCTCGCGGTCAACGTCGCGATTGGCTTGCGCTTCGCCACGGGGATTGCAGGCTGGCTGCCGATCACCGCCTCCTGCCTGGCGACGGTGGCGGTCTTCCGTATGCACGGCGTCGCGATGCGGATCGTGCTGCTCGTCTGCACGCTGCTGTGGCTGGTGAACAACGGGCTGAGCGGATCGATCGGCGGCACGGTGCTGGAGTCGATCATCGCGGCGGTCAACCTCACGGCCATCGTGCGGATGCTGCTCGAGCGCCGACGCTCTCGGCGGGCGGCTGCCGCGCCCGCGCTGGCCGTGTGACGCGCGCGGGGGACGCCTACTTCAGCGCCTGCCGCGCGGCGCGGACGGTGTTGCCGAGCGGGTCGAGCACGCCGGCGAACTCCGCCCGGGGCACGGCCCCGCTGGCGCTGAGGCGGACCAGCAGGATGTAGGGGCGGTAGTAGGTTTTTTTCAGGACTTCGCAGTAGGGCGCGGCCTCGAGCCCGCCGTTGCTCTTGCCGATGGGCGAGGCTTGCGCGCCGAGGCCGAAGGCCAGCAGCTTGCCGCCTGCAGACGCCAGGGCGGCGGGCACGTCGGCATCGTCGATGTTCTGGCCGGTCCGCGTGATCCGCAGCTCTTGGCCGCACGCCTGGTAGATGAGCGCGCCGGCCTCGAAGCGCGGGTCGACCGCCGCGCAGGCGAGACCGTTGGTGACCGCCGTGGGGAAACAGGCCGCCAGCTCCGGGTCGAGCTCGTTTTCCGTCCGGATGAGCGTGCCGTCTTCGCCCAAGCCGTAGCCGTCGGCCGAGGCGGGCGCGGCGGTCACGCTGCGCATCACGTGGCGCAGCCCCAGACGGCCGAGAGCCGCGGCTTCCGCTGCAGTCAGGTGGTAAACGCAGAGGACGGCCGCGAGGCCGCTGTCGAGGCCGTTGTTGCGCTCGACGTTGGCGGCGTCATACGGCTTGGGCCCGCGGTAGATGCCGCCGGTCACCCCGGTGCCGTTGAGCGTGAAGTCAAAGGTGCCCGGCGTCCCGGAGGCGGTGCCGACATCGATCAGCGCGTCGAGCCGGTTGAGGCTCTCGTCGTTGAGCCCCAAGAACGTCTCCACGGCTTTGGAGACCATGAGCTGGTTCGAGAGCGAGAGCTTCTGGGCCGCGGCCTTCTGAACAAGGCCATACTTGGAGAACGCGAGCGTCGACAGGATCGCCAGAATCGTGACGACCATCAGAAGCTCGTACAGGGTGAAACCGGCTTTATTGCGTGGGCTCATGGCGGCCTTTTTGAAGGGCAAGCGGCTTGCCGCGGATGCGACAAGCCATCGTTGATTTTGCGAACAGGGCGTGTCGTCCGTCAGTTGCCCGTGCGCGTGGCCCAGCTGTCCGCCGAGCGGGCAATATTACCCATCGAGTCGAGGATGCCTGCGAACTGTGCGTCCATATCATTCGGGCCTCCCGGCATTTTGACGACCATCAAATATCGGTTGTATTTGCTCGAAGGCACGACGCCGCAAGAAGGAGCCTCTTGAAGCCCTGCTTTGCGATCGCCGATCATCGTGCAATATCGGCCGATGCCGAATACCAGGAATCGCGCAGCTCCCATGGCGGCACGGCGCCCGTCGGCCGTAAGGTCCTGGTCCTTTGTCGACACGACGGGATAGTTCGTCGTATTGAAGATATCGTGAAAGCCTAAATCAAAGTAAAGCTGCTTGCCGTTACGGCTGGTCTGCGGGTCAACGGTCAAGACGGGGTCGCCATATTGCAGCGCACGCTCCACAAGCCGTTCGGAGCCGTGGAACGACGAGGTGGCCGGCGTCGTGTCATAGACCTTCGTGATGCCGATGGAGGCCAAATAGTTGACGTCATTGGTGGTCAGTTGGGTTACGGTCAGACTCCTGAACACAGTCTGCCAGGCGGCCGGATCGAGCCCTTTTGACGTATAGGAAGTGTCGTCAATGACTCCGTCACGGTTTGAATCCATGCCAATGTAGATCAAGGTGCCCGGGTTGTCGGCAACGTAAACCCCACTGGTCAGCATGGTGTAAGAACCGCCCGCGGCCACGTTGGCCGTGCTCATCAGGGAATCGAGCTTGTCGGGCAGTTGTCCGTCGTGTAGCTGCTGGTAGGAGCCGATGCAGCTGGTGAGATGCTTGATGTTGCTCGCGTTGACCGCTTCGGCCGCGTCGCGGCTCGCGCCGCCCAACAGCGAGATCGCGATGGTGGCGACAATGGCGATGAGGGTGACGACAACAAGCATTTCGACGAGGGTGAAACCGCTGTGCCGGCGGCAAGGGATCTTCATGAGTACTCCTGATCGTTTGAGTTGGGACTGTCAATCGTGTCAGTCCATTAAACGGCGCCTTCTCACGCACGGTTCACGGGTTGGCTTTTGGGCGGCTCTTTTCATTCTCCTCGGCGGCCTGCTTTTTCAAGATGCCGAGCGAAGGCCGGCCGTCGCGGGCCGGATGCAGGGAGAGCTCGCTGAGCACGCGGCGGCTGATGGCCTCGCCTTCGGAGGGGGTGCTGATGACGTGCGGCTTGATCAGCAGGAGCAGCTCGGAGCGGGTCTTGACTTTCTGGGTGCTTTTGAAAAAGAAGCCGAGGTAGGGAAGGTCTCCGAGATAAGGGACCTTGCTCTCTTGGAGCTCGTCTTTCTCTTCGATGAGGCCGCCGACGGCGACGATCATCTCGTCTTTGGCCACGAAAGTTCCGCTGACGCTGCGGGAGGAGACGACGTCGATGGGCACGTTCTGCACGACGCCCGCGCTGCTGACCACGGGGATGGTCGCGTCGTTCTTCAGGATGTCCGAGTTTTCCTGCAGCAGCCGCAGCGTCACCGTGCGGTCGGCGTTGATGTTGGGGGTGATGAGCAGCATGGTGCCGACCGGCTGGAGCTCGGTCTGCGTCTGCGGTGTGGTCACGACGTTTTCGTCGGTGACCACCGTCTCGCTGGAGATGTTGCGGACCATGGGCCGCTCCTCGCCGATGAAGAGCCGCGAGACTTCGCTGTTGGCCGTCAGCAGCGAAGGCGTGGCCAGCGTCTTGATGCGCCCCTCCTTTTCCAGCATCTGGATGCGGACGTTGAGGTGCTCGCTGAGCACCTGGAACGACATCGAGTCGGTGCGCGCGGCGCTGGCGAGCGGGTTGAAGCCGGGAAAGCCGCCGGTGGACTGGACCGGATCCGAGCTGTTCGGGTTGAAGGTCTTGTTGAACTCGTACTCGAAGGAGGAGGAAAAATCGTTGTTGAGCGAGAGTCGCATGACTTTGACTTCCAGCAGGACCATCGGGGTCGGCACATCGAGGCGCCGGATCAGGTCCCGGATTTCGGACATGACCTGCGGGTCGCCGGTTCGGATGACGAGCAGGTTGTTGCGCTTGCTGGCCGTGACGAAAATGGAGGCGTTCTTCTCCCTGTAGCCGTCCAGCAGCCGCTGCGTCGTGTTGGTGTCGTTCTGCCTCAAGAGGGCGTCGAGCCGCTTGGCGTCATTGGCGGTGAGCTTGCTGTACGACTCGCGCGCGCGGAGGTCGATCCCGCTTTCGCCGCTGCGCTGGAGCACGCCGTTGCGCAGGACGGAGAGGCCGCCGCCGCCGTAGCTGCCCCCGTAGTTTCCGCCATAGTTGCTGCCGTAACTTCCGCCGTAACTTCCGCCGCCGCCGGAGCCGCCCATGGAACTGTTCATGAACGAGGAGCCGGAGCTGGAGGAAATCATGTTCAGCCGCTCGAACCGGCGGGAGATGTCGCGCGTTTCGTCTTCGAGCACCTCCTCCTCGCCGAGGGAAAGCGAGACGCGCTCGGGGTAGAGGCCGTAGATGACCGAGGCGACCTCGAAAACGTTGGGGTAGAGCAGCGTGAAGCTCTCGGTGGTTTCCTCTCGGAAGGTCGAGAGGTTGGTCTCATACTCCTCCATGGTCGTCACGCGGGTGATGCCGGTGGCGTCGTCTTTGCGGAACCAGAGGTTGCAGGTGCGGCAGATCTCTTCGACGGCGGTGTCGGCGGGCACGTTGCGGAGGAAGATGGAAACCCGCACCTGCGCCGCCTCGGCCGAGGCCGAGAGATTGGCGCCCGTCTGGTCGGCGATCAGGCGCAGCAGGGTCTCGAGCGGCAGCTCCTTGCACTCGAGGTAGCGCAGGAAGCCTGTGGCCGGCGAAGACGCCGCGGGCAGCGCCTTGAAGCTGCCGGGGATGAAGAGTCTATCTGAAAGAGTGGGGGCCTCGACCTCGACGCCGCGCGAGGAGACGCTCTTGACGGTCAGGCGCACCGGCACGCTGCCGACCTCCAGTCCGACGGCCATGCCGGCGCGCACCATCGAGGCCGCGCCGTCGGCGCGGGCGGCTGCGGCGGCGAGCGGGATGCCGCGGCGGGTTTCGAGCAGGGCGACCCCGTCGTCGTCGGCGCCGACGACCAGCGCGTGGATGGTGAGTGCGCGGAACTCGGCGAGCTGGGCGCGGAGCGCGTCGGCCATGGCCGCTGGCGTGACGGTCGGGTCGGTGCGCTCCGGCTGGGCCAGCAGAG
>Ga0209066_10000649_pt1 | contig 49838 bp, 38 predicted proteins | sample All_14_2_FD_187198 | JGI IMG/M metagenome (GOLD analysis project Ga0209066, IMG submission 187198) | Freshwater microbial communities in response to fracking from Pennsylvania, USA - Allegheny Zone_MetaG_DW_15 (SPAdes) (version 2) ... | reverse complement strand
ATTTTACTCGGTGTCTCTTTATTCGAGCAAAATATGGAGAGGGAGCGAAGAGGATGTGAAGGGGTAGAGAAAAGACATGAGAAAGTAGATGCTGGGCAAGTCGTAAAGCGGAGTAAACTAAGAGGGCGATAGGGATATTTCTTTAAATTTGTAAAAACTACTAAAAATAACTACCTGACGGATGATGTATTTTGATGAATTTCTGGCAATCCTTAATAAGGAGGTTGGAATGGATATAGGTTTTGAAGCGATAGAAAGAGTAGATCGTTCCTTTTGTTTCCTTAAGAATTTTGCTCAAGATAAAGTCATATATGGAATAAATACGGGTTTTGGTCCTATGGCTCAATACAAGATAGATGATCAAGACCTGAAGCAGTTGCAGTATAATTTGATCCGATCGCATGCTGCAGGAGTGGGAGAGTATTTAAGTGAGGAGTATGTTCGAGCGGCAATGATTGCCAGGTTGATGACCTTTAAACAGGGCTGCTCAGGAGTTGATTCTTCCATGGTTAAAGTATTGCAGTCCTTTATTAACCATAATATTATTCCTTTAGTTCCTCGGCATGGAAGTGTTGGTGCAAGTGGCGATTTAGTTCAGCTAGCACATATTGCATTAGCTTTAATCGGAGAAGGTCGGGTCATATATGATGGAGAGATACTTTCCACCGAAGAGGTTCTGTCGAAGCTTGGGATAGAGCCCGTTAAGGTTAAGGTTAGAGAGGGATTAGCTGTGACCAATGGAACAGCAGTAATGACCGGTATAGGTCTTGTGAATCTTAAGCAGGCTCGTCTTCTTCTGTGTGCAGCTCTCCAGACCTCGGTGTTAATGAATGAAATTGCCGGTTCTTATGATGACTTTATGGCCTCTGAGTTAAATGATAAGAAGATGCATATTGGTCAACAAAAAGTGGCCAATACCATGAGGTGGCTAACTGAAGGAAGTCTTCAAACAAGAAATCGAGAAGCGGACTTGTATGGACAAAAAAGTACAGAGACCATATTTGACCATAAGGTGCAACCCTATTATTCATTAAGATGTGTTCCACAGATCTTGGGTCCGGTGCTTGATACGCTGAGTTATACCGAAAGGGTATTAATAAATGAGTTAAACTCAGTGGATGATAATCCGGTAATAGATCTCGAGAAAGAGACGATCTATCATGGAGGGAACTTCCATGGTGATTATATCTCTTTTGAGATGGACAAGCTTAAGATAGCCATCACAAAGTTGACGATGTTGGCAGAGCGGCAGATGAACTATCTCTTCCATGATCGGATCAATGGGATCTTACCTCCTTTTCTTAATAAAGGCCGACTTGGTTTGAATTATGGGTTGCAGGCCGTTCAGTTCACCGCTACTTCAACTACTGCTGAGTGTCAAATGCTTTCCAATCCGATGTATGTACATAGTATCCCAAATAATAATGATAATCAGGATGTGGTAAGTATGGGGACTAATTCGGCCCTTATAGCGGCTCAGGTAATAGAAAACGCCTATCAGGTAATGAGTATTCATATAATGGCTGTGTGTCAAGCTGTAGATTGTTTATTGATTCATGATAAATTGTCTTTATCTTCGCAGCAGTTTTATAACCGAATCCGTGAAATTGTTGACGAAACTGTTGTTGATACTGTTAAATCAGAAGAGATTAATAGGCTTATTACATATTTAAAGACTGAATATGACCCTAAAGAGATCATGGGTGCATTGTTTTACTAATAGTATTTAGTATTTAAATAGATGCTAATGTAACTCTCAACGATATTCGTTAAAAACCAAATAAGAAGGTTTACTCAAATGACAGACAAAAGAAGATATGCCCTGGTCACAGGAGGAAGTCGAGGAATAGGTAGAGCCATTTGTATAGAGCTTGCTTTAAAAGGATATTACATTTTGGTCAATTTTAGATCAGGTATTGAGGAAGCTACACAAACATTAGAGCTCATTCAGTCTAATGGGGGTAATGGGGAGTTGATGCCTTTTGATGTATCTGATCCTACCATAGTGGAGACCGTATTTAAGGGCTGGAGAGAACATCATCCGGGTGAATACATTGAGATTTTGGTGAATAATGCGGGTATTCGACAAGACAACCTAATGATGTGGATGCAGAATGAGGAATGGGATCGTGTTATCGATACTAATCTTAATGGTTTCTTCTATGTGACTCGTGCATTATTAAAAGATATGTTGGTTAAAAGATTTGGCCGTATCATAAATATCTCCTCTCTTTCGGGTATTAAAGGTCTACCGGGGCAGACAAATTATTCTGCGGCTAAGGGAGCCCTTAATGCTGCTACAAAAGCCTTAGCGCTAGAAGTGGCTCGCAAAGGGGTAACAGTGAATGCCGTGGCTCCCGGGTTTATTAAAACAGAGATGCTCAATGGATTGAATGAAAATGATCTTAAAGTTAATATTCCTATGTCTCGTTTTGGAGAGCCTGAGGAGGTTGCTCATCTGGTTGGGTTTCTTGCTTCAAAGGAGGCTTCCTATATTACTGGAGAAGTGATCTCCATAAATGGAGGTCTATACACCTAAGAGTGATAACTCTTTAGTCCAGTTAGGTAATAGGTTAATCTGGTGATATAGGTTATATAAACTCTGGCATAAAGCGGATAGATTTGCCAATAGAAGTCTAAGTTGTCGTAAATTTTAAGATTCATTAAAATAGAAGAAAGCCATTATACATGTTTGTCGGCAGTTAGAATGATAATAAGTTAAAGCTGTTAGAATGATACTGGCTAAGAAATAAATAAGAGAATATGAGAAGAGTTGTTATCACAGGCATGGGTATCTATTCTTGCATAGGAAAGAACCTTACTGAAGTTAAAGATTCTTTATATGAGGGTAGATCGGGTATCGGCATCGATCCTGCCAGAATAGAGATGGGATATCGTTCGCCATTAACCGGTCTTTTGACTATCCCCGATTTAAAGGGTAAGTTAGATCGACGCAGTCGTATTGGACTTCCTGAACAGGGGTATTATGCTTATGAAGCAACGGTTGAGGCGATGCAGAATAGTGGATTAACCTCTTCTTTTCTTGAAAATAATGAAGTAGGGATACTTTATGGGAATGACTCCTCTGCGAAAGCGGTCATTGAGGGGGTCGATCTAATGAGAGCTAAGAAAAACACAGTGCTTATAGGATCAGGAAATATCTTCCAAAGTATGAACTCTACGGTTTCGATGAATCTTTCGGTTATCTTCAACCTAAGAGGGGTCAATTTTACGATTTCTGGAGCATGTGCAAGTGGCTCTCATGCGATAGGGATGGCTTATCTTATGGTAAAGATGGGTCTACAAGATTGCATTGTTTGTGGCGGTGCGCAAGAGGTCAATATATATTCTGTTGGGAGTTTTGACGGATTAAGTGCATTTTCTGTCAGAACAGATGAGCCTCAGAAAGCTTCTCGTCCGTTCGATAAGCAAAGAGATGGTCTCGTCCCTTCCGGAGGGGGTGCGACATTGATTGTAGAGAGCTTAGAATCTGCTCTTAAGCGAGGAGCTCCGATATTGGGAGAGATCATGGGTTATGGTTTTTCGTCGAATGGGGATCATATCTCAGTTCCTAATGTAGATGGGCCAAGACGATCGCTTGAAATGGCCATTAGAGAGGCAGGGTTAACCCCGGCAGATATAGATTATATCAATGCTCATGCTACGTCAACGCCAGTAGGAGATATGAATGAGGCCAAGGCTATTGATGAGGTCTTTGGTAATCATAAACCGTATGTTACTTCCACAAAATCGATGACAGGTCATGAGATGTGGATGGCTGGAGCCAGCGAGGTAATCTACTCTATGTTGATGATGCATAATGACTTTATTGCACCCAACATCAACCTTACTGAAAAAGATGAGGCGGCGTTGCCTCTAAATATACCTTCAAAAACGATTGATGAAAAATTTGATATATTTCTCAGTAACTCCTTTGGTTTTGGAGGCACTAATTCATCATTAATAATTAAAAAGTTTAATAACTAGCATTTGTTTATGGAACGACAAGAGATTATTTCGCATCTCTCTGAATTACTGGCAGAGGAGTTTGAGGTTGATGCTTCCCTAATCACTGGGGATGCTCCTTTGATGGAGACTTTAGAGCTGGATAGTTTAGATCTGGTAGATGTTGTGGTTATTATTGAGCAGAACTTTGGGGTTACTTTAAGTGCTCCTGACTTCCAGGGAATAAAGACTTTCGATGATTTCTTCACCTTGATAGAAAGAAAGGTAAATGCCTGAATCTAACCAAACAACACAGTGGAAGGGCCAGTCGCGTGGGGGTGTTTTAGGTTATTCGATCTTTATATACCTCATTCGCACACTTGGTGTAAGGGCAGCCTATCTACTGCTGATGTTTGTGGTTATCTATTTTATTCCATTTGCGCCTCGATCTACTAAGGCTCTATGGTCTTTCTATCGAACGCATTTAGGTTATAGCCGCTGGCAGTCCTTCTCAGCCATCCCTAGACATTATTATCGATTTGGACAGACTCTGATAGATAAAGTTGCGATCAATAATGGCCGGGAATCAGATTATAAATTTTCTTTTGAAAACTTTTCGCAGTTTGAAGAACTGTTGAAGAAGGGCGAAGGGTTAATCTTGATTGGGGCTCATGTGGGTTCGTGGGAGATGGGCTCTCTCTTCTTTAAGGAATATGGGAAGAGGATTCATGTGGTAATGTATGATGCCGAGTATCAGAAAATAAAAGAGTTACTGGCGAGAAATAGCAGAAAACAGGAGTTTAAGGTTCTGCCTGTCCTTCCTGATTCTCTGGAAAGCATTATTAGAATTAAATCGGCACTCGATAGTAATGATATTGTCTGTTTCCAAGGGGATCGATTTATGCCAGGTCAGCCGGTTCTTACGCATCAGTTTCTAGGAGAAGAAGCGAGGTTTCCTGCTGGCCCCTTTAAGATTGCTGCAAAAATGGATGTTAACGTCGTCTTCTATTTCGCCATTCGAGAGCCTCATCGGGGCTACTCTTTTCGGTTTATGATTCCCGAAAAGGCAGAAAATAGAAAGGATAGAGAGAGTAGATACTTTAATAGTTTTTGCATTAATCTGGAGGAGACAGTGAAGATGTACCCCGAGCAATGGTTTAACTTTTACGAATTTTGGAACGGATGAGGCGAATACTATTGATATCGGCCAATCGGTATAAGGAACCTTATCCTGTTTATCCGTTAGGATTGAGTTATCTTAAGGGGTATATCTTACGTGAACTTCCTCATCTTGAGGTGGAGATTGTTGATTGTAACATCCATAGTGATGAGGAGATTGGTCGACGAATTGAGGTTTTCAGGCCTGATATAATTGGACTTTCTTTAAGGAATATTGATGGAGCCAACTCTTTGGATGTTCGTGATTTTTTGGAGCAGTATCAAGAGTTGGTCTCCTTGATTAGAAGGACTAGTTCTGCTTATTTGGTTATTGGTGGTGCTGGCTTTTCAATTTTTCCTGAAGTGATTTCTGAACGGTTGATGCCAGATTTCGCTATTGTTGGAGAGGGAGAAAGAGCCTTTATTGACCTGATTAATCACCTTGAGAAGGGAGAAGAGTCTGTTTCAGTTAAGATGGACAAGGGTATGGAGCCTTGTAAGATCATTAGTCAAGGTTCTCAAGGATATCTTTCTACTCTTGATGTAGCGTTTGAAGAGGATCTTGTAGGATGGTATTGGCAATCAAGTGGTATGCTTAACCTACAGACTAAACGGGGCTGTCCCTATAATTGTATTTACTGTACATACCCTCTCATTGAGGGGCGTCAGGTAAGAACGCTTGATCCTGAGAAGACGGTGGAGGATTTGCTTCGGCTTAAACGAAATCATGGGATTAACTATGTATTCTTTACCGATTCAGTCTTTAATATAGGGAAAAGTTATAATCTTAAACTTGCCTCATTGCTCATTGAGTCTAATGCAAAAATCAATTGGGGAGCCTATTTTCGTCCGTCTGGTCTTGATATTGAAACCATGCAGTTGTTTAAAGAGTCAGGTTTAACTCATATTGAGTTTGGTACTGAGTCTTTCTGTGATACGCAGCTGGTTAATTATGGTAAAGGTTTTATGTTCGAGGAGGTGGTTAAGAGTTCGGAGGTCTGTTTAGATTTGGGTATCTATTATGCCCATTTTTTGATTTTAGGAGGTTATGGAGAAACCAGGCAAACCATTTCTGAGACAATGGTTAACTCAAAGAGATTGAGGCATACCGTTTTCTTTCCTTACATTGGCATGCGGATCTATCCAAACACCAGACTTCAACAGATTGCGGTATCAGAGGGGATTATCGAGGCCACTGATGATTTGATAGCACCTAAGTACTATATATCGAACGATTTCGATGTGGATATGACAAAGAAAATGGCATCTGAAACCGGAAAAGCTTGGGTTTTTCCTGACTCTCCTCATGATGAGATGATGGATATGTTAAGAATAAAACGTAAAAAGAAAGGGTTGTTATGGGAATATCTAAGGAGGCCATAGTTTCAGGGGTAATGGTGTTGGATTATATTCCACAGCGTCATCCAATTGTTATGGTTGATGCCTTTTATGGGATTGATAATGCTCTTTCTGAAAGTGGATTAACGGTTTCACCCGATAATATCTTTGTTGAAAATGGGCTATTAACAGAAGGTGGACTTATTGAACATGTAGCTCAATCAGGGGCTCTTAGAATAGGCTATGAGCATATTACGAGAGGTGAAGCGGTTCCTTTAGGGTTTATTGGGTCAGTCTCTGATCTTGTAATTAATAGATTGCCAATGGTTTCATCGGTATTAAGGACAAAGCTTATGGTGGAGAATGATGTCTTTGGGATAACGCTTTTTTATGCTGAAGTAAAGGATGAGGATGATTTAATCATGAGCTGTCGAATGAAGGTCGCTTTAGAAAAGAAGGGAGTGCTTCATGGCTAGACGAATGAAACTGAAAGAGGCCTCTTTGGTAAATCGAACTACCATAAGGGTTAGGTTTAGTGAGGTTGACTCGATGCGAATTGTTTGGCATGGAGAATATATCAGATATTTCGAAGATGGACGAGAGTCTTTTGGCCGTCAGTTTAGCGGATTAGGTTATATGGAGATGCATGAGGCGGGATATTTTGTACCTATGGTTCATGTGGAGGTAGATTTTAAAAGTCCGTTGGCCGTAGGTGATACGGTGATAATAGAGACCCGCTACATAAACAGTGAGGCAGCTAAGATCTGCTTTCAATATGTTTTATATCGAGAGTCTGATATGCAAGTGGTGGCTACAGGCGAGTCGATGCAGGTATTCTTAAATCGTTCATTTGAGCTGGAGTTGGTTTCTCCTTTGTTTTATCAAGAATGGAAGAAGAGATGGAACATAGAGTAGCAGAAAGAGTATATTTAGGATCTATGTCCTTAGTGACCAATCAAGGATTTTCAATTGAGGAGAACTGGTCTAATCTATTATCTGGAGGAGATGATAATTGGAGTGCCATCTCATCTCACGATTCGACCTATCCGATAGGCAAAATTGATAGAGAAAGGTTTTCTAATCTTATTTCTGAAAGAGGTTTTGTTGATCTCTCTTTGCTTGAACAATTACTATGTTATGTCATCTCTGATGTGATCGACAAAGGAGATAAGCTTTTTAACAGAGATCAGTGCCGATTAATAATTAGTACAACCAAAGGAAATATAGACCTTCTTGTTAGTCATTCTGTTGAGGAAGATGAGGCTCTCTTTTTAGATAATATGGCTCAACGGGTATCAGAGCGTCTAGGCTTTAAGAGAAGGCCAATGGTTATTTCGAATGCCTGTATCTCTGGGGTAAGTGCTCTCATTGTGGGGTCAAGACTTTTAGAGGCTGGTGAAGAAGAGTCGGTAATTGTAGCTGGTGGGGATCTGATTAGTGATTTTGTGTTCTCTGGGTTTGACTCCTTTAAGTCGTTAAGCCCAAATGTTTGTCGTCCCTATGATGTAAGTCGCGATGGGTTAACCTTGGGTGAGGGCGTCGGAGCCATCCTGTTAACACGTCAAAGAGATCGGTCGTCAGGCATTGTTATTCTTGGGGGCTCTATTAGTAATGATGCTAATCATATTAGTGGGCCTAGTCGTACCGGCGATGGTTTAGCTTTGGCTATGGATAGAGCACTGCAAGAGAGCGGGATCTTAAGAGAGGATCTCTCTTTTGTCAATATGCATGGAACCGCAACGCTCTTTAATGATGAGATGGAATCAAAGGCGATGGCTTTGTGCGGGCTTCAAGATGTTCCGGTGAATGGGTTAAAGGGATATATTGGCCATACACTGGGTGGAGCCGGAGTTGTTGAGGTGATCCTCTGCGCAAAGCAACTTAAGGAGGATCTATTACTTGGAACACATGGGTACCAGGAATGTGGCTGTCCTGTTCCTCTCTCTTTGACCGCAAATAATCAGAAGCTTGTAATGAGTTCCTGTTTAAAGACTGCCTCTGGCTTTGGTGGATGTAATGCTGCCATAGTACTTGCAAAAGATACATGTGAAGCGCCTTTAAAGGATCTAAAGAAAAATAAGGTCAGGGCGGTTAGCTCGTGTACCATCAATAATGGGCAAGTTTATAAAGATGGATTGATGGCCTTTCAAGCGGATGCCCAATATCCACAGTTTATCAGAGCGGCTTTTAAAAGTCTTGATGCACCTAATATGAAGTTCTATAAGATGGACGATCTTTCAAAATTGGGTTATGTTGCCGCATCATTTCTTCTGTTAGATCAAAGTTTACCTACGGACGAGACTGCAATCGTGCTTTGGAATCATAGCTCATCTCTTGATACTGATATTAAACATCAGGAATCGCTGACTGGGCAACAAGCATCGGGTGCTAGTCCTTCGGTTTTTGTTTATACCTTGCCTAATATTGTAATTGGAGAAATAGCCATACGTTTTGGAATAAAGGGAGAAAACAACTTCTTTATTCAAGCCGATGAGGATGACTCGGCAGAAGTGTATGCGACGAATCTATTAGTCTACGGTCGATTTAGATATGTAATCGTAGGGAAATGTGACTACCTTAATGGAAAATATTCTGCAAACCTAAAATTATTAACGATATAAGATATGGATGAATTAATCTTAACATTTAAACAGCAACTTATTGAGGCTCTTAATTTGGAAGAGCTTACCCCAGATGACATAGACACTGATGCACCTCTTTTTCGAGAAGGATTAGGGCTTGATTCAATAGATGCGCTGGAGATTATCCTGATTTTGGAGAAACAATATGGTATTCGTATTGAAAACCCCGGTGAATCAAAGTCAATATTCTATTCGGTGCGTACCTTAACTGACTATATTGTTGCTAATAGAAAGTAATGGCAGTTAAGATCACAGGTATAGGAATTATTAGTGCACTTGGTTTGGGTGTTACCATTCATGAGGAGGCTTTGAAGTCGGATCGTCATGGGCTGAGACCGTCAGCTTTTCTGAGAACGACCCATAAGGTTCCGGTGGGTGAGGTGCCCTATGACCTGTGTGAGTTAAAAGAATTACTTAAGATTCCACAATACAGAACGCTCTCTCGAACTGCTTTGTTGGGTATTATTGCGGCAAGTGAAGCCATAAGGGATAGTCATCTTGACGTAAGCAGATCAAAGATTGGGATTATCTCAGGTACTTCAGTTGGAGGGATGGATTTAACCTCTTTATTTTATAAGGATTTCATTGATGATCCGGCAAAAGGATCTATATCGATGGTGGCTGGTCATGATTGTTTTGACTCAACACAACAGATAGCTAAATATTTAGGGCTTATAGGATATAGTACAACTATTTCAACAGCGTGTTCGTCGGCTGCGAATGCAATCATGACAGGCTGTAGGATGATTGAAGCAAAGTTATTGGATTATGTTTTAGTGGGTGGATCTGATGCACTCTCGCTCTTCACATTAAATGGTTTTAAAAGTTTGATGATTCTTGACGAAGAGTTATGCCGACCCTTCGATTGTCATCGAAAGGGGCTTAATCTAGGTGAAGGAGCTGCATTTTTGGTTCTGGAGAGGGAGGGGCTTCGCAGCCATCAAGGTTATGGATATGTTGTAGGTTGGGGTAATGCAAATGATGCTTATCATCAAACGGCCTCCTCCGAGAATGGTGATGGAGCATACCTCGCAATGACTAAAGCATTAATAAAAGCTGATCTGGGTTCTGAGAAACCAGACTACATTAATGCTCATGGTACCGGAACCCCAAATAATGACTCTTCAGAGATAAAGGCCATGGAACGTATTTGGGGTGATCAGGTACCATTATTTAGTTCTACAAAGTCATTTACCGGGCATACTCTTGGTGCAGCCGGAGCAATTGAAGCTCTCTTCTCTGTTCTGTCGCTTAAAAATAATTTGATTTGGCCCACCCTTCGTTATGAATCAGCCGATATCAATGTAGGGTCAAGACCGGTAACAGAGCTTATTTCCCAATGCAATTTGAAGAAGGTGATGTCAAACTCATTTGGATTTGGCGGTAACTGTACATCCCTAATATTTTCTACCAACAAATGAGATGCATTATTACTACATATCAACAGTGGTCAGATGAGTTAGACCTTAAGTCACTAATCACCGACTCCAACCTTCGTCGTAGAATGAGTCTCTTTGTTAAAAAGGGGGTGGCAACCGGAATACAATCTATTGTAAAGGCTGAAGAGAGGGGAGTGATTGTAGATTCTGTAATTACAGCCACCGGATTGGGCTGTCTTGAAGATACCGAGAAGTTTCTGCGTAATTACATTTCCTCAGAAGAACAGCAACTCAACCCGACCCCTTTTATCCAGTCAACTCACAATACTATTGGTGGTCAGATTGCTCTCATAAAGCGAATTCATGGCTACAATCTCACATTCTCCCACAGAAGAGCAAGTTTTATTACAGCGCTTATGGATGCATTATTGTTGCTACATGAGAAGGAGTCTGATGGAGTTCTTTTAGGGGCGGTTGATGAAGTGACTCCTACTTTAGATCTTTTATTAAAACGGCTTGGATGGAATAGGAAATACCACGAACCAAGGTCGGTTTGTGCATTCTTTGTGTTATCAGCGTTTGAATCCGAAGAGCCTTATAAGCAAGACTCTAATGGAATTTTGAAGCGTCAGAAGGATAAATTGGAAGACTCACGGCAGATGGTACTTGAGTTATCCTCTGCTGCTAATTTCAGCGATATTCATTATGATACGATTCAAACGGATGATTACTCTTTTGTCGCAGTAGCCGACTCTTTAGTCGAAGCGATCATACGATTGGAACAAGGTGCCTCTGGCGTTAAAATTATGGATGGTGAATTTAATATTTATCTTCGATGGCATTTTTAATACTAACATTGCTCCTCCTTTTGATCATCTTTCTGATATATGCCTCCGCAAATATCAGATCAGGGGTTTATGTTAGATCCTTTAGTAAAGGAAAGACAGATGCCAAGATCGTTGCACTTACATTTGACGATGGGCCTGAGCCTACTATAACTCATAAGCTGCTCGATGTTTTATCAGCTGAGCAGGTTAAGGCAGCCTTCTTTTGTATAGGAGAGAAGGTAGAGCAGAATAGAGATGTAGTTATTAGAATTGCTAAAGAGGGACATCTTATTGGCTGCCATTCATATAAACATACCGTTGATTTAACCTTTTGTTCTCATCATTCCTTGAAGGCAGATTTAATACGGTGCCTAGAGGTCTTAGAAAAGACTATTGGAGAGAAAATTAAATGGTATAGACCTCCTTATGGCATCACGAATCCCGTAATTGGCTCAGTTAGTCGAGAGCTAGCGTTGAAGGTAGCAGGATGGAGTGTGCGATCATTCGACACGATGAAGGATGAACATGGGGAGGTAATAAAACGAATAACCAGCAGGGTTAAGCCTGGTTCAGTAATTCTACTTCATGATAGAATGCCTTTTGCCCCTGAATTAGCCCAACAGCTTATTAAAGAGCTTAAAGAGAAAGGCTATTCCTTTGAGAGGTTCGATAAACTAATTAAACATTAGGAAATGAAAAGAATAGAATTGATTATCATTATTGCGCTAACATGGGTAGCCCTGACAGTAGTAGGGCAAGATTATGGTAAAGAGATTAATCCAGATGCCGGATTTAAGAAGAAGCTAAAAGAGTATAGTGCTAAAACGCAGAGTATAGAAGCTGAATTTAGTCAGGTTAAAACACTTTCAGTTCTCTCCTCTTCGATTAATTCTAAAGGTTTTTTTTATTATGTTTCCGGTGAGGGAATAGCCATGGAATATTCATCGCCTCAAGGTGATTTAATGGTGATGAATTCTGAAAAATTCAAGATGGTAAATGGAGGGAAGTCGACTATAGTGGGTCTAAGTTCCAATCCGTTGATGCGACAACTCAATCAAATGCTAACGGCATGTTTTATCGGTGATTTAAAAATGTTCGAGAAGGGGTCTGATGTGACCTATTTTGAAGCAGAGTCTACCTATACCGTTGTAATTGTTCCAAAGTCAAGTCGGGTAAAGAAATATATGTCGGAAGTGGTTTTAACTTTTGACAAGCGAGATATGACACTAAACCTTATGAAGATGAAGGAGAAGAATGGTGACGAGGTTAGTTATAAGTTTTGGGATAAAAAAATCAATAAACAGATTGCGACGGGGCGATTCAAGATATGAGGTTTTTAGGTACACTATTTTTGGCTACGGATTTAACGGGGGCTAATGGTTATTTGGATGTAACTCTGGATGAGTCATTGACAGCCGTGTTTAATGTAGCTCCAGATCATAGTATTTTTGAAGGTCATTTTCCTGGACACCCTGTGGTACCGGGGGTTTGTACGATAAGTCTGGTTAGAGAGTTATTGGAGTCTTATTATGGTCATGCCCTTCTCTTCAAGATGATTTCTCAGTGTAAGTTCACCGGAATGATTCTTCCTGAATCAGGCTCTATTGAGGTTTTGATAAAAAAGAAAGGGATTAATTCAGTTTATGCTGAGGTTAAGCAAGCCAATCAGGTGGTTTTTAAAATGAAGGCTGTATGGGAGAGAATATGACAGATAGTAGGAGTAGAATGCGTGATCTGTCATGTGTTGTTGTGATTCCCACTTACAACAATGAAAAAACTATTGAGAAGGTTGTTGATGATGTTCTTCAGTATACAGCGGATGTTATTGTGGTGAATGATGGTTCGACTGATAATACTGCTCAGATATTATCGGGTAGAGAGGACATTGATATCGTTCATTTAAAAAAGAATCAGGGCAAAGGAGTCGCCCTACAGGAGGGATTTCGGCGGGCCATTTCAAAAGGGTTCCGTTATGCGATAACTATAGATTCAGACGGACAGCATTATCCTGAGGAGATGTTGCATTTTCTTGATTATATAGAAGATAATCCGGATAGTCTGATTGTAGGCGCCAGGAATCTTAACGCCGAGAACATGCCTGAAAAGAACAGTTTTGCGAATAAGTTTTCTAACTTTTGGCTCTTTGTTGAGACGGGCAAGCAGTTAAGTGATACTCAGTCAGGATTTAGATTATACCCTGTAGAGAGGCTTAATGGAATTCGTTGGTTTACCCGGCGATATGAATTTGAGCTCGAGGTTTTAGTTAGATCCATTTGGCGAGGGATTGAGGTTGTAAATCTTCCCATAAAAGTATTCTATCCACCGAAGGAGGAGCGAGTATCCCATTTCAGGCCTGCACGCGATTTCTTCAGAATAAGTGTGGTTAACACGATATTGGTATTAGTGGCCTTGCTTATCGTGTATCCTATTCGTTTTATTAAAGGCCTTACCTTAAAAAATGCTAAGCAGTTTATAAAAGATAATATCACCAATACATCAGAATCAAATCTTCGTCTTTCATTGGCCATATCGTGGGGGGTCTTCTGTGGGATTATCCCTTTTTGGGGTTATCAAATGATTTTTGCCGCACTCTCTTCCCATTTTTTAAAGCTGAATAAATTCATTGCGGTAGCTTCATCAAATATTAGTGTTCCTCCAATGATCCCTTTTATTCTTTATGGTAGCTTCTATTTTGGTAGTACAATAACCGGAATGAGTTTCACATTCGATAAATCTATATTGTCTTTAGAGATACTTCCTGATTATCTCTATCTGTATCTTATAGGTAGCTTTACCCTAGCGATGGTCAGTGCCCTTCTTTCCTTACTTATATCATGGTTGTTATTAACTCTCTTCAGGAGAAAAGTCAATGATCAATGAAAACACTTGTAGTACTCATATATGAATTCTTTTCTAGGCGTAGATGGTTTCTTTATACCCTTCTTACGTTTAATATAGCCTTAATGCTATATTTCTTGCTAGGCATTAAGCTTAATGAAGATGTGAATAGTTTCTTTCCTGTAGAGAAGGGGGGCTTTACCACAGCGGAGGTGATTCAGAACCTAAAGATGAAAGACAAGATCTTTGTTATGGTTTCGAGTCGCGATACCTCCTCAAACCTACCTGATCCGGATGAGATGATTAGGGCGATGACAGATTTTATTAATAACATTCAAGAAGGGAAGGGGAGGGAGTATATAAAGCATGTTGCATTAAGTATAGACTCGAATGCATTAAGCAGTGCTGTTGATTATATATATAACCGGCTACCTTTCTTTTTGGAGGAGCAAGATTATATTCGGCTTGATTCTTTACTGACAGAGCAGGGACTATCATCACGGATGATCACAAATTATCAGAGTCTGGTCTCTCCGGCCGGTTTTGCTATTCGGGATGTTATAATGAGAGATCCTTTGGGTATAGGTCTAAAGAGGTTATCAGGGTTACAAAATTTAAGTTCAGCCGGAAGGTACAGCATCTACGATGGTTACATTTTCTCTGAGGATATGTCTACGTTATTAGTAACCATTGAGCCTACTTTTGGCACAGGGAGTACTGGCAAGAATGAGGCTTTGGCTGAGATAATAGAAAATGCTCAATCGAAGTTCATGGCAGAGGAGAAGAATTTACGTCTTGATTATTTTGGTGGGCCAGTTATAGCGGTTGCCAATGCACGACAGATTAAGAAGGACACTATTTACAGTTTAACCTTTGTCATTATAGCAATAGTCATTTTTGTTTCGTTGGCTTTTAGAAATAAATGGGCTGTTTTTTTAATTCTTGCTCCTGTTATTTATGGCCTTCTTTTTGGATTGGCACTTATTGCGGTTTTTAAAGGGTCCATCTCGGCAATAGCTATTGGTGCAGGATCAGCAATCATTGGAATAGCCATGAGTTACTCCATTCATGTTTTATCGCATCGAAGTCATGTTAAGTCAATAAGACAACTGTTGGATGAATTGACTTACCCACTTACAATAGGTAGCTTTACTACTATTGGAGCCTTTTTAGGACTCATGTTTACTAACTCGGCGTTACTTCAAGACTTTGGACTTTTTGCAGCGTTGGCTATGATCGGGACGACGTTGTTCTGTCTGTTTTTCCTTCCTCATTTCTTAAGTAAGGAGAAGCCTGCCTCTTCGGGAAAGGTACTGAGTTGGGTGGAGCGTATCAGTAGGTATCCATATGAGAGCAATAAGTGGTTGGTTGGATCCATTATTCTTCTTATTGGAGTTACTCTTTTTTATTATAATGATGTTCGGTTTGATAGTGATATGATGCATCTGAATTATGAACCGAAAGAGCTGAAGCAGGCTGAAGATCGGATGCAGGCGTTGTTCCTAGATAAAGATAGAAGTGTCTTTGTTGTGACAGCAGTTAGAAGTAGTGATTCACTTGCCGATGGGTATAGGAAGACGAGTAAAGTTTTGTCTCAATTGAAAAGAGAAGGAGGGATAAAGCGATTTGTTACATTAACCGATTACCTGATTAGCGAAAAAGAGCAGCACCAGAGATTGCTTCGCTGGCAATCATTTTGGGGCAAATACCGACCAGGGGAGATTCAGAAGATGATAACAGCCGCTGCTATTAAACAAGGATTTAAGCCTGAAAGCTTTAGTCAGGCAGAATTAATCTGGACAAAACAATATGCTATTCAACCGGTCTGTATTGACTCCTTAGCAAAGATCCCCCTATTTAAAGAGTGGTTTACAGGAGGTGATTCTGTGATTATGGCCTTATCTCAGATGACTCCTATCAAAGAAAAACGAGATAAAGTCTATAGTAGAATAGCGAAGGAAGGTGGAGCCTTAGTCATAGATCGCAGTTTTTTTGCAGATAGAATGGCGGGGCTTGTCAAAGATGATTTTAATCTGGTCTTATTTATCTCTTCAATTTTAATCTTTGCAGCACTACTGCTATCGTATGGTAGAATAGAATTAGCTCTTCTAGCTTTTCTGCCAATGGCGCTGTCATGGGTTATTATTTTGGGGTTGATGTCAATATTAGGTATTGAGTTTAATATTGTGAATATTATATTATCTACTTTTATTTTCGGAATAGGGGATGATTTCAGCATTTTTATAATGGATGGCCTATTGATAGAGTATCGTAGCAGGCGGTCAATGTTAGGCTCACATAAGACAGCTATTTTCTTTTCGGTATTTACTGTTTTACTTGGTATGGGAGCTTTGGTTTTCTCAAAACATCCCGCTTTACAATCGCTTTCTATTATTTCATTACTGGGTATTTTGTCAGTAATCCTGGTTGGATTTACTATTCAACCGTTGTTATTTAAGATGTTGATAAGTAATCCTGTTCGTAAAGGGAACTTTCCGAACTCTATGGTAGGGATCATAAGATCAATTTATTGTAACGGGTTATTTTTATTGGGATGCGTGGTTCTTCAAGTGGTAATATTGATACTACTTATTATTCCTGTATCGCAAAAGAGAAAGAAATTATGGTTTCATTATGCGGTGCACCGTTCCACTCGTCTCTTTTTGATCGCCTCTTTTATGATCAATCAGAAGAGACGCAATGAGTTTAACGAGACATTTAAAAAGCCGGCAGTAGTTATTGCAAACCATCAATCCGTAATCGACATTCTTGTTCTATTATCTATTGTTCCCAAAGGATTAATGGTTACAAATGGGTGGGTTTGGAACTCCCCGTTTTTTGGTCGCATAGTTAGATATGCGGATTTCTATCATACTGCAGATGGATATGAAAGTCTTGCCGATACCTTAGAAGACAGGGTGAAGGAGGGCTATTCTGTGATCGTTTTTCCGGAAGGAACGCGTTCTACCGATCTTAGTGTTGGCCGTTTTCATAAAGGAGCCTTTTATCTGGCCGAGAGATTAAATCTTGATATAATACCCATTGTTATTTATGGCAATGGGATGGTTTCATCAAAGCGACAACCCCTCTATATTAAGTTAGGCACTATCGTTAGCGAGGTCTTAGAAAGGATTAGTCCGGAGAACGTAAAATTTGGTAATGGGTATAAGGAGCGTTCTAAGGGGTTGAATCACTATTTTAGAGAACAGTTAACTCGACTTAATCTGGAGTTTGGAAATCCAGATAATAGATGGTTTAAGTATGCTTTGATGCGAAATTATATCTATAAAGGACCCGTTCTTGAGTGGTATATGAGGGTTAAGACCAGAATGGAAGATGATTATAGGTTTTATAATTCAGTGATTCCACGAGATGCTGTAGTGACCGATTTAGGATGCGGTTATGGTCCCCTATCATTCATGCTAAAACTAACTTCACCAGATCGGGATATATTGGGTATTGACTATGATGAAGAGAAGATAGATATAGCTTCCAATTCTTGGCAAAAAGGGCACGGCTTAACCTTTTCTTGTGCTGATATTACAGTCATAGGTCTACGAAGTAGTGATGTTTTTGTGATCAATGATGTTTTACATTATTTGCCATCAGAGAAGCAATTGGAATTACTTCAGGCTTGTTATCACTCACTGCGGCCCGGAGGTATGTTAATTATCCGGGATGGGGATGTTAATAATCAAAAGCATCTTATTACCCGTATGACAGAATTTTTATCGGTTAAGGTCTTCAGATTTAATAAATCAGAAGCAAATCTCTCTTTCTTTGGAAGCTCGAAAATTGAATCATTTGCTCAACAGTATAAACTAAAGCTGGAGTCTTGGGGTAATGATACATGGACTAGCAATACCAATTTTGTCTTAAAAAAGTAGTATAGAACAATGAAAACCATCAGGAATGAAGTTTGATGTAATCGTAATAGGCAGTGGATTGGGGGGATTAGAGTGTGGTGCGATGCTTTCAAAGGAGGGCTTAAATGTATGTGTACTCGAGAAGCATTCAGTCTTTGGCGGTTGTTTACAATCGTTCAGACGTCAGGGGCAGATCTTAGATACGGGCATACATTACGTAGGTAGCCTTGATGAAGGGGGTATTTTACGTCAGTATTTTAAGTATTTTGGAATTTGGGATAGATTAAAGATGAAACGTCTGGATGCCGATGGTTTTGATGTAATCTATACCGGAGGGAAGAAGTATAAGTATGCGATGGGCTATACTGGCTTTAAAGAGCAAATGACCGAGTATTTTCCTGAATCCAGGAAAGAGATTAGTCTTTATATCGATAAAGTTCAGGAAGTTTGCCAGTTGATTGGTATCGATCAATTAAAGAGGGGTAAGATTAGTCAGGGCGGACTGGATTACTTTTCGCTATCGGCAGATCAAACAATAAATAACTATATCAGTGATCCCGAGCTTAGAAATGTGTTAGCTGGGAACATCTCATTATTTGCCGGTGATCGGGCGGTCTCGACGTTTTATCATCATGCGATGATTCATGGGTCAAACATAGAAGGAGCTTATCGGTTTGTGGATGGAAGTCAGCAGCTAGCCGACTCATTGGTTCAGGTCATAATACAAAACGGGGGACAAGTAATTAACTCAGCGGAGGTAACCAAACTTGCTGTAGTGGATGGGAAAGTAACCCATGTTGAGGTGAATCATGGGCAGGAAATCTACTCAGCCGATACCTTTATTTCCAATCTGCATCCACTAACCACTTATAAACTTATTGAAAAGAATAAGCTAACAAAAAAGGCATATATTACTCGTTTGAGCTCATTAAAAAATAGCTATGGTCTTTTTACCGCCTATTTAATAATGAAACGAGATACCTTCCCTTACATAAACCATAATCTTTATCTTCATGGAATTTCTGATGCTTGGTATACCACAACAAATCCTTCAGACACCAAGGTTCGGTTTGTGTTGATGAGTGCACTGGCTGGCAGTCGCGATGCAAATTATTCTGATGTTGTTACATTGTTATCGCCCATGTATTTTCATGAAGTAACAAGATGGGAGAACACTGTTTGTAACAAAAGAGGCGATGAGTATGATCAATTTAAATCTGAAAAGGTGGATGCCATGATTTCATTAACTGAACAGTTTTTCCCGGGAATACGCGATAATATTCAACGAACCTATTCTGCTTCACCTTTAACCTATAGAGATTATACCGGGGCTCCGGAAGGATCAGCTTATGGGTTAATAAAAGATTATAAGAATCCTCTGCTAACGCTATTTCCGCCTCGAACTAAGTATGATAATTTGCTCCTTACCGGTCAGAATCTTAATGTTCATGGAGCCGTTGGTGTTACTCTGACTGCTACACTAACCTGTGCAGAATTATTAGGTGAAGCCTATTTGGCAAAAAAAATTGGTAGTATATGAGATTAGTTTTAAAAGTAGCCAAATGGGTTGTTGCGCTTTTTGGCACTATGTTGCTCCTCCTTTTCTTATTGGGGTTATATCTTTATCTAACGGCTGATATGAAGATGCCGACCGATAAAGTAAATCTATCAGAATACAGAGTTTCAGATTCAGGGCAGTTTAAGGTGTGTCATGGGGGGTATATCCATAAAAATGATTTCGGACAATATGAAGTTTTTGTTAAAGGCGATCCTTTGGTCAGAGGGGTCTCCTATGGTAGATTGACTGAGTCTTTACTTCATTATCAGGAGGAGGTCTTTGTAAATCAGATTAGAGAGTTTATTCCCTCGGATAGCTACTTTAGATTTATGTATTATTTAACTGTAGTTATGAATCGTAAGTTAGGGGATTATGTTCCATTAGAGTATCGGAAAGAGATTTACGGCATATCATTGTCTTGCTCGAATGATTATAATGTGTTTGGGTTGCCCTATGAGAGGCAGTTGAATTATCATGCAGCTCACGATATTGGCCATGCCATGCAGGAATATATGTTGGTTGGGTGTACTTCTTTTGGCGTGAATGCTCAGAAAACAAAAGACAGAGGGCTCTTAATTGGACGCAATTTTGATTTCTATGTAGGCGATTCGTTTGCGAAAAATAAGGTGCTTCTATTTGTTGAACCTGATTCAGGTTACCGGTATTTTTCTTATACATGGCCTGGCATGATGGGTGTGGTATCTGGAATGAATGAAAAGGGTATTACGGTCACTATTAATGCATCTAAGGGGGCACTGCCTCTGTTTGCTAAAACTCCTGTTTCAATTTTAGCCAGGGCAATTCTTCAGTACTCCTCAAATATTGCTGATGCTTGTCGCATTGCTAATGATCATCAGCTATTTGTTTCGGAGTCTCTTTTAGTTGGCTCTGGGAGAGAAGATAGAGCCATCATAATCGAGAAAAGTCCTGAGAAATCTGGAGTATATGAATCAAAAACCGGTGTTTTGATGTGTACTAACCATTATCAGTCGAAGGTCTTTAAAAACGACAAAGAGAATCTTCAAAACATTTTATTAAGTGACAGCCCGATTCGGTTTCAACGATTATCAGACCTATTAAGAAACAATGATTCTTTGGGTATGACGGTTGAAGATTGTATTTCAGTACTTCGTGATAGAAGAGGTGTGGGCGGAGTCGATTTAGGATTAGGCAATGAGGCCTCTATAAATCAATCAATAGCTCATCATAGTGTCGTTTTTGACCCTCGAAACTTGAAGGTCTGGGTGTCTACTTCCCCCTGGCAGTCTGGTCAGTTTATCTGTTACGATCTTAATAAGGTCTTCGGATTGGCAAACCAAACCAAAAGTATGACTCCAGTTGACCAGATAGGTGAAGAGATTAATTTTATTAAGTTTGATTATAACAGACTAGCTGAATACAGAGCACTTCTAAAGCGGATTCATGAATACACAAAGAATAAAAAAGTTCTTACTCATCAGGAGCAATACCGACTGTTGGCAATAAATCCTAAGAACTACAACTCTTGGTTAGCCGTGGCAGAATATTATCATTGTCTAGGTTTGAAACATGAAGCCAAATACTATTATCTGGCAACGATAAATCGTTGTCAGAGCTATAAAAAGATCGTTGATTTAGTTCAAGAAAAACTACAGAGTTTAAATGAGGACTGATTATAAATAAGATTGCGACCTCGTTCGGTAATCCATGGAGGGGTTGCGGTAATAGTTGTAAGCTTGTTTAAAACAGGGTTCAGAAAAGAAAGAAAAGATGATTTATACTGATGATATAGAATATGCTGCATCTACTGATATAAAGGCTTATCAGGAGGAGAGATTGCGCGATTTATTAAGTTATATATCAGAAAATTCTCCCTTTTACAGTCGCATGTTTAAGGAGAGAGGAGTTGATTATACTTCTATCAAGACCCTTGAAGATTTGCAGAAACTTCCGGTAACAACCAAGGAAGATCTACAGAGGCATAATGAAGAGTTTTTATGTGTCCATCGTACGAAAATAATAGATTATGTTACCACCTCAGGGACATTGGGAGAACCGGTGACCTTTGCTTTGACGGAGGCAGATTTGCAGAGGTTGGCTCGAAATGAGGCTTTATCATTTATCACCGCTGGATGTGATTCGCAGGATACGATTCAGTTGATGACCACTATAGATCGACGGTTTATGGCTGGGTTAGCCTATTTTTTAGGCTCAAGAGAGCTGGGTTCGGCGATCGTACGGGTTGGAAATGGAATCCCGGAATTACAGTGGGATACTATAAATAGGGTTCAACCAACAACCTGTATTGTTGTGCCATCGTTTCTGCTGAAATTGATTGATTTTGCAAAGGAGAATGGAATAGATCATCATAAAAGCTCGCTTCGCCGAGCTATCTGCATTGGTGAACCTTTACGGAATCCAGACTATACACTCAATACTTTAGGGAAGAAGATTGCAGAGCAATGGCCAGAACTCTCGTTGCATTCAACCTATGCCTCTACCGAGATGCAGACCTCCTTCACAGAATGCGAGTACCTTAATGGCGGCCATCATCAACCCGAATTAATTATTGTTGAGTTCTTGGATGAATACAATCAACCAGTAAAAGAGGGGGTTGCCGGTGAAGTGACTATAACTACTCTGGGAGTTGAAGGAATGCCTTTGTTAAGATTTAAAACCGGGGACATATGTTACTTTAATACTCAGATGTGCCAATGTGGAAGAACAACAACACGACTTAGCCCAGTTATTGGTCGGAAAGGGCAAATGATCAAATTCAAAGGAACCACTCTCTATCCCGGCGCTTTGTATGATGTTCTTGAGAATATAAACGGCATAACGAATTATATTGTCGAAGTGTATACCAATTCGATTGGTACCGATGAGATTCGGGTTAGAATAGGCTGTGAGATTCATTCAGATGAGTTTAAAAAACATATAAAAGATGCTTTTAGAAGCAAGATAAGAGTAGCTCCCGAGGTTTATTTGGAAGAACCGTCTCAGATAGCTTTAATTCAGAACCCAGCTACGAGTAGAAAGCTGGTGAAGTTTATAGATCATCGGATGAAGAATGGGGAGATTCAATAAGAGAATAAAAGAAATTTGTGATTTGATAGGCTTTAATCGTTCAGATGGTTAACTTTGAAATATGTTTTAAACTTGTCAAGTTAACCTATGGTACAAATTGTTCACAAAGGGTCTAATGAGGAAAAGAGGAAACCCATTTTAGAAGCTGCTCAGAAAAGATTTGCCATGATGGGGTATTCAAAAACCTCCATGATCGAGATTGCTAAAGAAGTTGGAATTTCTAAGGCAGCCTTATACTACTATTATCCTGATAAAGTTGCTTTATTTACCGAGGTTCTAAAGACTGAGATGGATGAGTTTGTTAGCTTAATGGAGGGGGTAAGAGATCGAAGTGATACGATGGAGGCAGGGTTACAAGCCTATGTTGATCTGAGGATAAGTGTGTTTATGAAATTAGTAAACTTAGGGAGAGCAGCCATGTCTGATATCCCTGGATTGAGCGCTACTTTAACACCATATCTGAGTGTATTTGGGGAGCGGGAGTTTATTATAGTAAAAGATATCATGAGTTTGGGGACAAGAGAGGGTATGTTTTCTGATGAAGTTATAGATGATTTAGTAAGGCTATACCTTGATTCGTTAAAAGGTCTTACTATCGTTGCGATGAGAGAACGCTATAAAAGCGACCACCTTTCACAGTTTAAAAATGATTTAAAAAGCCAGTTTAATCTATTTACATGTCTTCTTATTCAGTCAAGGCTAAAATAATTAATGCTATTCCTCTTCGGTACTTCTTCGCTTCTTCTCCATATTTTGAATGGTTAAAAGAGGATGGGATAGGTATATATATCAAATTTGAATGGGTTGATAAATGGTTAATCACATTTTATACTGCGACGATGATGCTTAGTGGATCCTTGTTTCGTGATACTCACGATGGAATAGGTGATACTCTATTTTCTTATTTGTGGTAATAAGGGACTCTGATTATTTGGACAAAGAACGAAGAGGATACGAAGAGAGAGCGAAGAGGTGTTGTTAAATGTAGACAGGAACGACAAAAAGAGAGGGTGCTCAAACTTGAACACCCTCTCTTTGATATGTTGCCTGGAAATTATTCAGCTGGGTGAATAGCTTCGGTAGGACAAACAGCTGCGCAAGAGCCACAGTCGGTGCAAACGTCGGCGTCAATCTTATAGATATCGCCTTCAGAGATAGCCTCAACAGGACATTCATCGATGCAGGTGCCGCAAGCAACACACTCTTCTGTAATTACATATGCCATGATTCGAAATAATTTGGGTTTCTTTTTAAAATGAATAGGCAAAAATAGCCATTTCGAGTATCATGGTGGTCTAATTTCAAAATTTATAATTAGTCTAAATAATGCATTGTATAAAAAGGATTGGGGACTAAATAAAATGAAGCAAAGAGCTGCGTTAATCGTAATCGTTTTCAGGCAGAAAAGTTCTACCTTTGCAAGATTATTTTAAACCCATCGAACCAATGGCTGAAATTGAAAACAAAGTTGTTGAAATGGATGAAGTGGTTATCAGATTTTCAGGAGACTCCGGAGATGGAATGCAATTGACGGGAACCCTATTTTCTGACACAGCTGCTCATACAGGCAACGACCTGGCAACCTTTCCTGATTTTCCTGCCGAGATTCGTGCACCACACAACACTGTCGCGGGCGTATCAGGTTATCAGGTTCATTTTGGTAGTGCCAAAATTCATACAAGTGGTGATCATTGCGATGTATTGATTGCCATGAACCCTGCTTCCCTAAAAGCTAACCTTCGTTTTGCCAAGAAAGGCTCTACCATCATTACGGATGTAGACTCTTTTGAGGACAAGGCACTAGAAAAGGCTGGTTATGCGGCTAATCCGCTGGAAGACGGATCATTGTCTGATTATATCGTGGTTAAGGCTCCTATCAGGATGCTGACCCGCGAGGCCGTCAAAGAGCTAGGTCTTGACACCAAATCGGCTGATAAGTCGAAGAATATGTTTACCCTCGGAATGCTATTGTATATGTTCTCGAAAGAGATGACCTATACCAATAAGTTTCTGGAGGTAAAGTTTAAGAAAAATCCGACCGTGGTTGAGGCCAACAAAAGGGTTCTTACCGCCGGATACAACTATGCAGAGACTGTTGAAGCAATTAAATCAACTGTTTCGAAGGTTCCTGCTGCCAAGATGCCTAAAGGAAAATATCGCTCTATCACCGGTAACACGGCTACTGCTTGGGGCTTGATGGCTGCTGCTGAAAAGTCAGGACGCCAACTCTTCTTGGGCTCTTATCCTATCACTCCTGCTACCGAGATTCTTATGGAGTTATCAAAACACCGGAATCTTGGGGTAAAGACTTTCCAGGCGGAAGATGAAATTGCGGGTGTAACTTCTGCAATTGGTGCATGTTTCGCTGGCTCATTAGGGGTGACTACCACATCTGGTCCCGGCTTCTCTTTAAAGAGTGAAGCATTAGGTCTAGCTGTAATTACTGAGCTTCCTTTGGTTGTTGTTAACGTTCAGCGTTCTGGCCCTTCAACCGGTATGCCAACCAAGAGTGAGCAGGGTGACCTACTCCAAGCTCTTTATGGTCGAAATGGTGAGGCTCCTATGTTGATTATTGCTGCCTCTTCACCTGTTGATTGCTTCTATGCTGCCTTTGAAACCGCTCGTTTTGCTATGGAGCATATGACTCCTGCAATCCTTCTGACAGATGGATATATCGGTTTTGGCTCTGAGCTTTTCTTGATCCCCAAAATGGATGATTTACCCGCTATTGTTCCTCCTATCGCCGCTCCAAATAGCGATTACAAACCCTACCGTCGTGATGAGAACACCTTAGCACGTCAATGGGCTATCCCTGGAACAGAGGGTCTTCGTCACAGAATTGGTGGCCTGGAAAAAACTGATGTCTTCGGTCAGGTTTCTACTGATGCCGCCAATCATGAAAAGATGACCTATCTCAGAAATGAGAAGGTTATGAGAATTGCTGAGCGACTACCAGAACAGGAGATCTTCGGCGAACCTGAAGGCGATCTTCTGGTTGTTAGCTGGGGTGGTACTCGTGGTTTCGTTAGATCTGCTGTTGAAAAACTTCAGAAAGAGGGCAAAAAAGTCGGCCATGCTCATTTCAGATACATCATGCCTCTTCCAAAGAATACCCGTCAGGTACTCTCTGCTTATAAAAAGGTGGTTGTAGCTGAGTTGAATGCCGGTCAGTTCGTGAAATACTTACGTATTAACTTCCCCGAAGTTACATTTAAAGAGTTTAATAAGGTTCAAGGCCAACCCTTTACTGTAATTGAACTGACGGATAAGTTTAACCAATTACTTCAGGAGGACTAATCATGACAGAAATTAATAATACAATCGAGAAATCACCGGTTAAATTAAGCCGTGAGGATTTTGTTAGCGACCAGATGGTAAAATGGTGCCCAGGTTGTGGTGACCATGCTGTCTTAGCCGCTGTTTCGAAGGTGTTTCCTGAGATCGGTTACAAGAAAGAGAACTTTGTTTTTGTTTCCGGAATTGGCTGCTCATCACGTTTCCCCTATTATGTAAATACCTATGGTTTCCATGGTATTCACGGTCGTGCTACTGCCATCGCCTCTGGTGTTAAGATTGCCAACCCGAAACTTTCTGTATGGATTGTTACCGGAGATGGAGACTCAATGGCTATTGGAGGAAACCATTTTATTCATATCATCAGAAGAAATATTGACGTTAACCTATTGCTGTTAAACAATAGAATCTATGGATTAACAAAAGGTCAATACTCTCCGACTTCACCTTTGGGTGCTGTTACCAAGACTTCACCCTATGGTACTATAGAACATCCCTTCAATCCGGGTGAATTAGTCCTTGGTGCGCAAGGTACCTTCTATGCTCGTGCACTTGATGTTAATCCTAAACTTATGACAGAGATCATGTTTGAGGCAGCACGTCATGATGGTACATCAGTGGTTGAAGTTCTTCAGAATTGCGTTATCTTCAACGATGGTGCTTATGATGAACTGACTGATAAAGCGACTCGCGAGGATAGGATTATTACACTTCAAGCAGGTGAACGAATGATCTTTGGTAAAGATAAAAACAAGGGTCTTCGCTTAAATGGCACTAGTATTGAGGTTGTAACTATCGGGGAGAATGGAATTACTGAAAAGGACATCCTAATACACGATCCATCACAACAAGATAGCGGCATTCATCTGATGCTCGCTAAGATGACTGGACCCGATTTCCCCGTTGCCGTCGGCGTGATCCGCGCTGCTAAGTGCCCTACTTACGACGACTTAATGGAGGAGCAAATCACCGAGATTCGCGCTAAAAGTAAGATCCATTGCATGGATGACCTACTGAATAGTGGCGATACATGGACGATCTAATCGATCTACTATAGCTAAAAGAAACGAGGGTATCTGTATAATAGATACCCTCGTTTTTATTAAGTAGATCATAGAAAATAGTCGCGCTATGTTTTATCTTAATCAGAAAGACAGAACAATTTAGCTATTAAGCCTAAAGAATTGGAAGATCTTTAAGTATTTTATCTGACTTCATAAGAATATCAACGTACTGAGCTCTTTTATATGCAAAAGGATCTTTTAACATTTTATGTGAGAGCTTGCCTCTGAACTCATCAATAGATTTATAGTTCTGTCTGTCCATCCAGTCTTCTATTCCGGCGAGGATCTCAGCTATATAGCTAATTCCGTTTTTGTAGAGCGATGAAACAATCTGAGTTGAGTTAGCCCCGGCAAGAATCATTCTAATAACATCGGCAGAGTCAGAGATTCCATTTGCAGCGCAAAGGTCGCCCTTAATGTTACCGTAAAGAAGGCCAATGTATCTAAGAGAGAGACGATGATCATCGGGGTTAGAGAAGTTGTAGGGGTAGACATGGGCTACCTTTTCGATGTCGATGTCGGGTTGGAATAGGCGGTTAAAAAGGACGAAGCCTGAAGCATTTGAAGCATCCATTTTCTTAACCACATGGAGAGGGTTTGTGTAATAGGGGCTTAATTTTGCAACAACAGGGATCTTGACATGCTTTTTAACTTCGGCAATAATCTCCACACGTTTGTCAACAATCTCTTTAGCGGTATCCTCAAAGCTAGTTACAGCCTGATAGAAGTTTAATTCGATACCGGCCACTCCTGTCTTTTCAAGACGTGCGGCCCATTGAGGCCAAGTCTCATCATAAACTGCATTAAGACTGGCAAAGACAGGGATTGAGACGCTTTTAACGGCTTTAGAGAGATCATGTAGGAACTCTTCTGGGCCGGCGTGATCTAGTCCAGGAAAGAGACGAAGCATCTCAGCATGTCTTTCATCGTAGGCACTAAGACTCTGTTCGAGTTCCAGATTCTCGAGTTGGATTTGTTCTTCAAAAAGAGATTTATAGACCACTGCGGCAGCACCTGCCTCCTCCATCTTTTTGATGTGTTGAATGTCAGAGGTTAGGCTGCAAGCGCCAACGATAATCGGGTTTTTTAGTTCTAATCCCAGGTAGTTCGTTTTAAGATTACTCATACGGCTGAAAATTTGAGGGGTAAGGAATAACTTTTAGATATAACCAATCTTATTAAAAATTGTTTGCAAACGATTGTTATCTATGTAATAATTTTATTGTAAGGTTTAAACTCTTTCTAAATTAGGAGAAAGGCATCATTGAGTGGGGGGTAAGCGGCTGTTAAATAGATTAAATTGTTTAATTTCGCAGATTGTTAAATCGGAGCTTTTTAGCTTATTTAAGCTTATAATATCAATCACATGGAAAGACAGAAAAAGTTTATTACCTGCGACGGTAACATGGCTGCCTCCCATATCGCTTATATGTTTAGCGAAGTGGCCGCAATTTATCCTATTACCCCGTCGTCGACTATGGCCGAGTACGTGGATGAGTGGGCCGCGAATGGCCGGAAGAACATCTTCGGCGATACTGTAAATGTTGTAGAGATGCAGTCAGAGGCTGGTGCAGCAGGAGCTATGCATGGTTCTTTGCAAGCAGGTGCTTTGTCGGCTACATTTACCGCATCGCAAGGATTGTTGTTGATGATTCCTAACATGTACAAGATGGCCGGCGAACTTTTACCCGGTGTATTTCATGTAAGTGCCCGTACTGTTGCATCTCATGCCCTCTCCATCTTTGGAGACCATTCAGATGTAATGGCTACTCGTCAGACAGGCTTTGCCCTTCTGGCTTCTGGCAGCGTTCAAGAGATCATGGATATTGCTGCCGTTGCTCATCTTACAGCAATAAAATCAAGAATCCCCTTCCTACATTTCTTTGATGGTTTTAGATCATCTCATGAGATTCAAAAGATTGAGATGTTATCTAATGAAGATCTTAGTGGCTTTATCGATCAGGATGCTCTTCAGGCATACCGCGATAATGCTTTAAATCCAGAACATCCCGTTACCCGTGGAACAGCTCAAAACCCTGATGTCTTCTTCCAGGCTCGTGAAGCTTCTAACCGTTACTATGATGCCGTTCCCGATATGGTTGAACAGTATATGCAGAAAATTACTGATCTCACCGGTCGTGAATATCATCCGTTCGTATACTATGGTGCTCCTGATGCAGAGAATATCATTGTGGCTATGGGCTCTGCCACTGAAACCATCAGAGAAGTCATCGATTATAAATTAAATAAAGGGGAAAAGGTTGGATTGGTTATTGTCCACCTCTATCGCCCATTCTCTGAAAAATACTTCTTTAACGTTCTTCCTAAGACCGTTAAGAGAATCTCTGTCTTAGACCGTACTAAAGAGCCAGGCGCTAATGGCGAACCTCTCTATCTGGATGTTTGTGAGATGTTCTCAAGACGTGAGAATGCCCCTTTAATCGTGGGCGGTCGTTATGGCTTAAGTTCAAAAGACGTTACTCCATCTCAGATCTTCGCCGTTTATGATAACCTCGCCATGGCTGAGCCTAAGAACCAGTTCACCGTGGGTATTGTCGACGATGTTACCTTTAAGTCATTACCTCAACCTGCTGAGTTTAGTTTGGCTCCCAAAGGAACCTATGAGGCAAAGTTCTATGGCCTGGGTTCTGATGGTACTGTTGGAGCGAATAAAAACTCTATTAAGATCATTGGTGAGACCACAGATAAGTATTGTCAAGCTTATTTCTCTTATGACTCTAAGAAGTCTGGTGGATTCACTGCTTCTCACCTCCGTTTTGGTGATAGCCCTATCCGTTCTACTTATCTGGTAACGAACCCTGACTTTGTTGCTTGTCATGTGCCTTCGTACCTGACGAAGTATGATATGCTCAGAGGTCTTAAAAAGGGGGGTATCTTCCTTTTAAATTCAATCTGGGATGAGGAGGAGACTAAACGTCGGTTACCTGCTCATATCAAGCATTATCTGGCTGCTAATGAAATCAATTTCTATATCATCAATGCAACTGCTATAGCTGAAGAGATTGGTCTGGGTAACCGCACCAATACCATTATGCAGAGCGCTTTCTTTAAGGTTTCAGAAGTTATCCCTTATGAGAAGGCCGTTGATGAGATGAAGAAGTTCATTAAGAAGTCATATGGCAATAAGGGAGAGGCTATTGTTAAGATGAACAATGCCGCTGTGGATCGTGGAAGCGATGTACAAAAGGTTATGGTTCCTGCTGAATGGGCTAAATTGGATTCAAAGGTGGTTCTTGGTGATGGTGGTTTCAGACCTGAATTCATCGCTAATGTTGCCGATCCTATTAACGCTCAAACCGGGGATGATCTACCTGTTAGTGCCTTCTTAAACCGTGAAGATGGTACATTCCCTAGTGGAACAACCCGTTATGAAAAGCGTGGTATTGCCGTTAATGTACCAGAATGGCAACCCGACAACTGTATTCAATGTAATCAATGCGCATATGTTTGCCCTCACGCTGCCATTCGTCCTTTCCTTCTAAATGCAGAAGATCTGAAGAATGCACCCGAAGGTACACGAACCATTAAAACGAATGGTAAGGGTTTGGAAGAGGTTACTTTCCGTATCCAAGTAAGTGTTCTTGATTGTACTGGTTGCGGCAACTGTGCTGATGTTTGTCCTGCAAAAACAAAGGCTCTTGAAATGAAGCCACTTGGTGAGCAAATGGCAGAAGTTGAGCGTTTCGAGTATATGGATACCAAGGTTGGTTATAAAGATCAATACTTTGATAAGACGAAGAGTGTTAAGAACAGTCAGTTTGCTCAACCTCTGTTCGAGTTCTCAGGAGCTTGTGCTGGTTGTGGTGAAACGCCCTATATTAAGACTATTACCCAGCTTTTCGGCGAGCAGATGATGGTAGCTAATGCTACAGGTTGTTCTTCTATCTATGGTGGTTCTGCTCCAAGTACCCCATACAGTGAACACCATAAGAGTGGTTTTGGTCCAGCTTGGGCAAACTCACTCTTTGAAGACAATGCAGAATATGGACTTGGGTTAGCAACGGGTGTGGCTAAAATGCGTGATCGCATTGCTCTTCGTATGCGTGGTGCGTTGGAAGGCCAGATAAGTGATGAACTTAGAGCCGCCTTCACTGCATGGTTAGATGGAAAAGAGAGTACTGAGGCTTCAAAAGCTGCTTCAGATGCTCTAATCCCTCTCCTCGAAAAGAGCAACGATGTGTTAGCTCGTGAGATTCTCTCTCTAAAACAGTATCTAGTTAAGAAAAGCCAATGGATCATTGGTGGCGACGGATGGGCTTATGATATCGGTTACGGCGGATTAGACCACGTTCTTGCTTCAGGTGAAAATGTAAATGTTCTTGTTCTAGATACTGAGGTTTATAGTAACACCGGAGGTCAGGCTTCTAAATCTACTCCCGTTGGAGCAGTGGCCAAATTTGCTGCGTCAGGAAAGAAGATTAGAAAGAAAGACTTAGGTGCAATGGCAATGACCTATGGTTATGTATATGTTGCACAGGTTGCAATGGGTGCAAACCAATCACAGTATTTCAAAGCTTTACGCGAGGCAGAAGCATATAATGGACCCTCTCTGATCATTGCTTATTCTCCATGTATCAACCATGGCCTTCGCAACGGTATGGGTAAATCGCAGGAGGAATCTAACCTAGCTGTTGAGGCTGGTTACTGGCATCTCTATCGCTACAACCCCATGCTGGAGCAGGAGGGAAAGAATCCATTCGTCTTAGATAGTAAAGAACCAGATTGGAGTAAATTCCAAGCCTTCTTAAATAGTGAAGTACGTTACACTGCTCTTAAGAAAGCCTTCCCGGCAGAAGCTGCTGAGCTCTTTGCCGCTGCTGAAGAGAACAGTAAATGGCGTTACAGAAGCTACCAGAGAATGGCAGAAATGGATTATTCTAAATAATCTTATCTGATTTAATAATAAAAAGGGGTTCGGTTAGCCGAGCCCCTTTTGTTTATAATATCTAATCGTTTAGTATGATTAGAAGGTCATTTATCTGATGGAAAAGAGATACTCCAGATTAAATAACAATAACTCTCCTCATGATCACTAATCCGTTATCTGTGGTAATTTGAACAAAGAACATCCCCTTAGCCTGCCTGCTCATATCTATTAATATGCTTCCTGTCGTTTCTTGCTGACTAATTAAAGCTCCTGTCGATGAGAAGATGGCGACCTTGAACGGTTCACTGAGATGAGTATGATTAATAGAAATAAAATCGGATGTAACTGTAGGCCATAACCTAAAGGGATCATCTTTTATCTGATCGGTTCCAATGGTGATTACAAAAGGCTTTACCCATTCAGCTGTACCAGCCATTACTACTTGGGCTACATTTAAAAGGTAGTTCGTGTCCATGTTTATAATCTTATCGTTTATGGTATGGACAAATGGAGACTCGTTAGACTCATAAAGTCCGGTAATTGTATAGCCAGCCTCTTGAAAAGGGACATAGTCAGAACCATAAGCCATGTAGGTCTTAGCTAATAGAGGGGTATAGGTTTCGGTGAGTGACATTAATGAGTCAGTATATGCCGCACTAATGGCATTGTTAGCAGAGGGAGCACTTTCGTCTCTTTCGCAAGTAATATAAAGGTTTGGCTCGGTCTTCACACCACCTACCTCATCAATATTAAAAACAATCTTAATGTCTATCCTTTGTGGAACAGCAATCGTGTTAACGTAGTGGGTTGACCCTATAAGGCCATTCTCTTCCGCACTAAAATGACAAAAACGGAGGGAAGTTTTAATGGGAATAGATTTTAGAATTCTCGCTGCTTCCATTAGAATCACTGTACCAGAACCATTATCATTCGCACCAGGACCATTTTTGGTGTCATAGTGAGAAGTTAGATAGACATATTTGTTAGGGGTCTCGGTTCCCTCCTTGTCAATAATGAGGTTACAAAGTTTTTTCCCGTTGTAGGTGAAACTATCCCGTTGAATAATAGAGTACCCTAAGTCTTTATAGTAGGACTCAATCCAGTTGGCCGTATTGGTTAATGCCACCGATCCGGGTGATTTAACGCCCAAGGACTCAAATTTCTTCAGATTGACCATGAGCGAGTCCTGGTTAACCAGAGAAACCAAAGAATCTATAAAGCTTGAAAAGTTTTGACTAGAAAGCTTAAGAGTGGGACTAATAACAAATAAGATAAAGATTATAAGCCTCAATGTCTTTGTAGAAAGATGCTTCATGATATGGATAAATTAACACTTTAAAGTGATCTTTTCAAATTAAGGAGTCGAAGGTATATATAAATGAGAAAACGGGAAAGAAAAGTTTATGTACAAACCTTTACCTTTGCAGAAATAATGGCAGTAATGGATCTGACAAAAATTGAGAAAAGGTATTATGGGATATTAACCGTTTTGGTGTTTTTGTATCTCATCCTTCGATCTATTTATGTTCCTTTTGTATATGATGAGGCGGCGACCTTTTTCATATATATCCGATTAAATGAGTGGTTACCATGGCATTCATATTGGGATGCGAATAATCATTTGTTAAATTCTGCTTTGGGGGTGATTTGCTATCAATTATTTGGTAAAAGCGAATTCGTATTAAGACTTCCGTCACTTCTCTCTTTTCTGTTTTATAGTATCGCTGTAATAGGTATATCGAGGTTTTTTTCCAGAGCTGCATTACGTTATGGATTTGTAACGGTGATGCTTACTATGCCTGGTTTATTAGAGTTTTTCGCTTTAGCACGGGGGTATGGATTGAGCATTTCTTTTTTAACATTATCGGTTTGGTTTGCGCTAAAGTATGTACGTGCCGATGGTACCGGAAAGGCATTTGCTGCAATTTGGTTAATGATTGCGGCCATTGCTTCAAATATGTCACTTTTAAACTCAGGGATATTAACCTTGGGTTTGATTTCAATAGTGTGGTGGTTGAGAAATGATTTTCAAAAGATTGGGTTATATCTTTTATTGATTGTTCCGGTTATAGGAATGGTGCTTTTTTTTGCGACCTATAGCATGGCGTTAAAGGAGAGGGGGTTGTTATATTATGGTTCGCAGACCGAGCTGTGGTCTGTTACGTTCAAATCGTTCTCGTTGATGATGGCGGGAAGTGATATGATATGGATGCGTATATCTCTTGCTCTTGCCTTTTTTGTCGCTTTCTTTTGGGGATTGTATACCGTATTAAAGAGTTTTTTGCGGCTTGAGTTTGTATCGACGTTAAATTATGTCTATTTGCTTTTTGCCGGTAATGTTATGGCTATTGCGGTGATGAACCTTTTCTTAAAGGTTAATTTGCCAGAAGATCGTACTGGGATTTACCTGTTTCCATTGCTGGTAATCTTAATGTTTTTTTTGGTGAATGAGACCAGTTCAACGGTTAAGGAGGTCAGTAAGCATGATTTGATATTAGTTCCGATTCTGGCGATGGTTCTTCCGCTGCTTTGGATGGTTAATATTTCGTACACTTCTGTCTATAAGGATAATTATTTCCCCAAGCGTTTTGTTGATAAAATCTATTCTGAGTGGAAGGTTAACGGTGATGAATATCCTCCATTGGTTGGTGGAACAAAAGGGCGTGATTATCCATTAGCTTGGGAATCATATGTAAGAGATGAGCGTGTTACTCGAATTGAAAAGGATGGTTTTCCTAATCAATTTTGTGATTTTATAATGGTTGAACGTGAGTTTTATGATAAGTTTACAAACCATTATGAGTTATTAGACTCCACTTCTGTTACCGGTTATAGATTAATGAAAAGGAAGCAGTTTTTAACAAGAGAATACATTGGTTCAGTGAACTGTGAAGAGTCATCGGGTCCAGATCGTACGGAGTATTATAATTTTGAGGATTTTTTGGTTGATTCTTTAGAGGGCAATGCACTTGAGTTACGATGGGAGGTAAGAGTAGTTGTTCCTGCTGATGGATGGGGTGGTCGGTTGGTGTATGAATTGAAAGATAGGAGAGATTCTGTTATTGATTATCAAAGTATTCAATTAGAAAGGCTATCTCATAGATATCGCAATGGTATACCATTAAGAGTGAGTATGCTGATACCTAAGCTTACCTCGAGAACATATAAGTTACACTGTTTTTTCTGGAATACCGATACTATCCCGCTTCATTTACGTTCGGGTAAGGTAGATATAATGCGATTAGTGGAGCGGTCCAGATAGAGGGGATTGTTTACTTTGAAGAAGGCTGTTACATAAGTAAAGCCAGTGATTGGGGATACAATTTTAAGTAAGTAAAAATATCTAATTTGAAATACCGTTAAATCAGGTATGGTACGTCGATGGTTATTAATTATTAGTCTATTGGGCCTGATGGTTTCACTTCAGGCAGCTGAAGCGCCAAGGGCAGGTTTTACTGCAGCAGATGTAACGTCAGGTGGGGATGTTATTTTGAAATGGAAGGTGATAAAACTGTTGTTTGATACACGTAATGTTGGCATTTACCATGCTGTAGAAAATGGTTCTTACGAGAAGATTGCATCAGGTCTTGACCTTACTGAAGTTACTTATACTCACGTCGGTGGTGCTACAGATAATTTAACCCATAGGTATTTTCTGGTAGCCATTGGACCTTATGCTGATACGATTGTTTCTGATACCGTAAGTACAATAATTTCAACTGCTACCTCCATAGATGATGCCCGTGTTAGGGTAACTTGGAACTCAGCGATGGTTCGTACGGGGTATGTTTGGAATGGTTATTATCAGGTATATTCTGTTGATTTAAATGGCAACAAGGTGTTTATAGACAGCACCTCAATGTTGGCTTACGAATGGACCACTGATCACTGTATTGAAGGGATGAAAATGGAGATCAGATGGAGTACGTTAGGGGATACGAGTAATTCAGTATCATCAGGGCCCTTAACGGATCTTTATGAGCCTATTGCCCCAAAGATGGATAGTGTTAGTGTACAAGATAACGGGTTTAATATTTTGGGATGGGAGAGGAGTCTGGCTCCTGATGTTGGTGGGTTTCTAATTCTTGCTTACCGTGAAGGGGTTTGGGATACTTTAACGGTTATTCATGATCCGGATAGTTTGAGTTATATCGATTCGACGGCAAATAGTACCCTAGGAAGTTGGACCTATGCTGTTTCGGCTCTGGATTGGTGTGGCAATGCCTCAGGTGATCTAGGCATTCGCGGAAAATTGAGTACAATATTTTTAGAGAAGCCTATTTACATAAAATGTGAGGATAAGCTTTCTATTAGATGGAGTGGATATACAAATTCGGCAGATAGTCTGGTTGGCTATCAAATATTGTTAAAAGATGGCGTTTCGGGGTGGTATGTTGCTGATACGGTTCCTCCCGATTCATTGCATTGTCAGGTATCTGGTTTAAATGATCGACAACTCTACCATATTAAGGTTAGAGCTATTGGCTATAAAGGGGGATTCTCTTCAACGAGTAATGAGCGCAATGTGTATGTTGTAAAGCCGGTTCGTCCATCCTATGTGTTGATAAGAAGTGCAAGTGTTTTAGAGAATCAATTCGTTCAATTGTTTATTGAAGCCGATACAACGGTAAATGTGACTGGTTATCAAATTTGGCGTTCTCATTCAGGAGAACCAGAAGAGTTGGTTGGTGAGATTGGAGATCCAGGAAGAGTCCATTTCTATTGGACGGATAGCCTGGCTCGTCCTGCCAATAGGGTCTATTCTTATAGAGTGACCTCTTTGGATAGTTGTGGTAATGCCGGAACGTGGTCTCAGTCATTTGAGACGGTAAAGCTAGAATTGGTAAATCAAACGATAGGCTCTTTACAATGGAATGAGCCCATGGGGTTTGATGTTATACAATATGATGTGTTACGAGGGACTGAAGGTAATTGGCAGCTATTGGGTACAACCTATAGTGGGGAATATATCGATACCGAGATGGTGGATCTTGCGGTTGACAATAATTTATTATACCGGATTCAGGTTATAGGTCATCCTATAGATTCTATTGAGTTAACAGATACCGCCTATTCATCCATTTTGAGGATTATTCCAAAGTATAGGATATGGGTTCCAACAGCTTTTCACCCCGGAGGTGGGTTTAATGATCAGTTTAAGCCTAGGGTATGGGGAGTAAAACCTAATAGTTTTACTATGCATATCTATTCTCGTTTTGGACAACTTATTTGGAGTACGAGCGACTTGGAAACGGGGTGGGATGGTACTGTAGATGGCCGGGAAGCCCCCAATGGGATCTATACTTGGGTGATTCGTTTGACAACCAATAAAGGACGAATAGAAGATCAGGCCGGCAATGTAGTATTAATCAGGACAGAGTAGGAAGAGACTCCTCAAGTATTCTTAATCATGTTGTTAAAAGATAGGTCTAGCCGTAATCTCATTGTTTATTATAATATACATATAAAATAAGCGGATATATTTTTTATGACACATAAAAAAGCAAATTAGGTTAAATGAAACCATAAAGTAATATCTTATTAGATTGCCCATTTTTCATACATTTGCACCTCAAAGTCATAGTCATGTCAATAAATACTAATAAAGTCGCAGGAGAAGCTCTAACCTACGATGATGTTTTGCTTATACCGGCATATTCAGAAGTTTTACCCCGTGAGGTAGATCTAACCACGAAATTCAGCAGAAATATTGGGTTACGGATACCTATTGTTTCCGCTGCAATGGATACCGTAACTGAGTCAGAATTGGCAATAGCGATAGCTCGCCAAGGAGGGATTGGCGTATTACACAAGAACATGACCATTGAGTCGCAGGCCGCAGAAGTTCGAAAGGTAAAGCGTGCAGAAGCGGGGATTATTCTTGATCCTATCACCTTACGTCAAGAGGCTGTTGTCGGGGATGCTCATGCGATAATGCGAGAATATAAGATAGGAGGCATACCGGTTATTGACGAACAAGGTCGATTAGTAGGTATCGTGACGAATAGGGATTTACGATTTGAGCGTGATATGCTGAAGCCTATTACCGATGTTATGACGCGTGATCTTATAACTACAGGAGAGCTTACCGATTTGCAGACTGCCGGAGAGATGCTTCAAAAGTATAAGATTGAGAAGTTACCTGTTGTAAATGACTCTGGGCTATTAGTAGGTCTGATAACATATAAAGACTTTATGCGGTTAAAGGATGCTCCCAATGCATGTAAAGATAGTAAGGGGCGTTTAAGAGTGGCTGCAGCAGTAGGGATAGCCAGCGATACTATGCAACGTGCAGAGGCATTGATATCGGAAGGTGTTGATGCTCTAATCATAGATACGGCGCATGGGCATAGTCGTGGGGTTTTAGAGATGGCTTCAAAAATGAAAAAGACCTATCCGAATGTTGATTTAGTGGTTGGAAATATTGCCACAGCAGAAGCTGCCCGCGATCTTGCCGCTGTTGGTGTAGATGCAGTAAAAGTGGGTATTGGACCAGGTTCTATCTGTACAACACGGGTAGTGGCTGGTATAGGTATGCCTCAGTTGACAGCTGTTATGGATGTCTCGGAGGCGTTAAAAGGAACTGGTATTCCAGTCATAGCTGACGGGGGAATTCGTTACACCGGTGATATAGTAAAAGCACTTGCAGGAGGAGCCGATACGATTATGGCAGGATCTCTTTTTGCCGGTGTGGATGAGTCTCCTGGTGAAACAATTCTCTATGAAGGAAGAAAATATAAGGCCTATCGTGGCATGGGCTCTGTAGAAGCAATGCAACAGGGTAGTAAGGATAGATACTTCCAGGACATGGAAGAGGATATCAAGAAACTTGTGCCAGAAGGGATTGTAGGACGAGTAGCCTATAAAGGTTCTTTAAGCGAAGTGGTTCATCAATTAATCGGAGGCTTACGTGCTGGCATGGGTTATACTGGCTCATCAAGTATTGAAGCACTAAAACAGGCCCGTTTTGTTAGAATAACCCAAGCTGGAATCATTGAAAGTCATCCTCATGATATAACGATTACTCGTGAGGCTCCAAATTATACACGATAAGTATTTATTATTTAAACCCCTATTAAAAACAAAACTATGAACTTTGTAAGGAAGAGTATCTTTTTCTTATCTCTCTCTGTCATGACCGCCACATCTTTTGGTCAAAATGAGGGACAGGTGCTGCTTGATGTTGCCGGAGAAAAAACTACAGTCGGTGAGTTCATGCAGATCTATAAAAAGAACAATAATCAGAGCGAGACCCTCGATAGTAAGTCCGTAACTGATTATTTACAGTTATATATAAACTTCAGATTAAAAGTTAGAGATGCGGTAGATGCCGGCCTAGACACATCGAAAGCTTTTAAGCACGAGTTAGCTGGTTATAGAAAACAACTGGCTCAACCCTACTTCACCGACGAATCGGTTTTAGAATCATTGGTAAAAGAGGGGTATGAAAGGATGAAATCAGATATTCGTGCTAGCCATATCCTTGTTAAATGTCCTGAGAATGCCCTTCCTAAAGACACCTTAATTGCTTGGAAAAAAATAAACGATATCTACGCAAAGCTTTTGAAAGGTGCCGATTTCGCTAAGACAGCATATGAATTCAGTGAGGATCCTTCAGCAAAAGGGATCGAAGGGTCTGAACGTCAGGCTCCAATTAAAGCGAATCATGGGGATTTGGGATATTTCTCAGTCTTCAACATGGTTTATCCATTTGAAACAGCTGCTTATAACACAGAAATAGGTAAGATCTCCAAGCCTATCAGAACAAGTTTTGGTTACCATATCATTAAAGTAACTGATCGCAAAAATGCGCTGGGCAAGGTCGTTGCGGCTCATATCTTCTTCCCTCTGAATAATCGAAGTGTAAGAAAGGATTCTCTTAGTGCAGCCGCTACTGCCGATAGTGTCTATCGTTTACTAAAAAAAGGAGCCTCGTTCGATACCTTAGCCTTAAAGGTCTCTAAAGATAAAGGCACCGCAACAAAAGGCGGCCTCTTACCTCCTTTCGCTTGTAATCGTTTAGTACCCGAGTTTGTCTCTGTTTTATATAACCTGAAACCTGGCGAAGTAGCACCTCCTGTACTCACTCCTTACGGTTGGCATGTTATTAAACTGGTTGAGAGACCCGGTATCCCTGCCTTTGAAACTATTCAAAACGATATTAGACAAAAGGTAAATCGCGATAGCCGCGGTAATCAAAGCAAGGAGTCGGTTATCGCTCGGTTAAAAGTAGAGTATGCCTACACCGAAAACTTAAAGGCTCTTGCCCCCGTAACAGCCTTGGTTACCGATAGCATTTTTAAGGGTACCTGGAAACCTACTGTTGCTGAGAAGATGGACAAAGTTCTCTTTAGTTTCGCAGACCAAAAATATACCCAACAAAACTTTATCGATTACCTAGTTTCATCTCAACGTAAAGGCTCTCCTGAACCCATAGAAGTCTATGTTAGAAAACAGTTCACCTCTTATGCTGACGATAGACTCTTTTCTTATGAAGACAATAATCTCGAGGCTAAATATCCTGAGTTTGCCGCTCTTGTTAAGGAGTACCACGACGGAATTCTTCTCTTCGATAGAACCGACAAATTGGTTTGGTCTAAAGCGGTGAAAGATACTACCGGATTAAAAGAGTTCTATCAGACGGTTAAAAACAACTATCTCTATCCTGAAAGAGTCGAAGCTACAACTGTTTTAGTAAAGAATATTGATGGGGAAAAGAAGGCAAGGAAACTCTTGGAACGCTCAATTAAACAATTAACAGAAAAGGGCCTAACCACCTCTCAGCTTAAGCAACAGCTAGAAAAAGACGATGAACTAGTCGTTTCTGTTGTAACAGATAAATATATTCCCGGGGAGGACACTTTAATTGTTGATTTGGCAAAAACACCTGGTGCCTTTAAGCAAAGTATGATCAAGGAGAGCGATGAGACTTATACCATTCAGATTGTAAAGAATGATCGAATGGTTTCTCCTGAACCCAAACCGTTAGAGGAAGTAAAAGGATTGGTGACCGCTGACTATCAAAACTATCTTGAAAAGATGTGGGTTGATTCGCTTAAACAGCATTATCCAGTTAAAATTAATGAGGAAGTGTTAAAATCAATACAGTAAATACCAAAGGAGTGTCTGGTGACGTTTCTTCCAGACACTCCTTTTCTTTTCAAATGCATCATTATAAGATCAGACTTCATAGATTATTAATAGCGACGATTATCTTAGTTTCTCTTGCTTCTTGTCAGTTTGTTAAGCGACAATTTAGTAAGGATGAGGATATCGTGGCTCGTGTCTATGATAAATATCTTTATAAGACAGATTTAGAGGCATTGGTACCAAAGGGCACGCCGCTTAGAGATAGTTTAGAGTTGGTTCGTACATTTATCAATAACTGGATTTCGAACCAATTATTGATTAAACAGGCAGAAGATAACCTGAGTAGTGAGCAGAAAGATTTTACGCGTCAACTGGATGATTATCGTAATTCGTTATTGTTATATGCTTACGAATCGGCCCTGGTTAACCAGAAATTGGATACCGTTGTTACCGATAAACAGATTAGTGACTACTATGATGCCAATCAAGCTAATTTTCAATTAAGAGAGAATATTGTTAAGGTTATTGCGATGAAAATTCCGGCAGATTCTGCCGCGGCGTTAAGAACTGCAAGGTTGCTACTTAAACCTGACTCCATTCCTTCGGTCGATAGAATAGAGCGTTTCTGTTTAAATAGAACGATAGATTATCTCTTGAGTTATGATAGGTGGTCTACTTTTAGTGCACTATTAACCAAGGCTCCTATTCAGAATTATAATGAGGAGGCTTTTCTTAGAAATAATAGGTTAATAGAGCTAAACGACAAGCCTTTTGTTTATCTTGTGAGGTTTTATGACTATATGTTAAAAGATGGGGTTTCTCCTTTAAGTTTTGAACGGGAAGCAATAAGATCCATCCTCTTAAATGAACGAAAGGCGACTCTTCTGAAAGAGATGCAAAAATCGTTGATCGATAAGGCTCAGAAAAATAATGATTTTGAAGTATACATACATTAATAATAAAATGCATAAAGGCATGAAGAAGATATCAGGGCTTTGGTTTTCAGGTTTATCTACCATGGTAATTGTGTTTGTTTCGTTAGTTAGCCAAGCTCAAACGGGCACAGTTGTGGATGAGGTAGTGGCCGTGGTAGGGAGTAAACCTGTGCTACTTTCTGATATCGAAAATCAATATCTTCAGTATAGAGCACAAGGTGGAATCAGAGGTTCTGCTAAAGAGACCAAATGCCATATTATGGAGAGTTCTCTGTTTAGTAAACTTTTGCTTAATCAAGCTGAACTTGATAGTGTTGAGGTTACAGACAAGCAGGTTGATGGAGAACTTGAACGTCGTATTCGTTATTATATCCAACAAATTGGATCTAAGGAAAAGCTAGAAGAGTATTTCAAAAAACCACTGCATGAGATTAAGGAGGAACTCAGAGGGGTCATTAGTGACCAAATGAAGGTGGAGATGACTCAACAGAAGATCACTAAGGATATTAAGATCACTCCTTCTGAAGTTAGAAACTTCTTTAATGAACTTCCAATAGATAGCATCCCTCTTGTTAATACTGAATATATAATCGGACAGATTATCCGAAAACCTAAGGTGGGCTTGGCTGAAGAGATTGAAGTTAAAGAGAAACTCAGAACATTACGTAAAAGAATTATGAATGGTGAGAGTTTTTCAACCCTCGCCGTACTATATAGTGAAGACCCCGGTAGTGCTGCAAAAGGTGGTGAAGTAGGTCTTTTTGGTAGAGGTGAGCTTTATCCTGAGTATGAAGCTGCCGCTTTTAAGCTCAAGCCGGGTGAGATTAGTGACATTGTAAAATCTAAAGCAGGTTACCATATCATCCAATTAATTGAAAGACGTGGCGATTTTATCAATACGCGTCATATTCTTTTAATGCCTAAGGTCTCTCCTTTCGAATTAGCTAAAGCCTCAAAGGAGTTGGATAGTGTTTACACCTTACTGCAGAAGGGATCTCTCTCTTTTGAAGAGGCTGTACAAAAGATCTCAGATGACCCGAATAAAATCAATGGTGGCTTGATGATTAATCCCCAATCTCAGAATAATCGCTGGGATCCCGAACAACTCGATCCCAAAGTCTTGTATGCCGTCGATAAACTGGAGCCGGGACAGTTTTCTAAACCCATGATCTATAAGTCAGATGATGATAAGGATGCTTATAGAATCCTCTATTTAAAAGAGAGAACAAAGCCTCATAGAGCCAATATTAAGGATGATTATGACCGACTTCAAAATTGGGCTCTTGATAAAAAGAAGAGTGAAGCTCTAAGAGAATGGGTTGGTAGAAAGTTAGCCGAGACTTATATCCGTATCTCTGCTGAGTATAAAGAGTGTGTCTATCAGCAGGAGTGGATCAAATACTCTCAAAAGTAATGTTGTTCCTTGTTTTTTTCTTAATCTGAAATAATGAGCGTTAATTATACTTCCGATCCGGCCGCTGTTGATGATTTGGCGCGGAAATACTCTGAGTTAAAGGGTGAAATTGGTAAAGTGGTTATCGGGCAACAAGAGACCGTTCGAGATGTTCTCATTGCCATCTTTTCGCAAGGCCATGGCCTCTTGGTTGGGGTGCCTGGTTTAGCAAAAACGCTACTGGTTAATACCATTTCTCAGGTTCTGGGATTAAAATATAACCGCATTCAGTTTACTCCCGATCTTATGCCTAGTGATATATTAGGTACAGAGATATTGGATGAGAACAGGAAGTTTAGGTTTATTCAAGGTCCTGTCTTTTCTAATATTATCTTGGCTGATGAGATTAATAGGACACCTCCCAAGACACAAGCTGCTTTATTAGAGGCTATGCAGGAGCATGCCGTAACTGTTGCAGGTCAACGTTATCCTCTTGATGAACCCTTCTTTGTCTTGGCTACCCAAAATCCGATTGAGCAAGAAGGAACCTATCCTCTTCCTGAAGCGCAGCTTGACCGTTTCATGATGAATATCTGGCTTGACTACCCCTCTTTTGAGGAGGAACTTAGGGTGGTAAAAAACACCACTACTGAAAAGTCAGTTAAACCCAATATTGTTCTTAGTAAGGAAGAGATTATCTTCTTTCAGAATTTGGTTAGAAAGATACCTGTTCCCGATCCCGTTTTTGAGTATGCTGTTAAGCTAACTACAAGAACCCGGCCGGGAAGTAAAGAGGCACATGCTCTTTCTAATGAGTTCCTTTCATGGGGCGCTGGCCCCAGGGCTTCACAAAGTCTTATTCTTGGCGCAAAATGTCATGCTGCGCTTAATGGGAAATATTCGCCTGATATAGCCGACGTTAAAGCAATCGCCAAACCTGTACTGAGACATCGGTTAGTACGTAATTTTAAAGCAGAGGCGGAAGGCCTTAGAACGGATGATATTATAGAAAAACTTTTATAATCTTAAGTTTTCCTCTTAATTTTAGCCTGATAAAAGGATCTTTCCGTTAGAACGATCCTTTATCAGGTTTTTTATTCTATTTAAATCAAGAATCAATGAAAAGACTGTTATCATTAATCATCATTTTAGGTATATCTGTTCCTTCCCTATTCGCTGATGAGGGCATGTGGTTGCCTCTGTTGCTTCAAAAGGTAAATGAGAAGAAGATGCAGCAGGCAGGTATGAAAATCACAGCGGAGGATATTTATAGCATAAATAAAAGTAGTTTAAAAGATGCTGTTATGATCTTTGGTGGAGGATGCACCGGAGAGTTAATATCGGGCGATGGCCTGTTAATTACCAATCATCATTGTGGTTATGGGGAGATTCAGGCTCATTCAAGTGTTGAACATGATTATCTCTCTGATGGTTTTTGGGCAATGAATCGAGAAGAAGAGCTTCCCAATCCGGGTCTCACCGTGTCTTTTATGAAGTCAATGGAAGATGTAACCTCTTTTGTTTTGAATGGCGTTAAAGCTTCGATGAATCAGAAGGAGAGGGAGACGCTAATTAGAAAACGCATAAAGGTTTTAACTGATTCGTTGCACAAATCAAGTGGTTTGGAGGCTGTTGTCGAGAAATACTATTATGGTAATCAATGGTTTGTTATTCTTTATGAGGATTTCAAAGATGTTAGACTCGTCGGGGCTCCTCCATCAAGTATAGGCAAGTTTGGTGGGGATACCGATAACTGGATGTGGCCAAGACATACCGGCGATTTTTCTCTTTTTAGGATATATGCAAATAAAGAGAACAAGCCGGCGGCGTATTCAAAAGATAATGTTCCTTATAAACCGGAACGTTTCTATACTATTAGTCTCAAAGGGGTGAATGAAGGAGATTTTACTATGGTCTATGGTTATCCTGGTCGCACTGAAGAGTACCTGCCATCGCAAGCCATTCGATTACAAGTTGACGAGGTTAATCCTATTAGAATTAGTCTTCGTGATAAACGATTGGATATAATGAATAGGTATGCTGCTATTAACGATACCATTAGAATACAGTATGCTGCAAAAAATGCGGGTGTCGCAAATGGTTGGAAAAAATGGATAGGTGAAAGTAAAGGAATTAATCGGATGAATGGGGTGTCGAAAAAAGAGGCTTTTGAGGCACGATTTAATGATTGGAGCGCAACCGCATCGGGTATGCCGTATAAAGAGGTTCTCAATGGATTTGAATCATTGTACAAGCCCTACAATTATTGGAAGAGGAGTGAGGTTTATTTCCAGGAAGCTGGCCTCTCTGCAGAGATTGTTCGATTGGCATTGCGCTTTAGAGGATTGGTTCAGATGAGTCAACAGAAGGATAGCTCTGATATAGCCGTTAAACGGGAGGCTATTAAACTCAAACAATCATTGGATGAGTTTTATAAAGATTATTCTGTGGTTGTTGATAAGGATATCTTCATCTCTATGTTAGATAGCTATTATGCGGCCGGTAATTCAATTAGAATACCTGCTTATTTGGTCACATTGATGGATAAAGAGAAGGGAGCGAGTGCTAAACTTGTGGCTGATATGTTTGCCTCCTCTATTTTACCTTATAAGGATAAGACTTATGCTTTTTTGGATAATTACAAACGAAAAAGAGCAAAACAGATTGAGAAGGATCCGTTTTATCGGTTTGCCAAAGCTATGGTTGAGTTTAGTATTTCAGAACTACAGCCCATTACCGGCAAGTTCAACAGAGCGAATGATAGCTTAATGAGAATCTATATGGCAGGTCAGATGGAGATGCAGAAGGATCGTGATTTCTATCCAGACGCTAACTTCACTCTTCGTGTAGCCTATGGTAATGTTAAAGGATTTACGGCGGCTGATGCAAAGAACTATCGGTATTATACCACACTTGATGGAATAATGGAGAAAGGTGACATCGGAGCCTATGATTATGTTGTTGATCCTAAGCTACGTCAGTTGTGGCTTAATAAGGATTATGGTCAGTTTGCAGATAAGACCGGGGAGCTTAGAACCTGTTTTATTGCTACTAATCATACTACCGGAGGCAATTCGGGGAGCCCTGTCCTAGATGCCGAAGGTCGTCTTATTGGAGTTAATTTCGATAGATGCTGGGAAGGTACAATGAGTGATTTAATGTATGATCCGATGGTCTGTCGTAATATCGCTTTAGATATTCGTTATGCATTATTCATTATTGATCGTTTTGCTGGTGCTGGTCATTTACTGAAAGAGATGAGAATAGAGGAATAAACGATTAGGTTTATGCCGGATTACAGGGAAATCTTGTTAGGGGTAGATGGCTGTAATCCGGCATACTTATTTCTTGTCGGGTCGTCGGATGTTGTTTTGTTTCTAACTTTGTCTGTCTAAGTTAAGTGGCTTCAGATCGTGCCATGTGGTTCTCTTCGGCCATTACACCTTCTAATCTTAAAACTATCCTTTTATGAAAAAGATATTCGTGAGTCTTGGCATTGTTTTGTTTTCATTTTTGGTTTTTTCATGTACGAGTTCCTCCTCGGTTCAAAAAGCGTCTGCTAGTAATAAAAGTGAGGTGAGTGTTTCTAAAGAAAAGGAGGAGGTTTTAGACCAAGAATCGAAAGATAGAATAGTGGAATTAGCAGAGAAGCGAATGGAATTGTATTGCAAACTGATTAAGTCTGTCAATGAAAGCCCATCCACTGGAATATCTGCTCCTGAGCAACAAACAACAACATCACCAGATCTTACTGAGTTGGATCGGGAAATTGGAGTATTTTGTAATACACAGGCTCGACTGAATTATTATCAGAAGATCTGGTCTGAAATAGGGAATAGGGGATGCAAATAGACTGCAATAGATGCCAACTTTAATCAGTTGATTAAAATGAAAATTGAGGATTAATACCCGTACGCCCTGCCCTCTATACGTGTGGCCACTACCTTGAAGGGTAATACCTCTCTAATCGCAGGCATACTGTATTTAAAATCTCGTTTAGCATACTTTTTCATCATTATATTGAGGGCGTCAATTCGTTCCTGTTCTTCATTAATAAAGGTAACTTTACCATATAATAGCACACTACGGTATTTCATGCTCCAGGAACATGCCACCTGTTCATGTTGATATCTAAGCAGATGGTCGGTACTGAAGGCCACACATACGTTAGGATTAAGATTTAGAGCGTTAATCTTCTTTCCTTCTTTTGCTCCATGCAAGTATAGAATCCCACTTTCATACCCAAAGTTCATTGGGATGACATAAGGCATGCCATCTGGGTCTATCATGGAGACGTAACAGACTTCGCATTTAGAGATTATCTCTAATATTTCATCTTGATTTTCAACAATTCTGTTTTTCATTTTCTACGTTTTTTTGTTCAAATGAAGTTCATCATAATGATTTAAGATCTTCATTCATGGTTTATTAGATCCAATAGAGATCGCTTTATAGAATAGAGGTTGCTTGATGTATCACCTTCTCCCGTCAAGAACCTTATTCAATGGTCGATTTTGTTCCTTCCGTCATTTTGTTTATCACAGAATTCGCCGCTGCATTAAGTAGAGAAAACCAGAGCGCTGGCCAAAATCCCTCTACAATAAATCCGTCAACAAGTTTTGAAGCCATGATGATGATTGCGGCATTGATAACTAATAGGAATAGTCCTAAGGTAAAAAAGGTTACAGGAATGGTAAATAGGATTAAGAGAGGCTTAACAATCGTGTTGAGCAGTGCTAATACAAACACCAGAATCATGGCACTCCAAAATCCAGATATTGAGACTCCGGGAATGATCTTAGATAAAAGCATCACAATCATTGCAGAGCCAAGAAAACGTATTATTGTCCTCATTGAGATATTTAAATAGTTAACGCCTAAAAAATAATGCATCAAAGTTAGCAGCAAACATCACTTCCGTCAAAACTGTTTTATCAGGATTTATGAAACTATAACGGATTCCTGTTGATAAAGGAACCTGAAAGCGAAATAGATGATAATCGCACCATAGCTCAGCACCATAACTACTTATACTGTAGTCTCTACCTCGATAATTTATATAGCTGGGATCATAGAATATTGCTCCATGAAGACGCTTAATATATAGTAGCATATTGCTGCCCCAATTGGGATATGCGATTGGGAACCGATATGTAGATGTAAGATGAAGTGCCGCTCTATGGGGGACGTCAGCGATCCCTCTGGGCATCGATAGGATCAGACTTAAGGGGTTATTGTCATTTTTCCCTCTAATTTCCAGACCAAGAGAGATTCGAAGACCGGAATGTTGTGTTATTCCGGGTAACCATGCAGTTGATTGATATGCAATGCTCATGTATTGATCTATCCGATCCTCCTCACACAGACGAACCTCAGTAAAGATACCAAATCCTAAGCGTGGCTGTAGATCTAATGATGACATACGGGTCTGTCTGGTGAGATTCAAAATAAGACCAATTCGGGGGAAACGTTTGGAGATTTCTCTACTCGTGTCGTTCTCGATATAATTGACTTTAATACGATCAACTGTTCCTTCAAGAGTTGTGGTAAATCGTATAATTCTGTTGCTTTTTTCATAGACCAAAGGAATGGACGCTTTAAACGTTGCTGACAGGTTATTATAGTCCCCGATGATCTTATGAGAAGAACTTGTTAATAGCGCAATGTTCCCCATGGTATTGTTTAGTTCAACAGACAAAACGGGAAAAAGTCCTGAGTATTCTATCTTAGAGTAGATCTTGTGTTTTCCTGGGCTATCCCTATATTCATATCCAAGAGAAGTCACCAATGTACCTAAGAGATTTTGCGAAAAGAGAGTGAGCCCGGGATAAACTTCGTTGTCATCAACTGAGATTGAAACAGGGGTCCAGCTATGAAAGATAAAGGGGTTAGATAGTTTAGAATACCTTTGGGTTGAACTTATTTGATTTGTGTTTTTCGGAGTTATAAAGTGGCTAAAATCCTCTTTGTAGTACTGTTTTAGCTTAAGATTTCTCTCCGTTAATGGGAATGGTGTATTGTTTTCAAATACGGTAGAGTCTTTTAATGCTCCCACTCTTGTCTCCCAACCATAGGGCGTGTAAGCACTGAAAAGGATATTCCCAGAACTGGTAAAAGAGGGCATGGAAGCTCCGAAAGCCCCTCGGGCAACAGGGGTAAGACGCTTGTTTTTTTTGTTAAATAGTGCGATAACCCCTTCGTTCTCGACCTGAGTTGTAACTAAGCATTCCGTTTCAGATATAGCATAAGGGTCATCGAGAAGCATTTGAGTATCATCCGACAACCGAGTTATCTCACTATTCGTTAAATCGACTTCGTAAAGAGCCTTAGCGCTGCCTTCAAGAACAATACAAATCATAGATCTGTTTGATGCAAACATAGGTTTCATTGCCAGTTTGCCTTGAGGAAAACGGATAGTAGAGACCGCCATCTTTGAATTTAAATTTCTTCTCTTCTTGGGATCAGATAGGTCAAAGACCAGAATACTTGAATGATCTGAGTTATTCCATTCAATGATTGCGAGCAAAGAACCATCGGCAGAGATGGTTGGGTTGTAC
>Ga0209066_10000648_pt1 | contig 49840 bp, 30 predicted proteins | sample All_14_2_FD_187198 | JGI IMG/M metagenome (GOLD analysis project Ga0209066, IMG submission 187198) | Freshwater microbial communities in response to fracking from Pennsylvania, USA - Allegheny Zone_MetaG_DW_15 (SPAdes) (version 2) ... | reverse complement strand
GGTGGGAAGGGGGGAAGCCATGGGGAAGGTCCGGGTTGCCTGCCGGCTGGAACATGAACCCGGAGGTTACAAGGTCCGCAGGGCTTCTTCTTTTTTGGAGGCCACAGGTTTGTTTTTGAGGACGATTTCCAAATCCGGAAGCTGGGCCTGGAATTCTTCGTTGATCTTCCCCAGCCCTCCGCAGGTGGAACGGACCAACAGGCGCAGGGGCGGGGATTTGGGGGATTGGGTGACGATACCCTTGGACAGACCCAGGGCGCTCTTGAGGAGCCAGGTGGCGGCGTACTCGAAATTCTGGCAGATGGTACTGAGGGGAGGGTCGCTGAAATGGCTGGCGTCGGTGTTGTTGTACCCGTTGATGGTGAAATCATCCGGGGCGCCCAGGCCCAGTTTGTGCATCGATGTCATGAACCGGAGGGCGTGCTCGTCGTCATAGCAGATGACGGCCAGATCGCCCTTGAATTTCATCCAGCGCTGGGCGAGGGCGTTCATGGACTGGCTGCCTTGGTCGACCAGGCCGCAGATGTTGGGGAGATCGTTCCGGGAAACAAAGGAGGTGTAGCTGCTGAGGGTCTGCTGCAGGACGATGTCCTTGGGGGCGTCCGGTCCCAGGAGGGCGATGCGGCGGTGGCCGAGCAGGTGGTGGTAGCTGCAGAGCGTCTGGGTGGTGGAGATGATGCTGGAACCGAAAATCTCGGGTTTCTCAAAGGAATTTTTCTCCAGGCCCGGGATGGCCATGGGCAGGCTGACCGGGAGGGGACATTTCCAGACAAACTGTTTGACCTCGTCCATCATTTCCAAGGGGAACCAGGGAAGGGTCAGGGCGACACAGCCTTCCTTGGCCAACAATTCTGCCTGGCGGAGTGCATCGTCGCGGTAGCCGCCGATCCAGCCCGAGCGGAGTTCGATGGATTCGGTCAGGGCCACATGGGCCAGGGCTTCCAGAACTTTGTAGGCGTAGAGGTTGCCGTTCTGGAAAACCAGGATGCCGATGCGGTTTTCCTTGCGTACGGTGGGCGAAGCCTGTTTGCCGTTGCGGTGTTCGCCGACAAAACTTCCGCTTCCGATCCGGCGGATGATCGTTCCGTCATCGACCAGGGATTTGAGCGCTTTTCGCACCGTGAGGAAATTGCATTCATAGGTGACCGCAAGGTGGCGTTCCGGAGGGATCTTGGCCCCGACGGGAAGCGTTTGCGCCAGCTGGCGCATTTCCTTTTCGATTTCCTTGTACTTCAGTTGAGTCATGGATTAATCGAATGCTATACTAGGATTAAAAAAGAGCAACAGGATAATATAGCAATGCAAAAATTATTTATAAACCATTCTATGATAACAGATTAAAAGGCTATTAAAACGACTCAATCAAGGCCATGTATAAACCCGACTTCTATAATCCGGTACTTTGCGTTTATAGTGTTTACAAAGCTTTCATATAGCTTTAATGTGGTCGAAAGTTGTAATTGGTATTAGTTTAAGTACTGAATGCATTGAAAGGACCGTATATGAGCCAAACCAAGAATATTAACAGGGTTGGGAATTTGAGCTTTCTGGGCAAATGGAGCGGGCTTTGTCTGGCTCTTGCCGGCTTGGTTTTTCTGGGTGGCCAGGCCCACGCACAATCCGGCGGCTTTCTCCAAACCGGAGCCGGGCCCTACGATTATAACAACACCGCCAACTGGGTTGGTGGAACCATCAATGGCAGTTGGGAATCCTCCCTCACTGTGACAGTGGGCCAGGTGTTGGAGTTCAGCACCAGTACCGTTTTGACGACGGGGTTGACCTTCCGGGAAACCGGCGGACAAAACAAGACGCTGCGATCCCTCGGAGGTGCCACGACCCTGACACTGGGTGGCGATATTTACATGAACCCCGCCGGGAATGTTGCATATACGATCGGAAGCACCTCCGGATCGCAGAATCTCAACGTGGATCTGGGTGGAGTGGTGCGTACCGTCACGGTGTTTGGTGGTGGGAACGGCGGAACTTTTGGGAAAACGTTCAACTTCACCAACAACGTATTCAATGGGGGGATCCTTGCCTCGGGTGGGGGGTCGGGCGGCGGCAAAATTCAATTCAACGGCCTGGCTATTTCACTGGCTTCTGCCGAAGTGCGGGACGCTGAACTGAGTTTCAACGGTTCCGGCAACAGCTCGGCGAACAGTGCTTACTCGATATCCGGCGCCCTCACCGCCGGTGGGGGGGCTTCGACAGTCACCGTCCTGGCGAAGACGAGCGCGACGGCGCGCAATGCCCTGGTCCAAGCCGGCAGCTTCGCCCGCAGCGCGGGTTCGACCGTCCTGTTCCGCGGCACAAGTTTGGGCACGCAGACGATCGCCTCGGCAACGGGGGGCGTGTCCAATATTTCCTTTGGCTCCATCAGCCTGACCGGGGGTGGTGGTGCAAACGGCACGACGACCATCAGCATCATTGCCGGGGCTTTCGGGGACACGAGCGCCACCGGATCGGGTTTTGGGGCAACGGCCGGTTTGGTCACTTATGATACGGCAAATGGAGTGAGACTCCTTTCCGGCTCCGAATACACCAGCGCGATCTCGGATGGGCAGACGCAACTGGACAATGTCCTTATCGCCAACAGTTCCGGCAGCATTGCAACCACCACGCTGACCGCCAGCACCACCACCATTAATTCGCTTTCCCTCAATGTGTCAGGGGCAACCGGCAATCAGGGAATCACCATCACCGGCGACCCGGGAACCACGTTGAAGCTGAACAGCGGCATGATCTACGCCCAGCAGGCCGTTACGGGAACCAATTCGGCGAGCACGGATGCGATGACCATCAGTGTTCCGACCCTGGATCTGAACGGCAAGGAAGGGATTATCATTGCGAATACCAAGTTGAACACGGGCGGAACCGTGATCAGCAACGGTGGCCTGATCATCACTTCGACAATCACCAATGGAACCGGGCTGACCATCGGCGATGGATTTCTGACGAATGCCTCGGGCTATGTGGTGTTGGGCGGGGCCTCGGCTAACACCTACACCGGGAACACCACGATCAATGGGGCCATTGTCCGGTTTGAGAAGAGCACAACGAATACCTTCGGCAATGTGGTGTTGAATCTGGGTTCGGTGTACAACACGGGGAACCAAATCGCGGATGCCTCCAATTTGACCATCAATGGGGGCACTTTTTTCCTGAACGGTTCCAACAACTCGGGTTCGGCCACCAATGAGACCCTCAATAATTTGACCATGGGCAATGGGACGGTCAGTTCAGGATCGGGAAACGGCAACACTTTCAACGTCAATGGCAATGCATCGCTGTCCGGTGGCACAATCAACATGCCCCAAAATTCCAAGTTGAATATCGCCGGAGACACCGACCTCGCCGGCGGGGTGATTTCGGTGGGAACAAACAACAGCGCCAGTGTCTACAACTCAAAAACCACCCTCACGGGAGCGGTGGGCATTTCCAACACGGCACAAGGAACGGCTGCCTATACGCCGATCACGATCGCCGCCGGTTCCGCTTCGGGGAATCTGGGGGGACAGGTGGAGCTGTCGGGTGATCTCACCTTCACTGGCAATACCAACACCAATACGGTCACCATCGCCGCCCCGACCGGAACCGGCCTACAGGGCGTCATGGCGCTGAACGGGGTTCGTACCTTCAATATCGGCAATGGTTCGGCAGCGGCGGATTTGACGGTCAACGCACCGTTGATCAACGGCACCGCCACCGGCGGCCTGACGAAAACCGGCCTGGGCACCCTGGCATTGACCGGCACGAGCACCTACACCGGTGCGACCGCGGTCAGCGGGGGCACCTTGCTGGTCAGCGGTGCGGGCTCGATCAACAGCACCAGCGGGGTGACGGTGAACACGGGCGGGACGTTCCGCTACAACAGCAGCGTGACCTACAGCGGCGGGGCGATCAGCAACGCCGGGGGCTCGATCACGGGCTCGGGCAGCCTGGGCAGCCTGACGCTGGGAGGCACGGGCAGCGTGGACCCGGGCAACAGTCCGGGGTTGTTGGAGGCCGGAGCCACCGATCCGACCGGCGGATTGGACTACAACTTTGAATTCACCCTCAAGAACAGCGGGCTCAATTACGCCTCGGTGGAAAACGATGTGCTGCGGCTGACCTCGGCGACGCCGTTCACCGCATCGCTGGGTTCGGGCAACGTGCTTTCGATCTATCTGGACGCGGCCAGTTACGCGAGCCTGACCAACGGGGACTTCCTGCGCGGGGGCTTCTATACGGACAACGGCAATTTCCTCACCAGCATCCAGGGGGCGACCATCACGGCCTACTACCAGGATGTGTTGGGATCGACGACCTACAACGGCAACACCTACAGCCTGCTCAGCGGGGGTTCGTTCGGGGTGACGACGGTGGCGGACACCAACTTCAGCGGCAGCGGCTACCTGACCCAGTTCAACTATTCGGCCATTCCCGAGCCCTCGACCTACGCCCTGCTGGGCCTGGGCGTGCTTTCCCTCTGGGTTCTCCGCCGCAAGAAACAAGCCTGAAGTGAAACCTAACCTGCCCGATGGGCGGGTCATTGGCAGGAACTGGGCGGGAGTCCTCCCGCCTGCCAACCTGTGGTCCTGGCAAAAGTGCCAGGGTCGTTATCGCCCCTTTTTGATGTGTTTTTTTGAGCTTTTATTGGATGGGAAAGCGGATTAGTTGCTAAATGCTATACTAATCAATCGGTTAATAGAGATTAGAAGGTGTGACATTCATTTCGTTAATAAATATTACGTAAGCATCACAACATCAATGAATAGAGATCGTGGTTTGATGAAACTTGGCCTAAGAGAAGTTCGGGATAAAACAAATAAATTGCTGTACAGCAATTAAGGTATTTACAAAGCTTTTGTATAGCTTTAAGTTGGCTGAAAGCTGCAAGTGCAACTTTAAGTGATAATTGGGTCTAAACGAAGGAATGACATGAATACACAAAACTTGAAAGACGTGGCGCGGTTAACGGATCATTGGGGCAGGGTTGCCTGTCTTGTCGGAATTGTCTTGTTAAGTTTTTGGACTCCCCTGGCGCAGGCCGCGAGCGGGACCTGGACGAACACCTCCGGTGGGACCTGGAGCACACCGGGGAGTTGGTCCGGAAGTGTCATTGCGGATGGCTCGGGATCGACGGCGGATTTTTCCACAATAAATATCACGACCGGCCGGACCATCACCATTGACGGTGCGGTGGCCTCACGGACCCTCGGAAGCCTGATCATTGGCGATACCACCGGGGCCCCGGCCTTTTCCGGATATACCATCGCTTCTTCCGGCTCGGGAACACTCACCTTCGACAATGGCGGAAGCGGGGCTGTGCTGACCCAGGCTGCCATTTCAGGGGCCAACGTTATTTCTGCCCCGGTCATTCTGGCGGACAATTTGACCATCAACAACAATTCGGACACGACGTTGTCCATCACCACCGGAGGCATTACCGGGGCTTATTCCATAACGAACCAGGGGTCGGGCGTTGGCGGGGTCAGTATTGGCTCGGGAGTAATTGCACTCGGAGTCACGGGTGTCTTCCAGGACAGCGCCACCTCCAGCTTGACCCTGTCGGGGACCAACACTTTCAATACCGGGGTCACGATCAAAAAGGGGACGGTCATTGCCAACAACAATGCCGCACTCGGGACCGCAACAACGCTGTTGGGCGATACATCCGGGAGCGCCGATGCCACTTTGCTGATCGGTTCATTCACCGTCGCCAACAACATCACCGTCCAGGCCGGCAGCAGCGGCACCCTGACTCTTGGGACCAACGGCGGCGCGGCAGCCCGGCCGACCGGCAACATCGTCCTGAACAACGACCTGACCGTGGCTGTGACGGATGGGGGAAGTTCAGGGCGCAGCACCGGGGCTTATTTCAACCATGCCACGGGCAGCATCAGTGGCACGGGTGATCTGAACATCAACGTCAGTGGAAACCTCAGCACCAGCAACAACACCAACCAGCCGCAGATGGACAGTCTCTCCTTGGCGGGAGCGATCACGACGACAGGCGACATCAACAACGTCGGCACCGGTTCGGGCAAGGCCGCCATCACTGGCAACATCAACAATGCCTCCAGCCTCAACCAGAACAGCGCCACTTCCCTGTTGAGCCTGAGCGGGACGAACACCTACTCCGGTGCGACCAATGTGACTGCGGGTGTTTTGCGCATCAGCGCCAACTCAGCTCTCTCAGCCAACAGCAGTTCGGTCAATGTGTCCTCCGGGGGCACACTGCAATTGCAAAACGGCGGCACCGCCCTCAACGCCGGCCAGACGCTGAATATCTCCGGAACCGGGGCTTCCTATACGTACGGAGCCATCGAATCAACCAACTCGGCCAACTTTGCCGGGTCGGTCGTACTGCAGGGCGACTCGGCCATATCCTCGGATTTGGCGAACACAACCCTGACCCTGTCGGGGGGCATCACCGGATCGGGTAGAACCCTGACCACGTCGGGTGTCGGCTCGGTCACCATTTCGGGTGATTTGAATACCGGTTCGGGTGGACTCATCAAGCAGGGCACCGGGGTACTGACGCTCTCCGGTTCGAATGGATTTACCGGCGTTACCCAGATCAACAACGGCACCCTGCTCCTCTCGAGTGCGGGAGCCCTTGGCGGCGGTGGGGCCATCCGCTTTGACGGTGGGGCCATCCGTCACAGTGCCTCAAACGAACTGGATCTTGGCAGTCGGATTTCCGGGAGCGCTGGCCCTATAGCCATTGATACAAACAGCCGCAACGTGACCTACTCCGGCATCGCCGCTGGAAATAACGGCGGGCTGACCAAGCTGGGTTCGGGCCGCCTGACCCTGTCCGGTACGAATTCCTACAGCGGTCCGACGGTTGCCAATACCGGTGTGCTGGCCGTGGACAACACCGGAGCCCTTCCCGGACAGGTTTTCATCGACAGCAGTGGGGCGCTGAACACTGGTGGTGCCTATGCGACTTTGGGGGATTGGATGACCAGCGGCAAGATAGCCTCAGGTTCCACCGGGGTTATCGCCATCACCGGCGGCAATACGGAGAATATTGATTTCACGGGGTACAGCACCCTGGGGCTCGGGGCCACTTCCAACGGGACCTACACTGGAACGATTACGGCTGCCGGCAGCACCTACCGCCTCGGCGGCGGCGGGGCCACGTTGACCCTCTCGGGCACGAACGCCCTGAATGGCGGCAATGGCCTGGTGGTTTCGGGCAATGTCACCCTTTCCGGCGCCAATAACATGAGCGGTGCCACCACGGTGTCTTCCAGCACCCTGGCCCTGATCGGGGGATCCGGCGGACTGGCCGGTTCGGTGGTGACGGTGAACCCGGGGGCCGTTCTGGCCATTACTTCCGACACGGGCGCCACACCGGTGGTGCGGGCATCCGCAGTGACGCTCAGCCGCGGCACCCTGACGGTGACGGGCAACAGCGTGGGCAATTCGACCGACGCCATCGCCAATGCGCTCACGATCGGATCCGGTGGCAATTCGACCATCACCGTCTCCCAGAGCAATGCGAAGAACGTGCTGCTGACGTCGGACAGCTTGGTCCGCAATGCGGGCGGGACGGCTCTCATCCGTGGAACGAATCTGGGTGTCAACACCATCGCCTCCAAGACAGCGTCTTCGACCAACATCCAGCTCAATACCCCGAACCTGGTCGGCAGTGTCGGTGCCAATACCACCGATGGGGGAATATTGGTGGGGATGGTCGGGGATAGCTCGGCCGGTGGCACGGGGTTTGGCAGCACCGGCGGTCTGCTGACCCATGATGCGACCTACGGCGTCCGCTTGGTCGGCGCATCGGAGTACAAGACCTCGATCACCGACGGTCAGTCGCAACTGGACAACATCCGGCTGACCAAGGCCACAGCCGGGGCTGCCACAACGACACTGAATTCGAACACCACGGTCAACTCGCTTTCGATCAACACCTCGGGAAATGCGGCGGCCGCTGTGGCGGTGAATGGTTCCGGAACCTTGACGCTGAACAGCGGGGTCATCTATGCGGGTTCGACCACATCCACCACGGCCAGCACAATTTCGAATGCGATTGATTTCAACGGCAGGGAGGGCGTTATTCTGGCCGGTGGTACGGCCGACCTCAACCTTTCGGGAGTTCTGGGCAACACCGGTGGAAACGGGCTCACGCTCTATGGAAACACGACCAACGTGTCAGCAATCCTGTCCGGAACTGCGGCCAATACTTATACAGGAACCACCACGGTCAACGGCGGACGGTTGGAAATGAACAAAACGGCCGGAGTGAATGCAATCGGTGGCAACCTCCTCGTCAATACCGGCGGTACGGCCGTTATGGTGGCGTCCAACCAGATTGACGACTCTGCTGATGTCACGATCAATGGGGGTTTGTTCTATACCCTGAACGAAACGATCAACAACCTGACCATCAGCAATGGGGGATTGGTCCAAACTACCGGGGCGGGTAGCAACACGGCCTACAGCATCGAACTGAATGTCAACGGCGATCTGGCCATTTCCAGCGGAGCATCGCTGATTTCCACCATCCGTGGGAAGACCACGGTGGCGGGCACGACCAATTTGAGCGACGGTGGTACGATGAATGTCCGGAGGGCCCAGAATGTGGACGGCAGTTATGACAGCATCACGACCCTGGGACCCCTGAATATCACCAATTCCACCAGCGGAGCCTACACTGCTATCACCATTGACTACGGGAGCGGATTGGCGCAGAGCGGGGGCCAACTTGTCCTCAATGGGGATGTGACCTTCACGGGCAATGCCACCAACACAAATACAGTTGTGATCGATGCCATCAAGGGCAGCGGGCGACAGGGGCAGGTTGCCCTTCGGGGGGCAAGCTCCGGGAACCGCACCTTCAACATTGGCAATGGTGCCGCTGCGGTTGACCTGGCCATCACGGCGCCTTTGGTTGACGGCACTGGCGGGGCCAGCGGCCTGACGAAAACCGGTTTGGGCACCTTGGCACTGACGGGCTCGAGCACCTACACCGGTGCCACGGCGGTCAGCGGCGGCACGCTGCTGGTCAGTGACGCGGGCTCGATCAACAGCACCAGCGGGGTGACGGTGAACACGGGCGGGACGTTCCGCTACAACAGCAGCGTGACCTACAGCGGCGGGGCGATCAGCAACGCCGGGGGCTCGATCACGGGCTCGGGCAGCCTGGGCAGCCTGACGCTGGGAGGCACGGGCAGCGTGGACCCGGGCAACAGTCCGGGGTTGTTGGAGGCCGGAGCCACCGATCCGACCGGCGGATTGGACTACAACTTTGAATTCACCCTCAAGAACAGCGGGCTCAATTACGCCTCGGTGGAAAACGATGTGCTGCGGCTGACCTCGGCGACGCCGTTCACCGCATCGCTGGGTTCGGGCAACGTGCTTTCGATCTATCTGGACGCGGCCAGTTACGCGAGCCTGACCAACGGGGACTTCCTGCGCGGGGGCTTCTATACGGACAACGGCAATTTCCTCACCAGCATCCAGGGGGCGACCATCACGGCCTACTACCAGGATGTGTTGGGATCGACGACCTACAACGGCAACACCTACAGCCTGCTCAGCGGGGGTTCGTTCGGGGTGACGACGGTGGCGGACACCAACTTCAGCGGCAGCGGCTACCTGACCCAGTTCAACTATTCGGCCATTCCCGAGCCCTCGACCTACGCCCTGCTGGGCCTGGGCGTGCTTTCCCTCTGGGTTCTCCGCCGCAAGAAACAAGCCTGAACCCATCACGTTTCCCCTATGAAAAACATCCTGAAAATAGCCGCCGCTTTTCTTGTCCTGGCATTCCCGGTGGCCGGGATGGCCGAGGATGAAAATTTGATCAGCAATGGGGATTTTGAAAAGGGCAGTGGATGGGCGGATGACTGGGGGCAGCCCAAAACCGGGGCAACATTGGAAAAAGAGAATGACAACCACTTTGTCCGTCTTGCTTCCGGAAAAGCAGGGGAGCAAATCCTGCTCTACAAGGCCATCCAGGTTCCGGCCGGGGTCAAGTCCTTCGAACTGAGTTTCCGGATCCGGGTGCAGAATTTGAAGCCCGGCAAGGAGCCCTGGTTTGATGCGCGTGTGGTCAATAATTTCAAGGATGAATCCGGTGAGGCCTATCCCGGACCGCCTCCGGTTTATTACCGGAAAGACACCAAGGACTGGGTGGAAAAGAAAATCAAGTTCAACGCTCCCGAAGGGGCCACCAAGTTGGAGTTCATTGCCGGTCTTTTCCAGGTGGAGTCAGGTACCCTGGATGTTGATGATATCGTCCTGAAGCCCGGGGATTCCGGGTCTTTCAAATAACAAAAAACAACGAAAGGAGATTCCTATGAAGGCGTGTGCCTGCATACAGGGATTAGGTGGATTAATATGCCTTTCCAAGCCCGCAAATGGCTTGGCTGCCTTAGTGTTTGCCTTTGCTTTTCTGGTCTTGTCCGTGCTTTCAGTCCAAGCGGCCCCCCCGGAATTGAGAACTTCGGGAAACAAAATAGTGGTGAAGGCTACGGGTGTGGCGGTGAGGCTCACCGGTGTGAACACGCCAAGCCTGGAGTGGAATGCCAACGGTGAAAACCTGGCCAATTCCATTCCGTACGCGATCACGGACTGGCATTCGAAAATCATCCGCTTGCCGGTGGACCAGACCACCTGGCTTTCAGGAACCAGTGGACCCGCTTATAAAACGCGCATCGACGGATTCATTGCCCTGGCCTCCAGCCTCGGGGCCTACGTGATCCTGGATATGCATGAATTCGGCCAGCCGACGCCCGGTGCGACGACCTTCTGGACGGATGCGGCCAACCGCTACAAGAACAACCCCGCGGTAATATTCGGGCTGTTCAACGAACCGCACGGCATCACCTGGGATGTGTGGAAAAACGGAAATGCCAGCGGACCCGGCTTGCAGGCCCTGCTCAACACCGTGCGAGCCACAGGCGCCAAGAATGTCGTCCTGGTGGGTGGCTTGGACTATGCCTATGACCTGAGCGGGATCATCTCGGGATATGCACTTACCGATGCCACGGGAAATGGGATCATTTACGACACCCACATTTACCCGTGGAAGGGGTCCTGGCAGGCGAAAGTGGGCAATGTGGCCCAGGTTCATCCTGTTCTGGCCGGTGAGTTCGGCCATCCGGGCGGCACGACATTCATCGGGTTGACGTTTGAAACGGACGCGACGTGGGTTCCGAGGGCCATGGATTTTGTGGACGCCCACCAATTGCACTGGACGGGCTGGTCATTCCATCCGGGTGCCGCACCGTGCATGATCAGCGACTGGAATTTCACGCCGACCGCATACTGGGGAGTCCACGCCCTGGCCCGGCTTCAGGCCTATCAAAATCCTTCCTCCGATCAAATTGCCGGCGGGACGGTGATCGGTTCGACGGGCACCCGGACCGCTCCCTCCAGCGGAGTCATCACCGATCCGACCTACGGGGCGGTGTCCGCGTTCAACGGGGTTTACAGCAACTATTTCGACGGTCCCACGGCGAGCGGTTCCTGGACGGGCCTGGATCTGGGGACGGCGAAGCGGATCACCAAGATCCGTTTCATGCCCCGGTTGAACAACGGGAACCTCATGGTGGGTGGAGTCTTCCAGGGGTCCAACAGCATCAGCTTCAGCACCCCGACAACGCTGTATACGGTGGCCTCCGCACCGGTTGCAACGGGTGGAGTGTATACCACCGCCACGGTCGGCAACACGGGCGCCTTCCGTTATGTGCGTTATGTGGGCCCCGCGGGCTCCTACTGCAATGTGGCCTCCATCCTGTTTTATACCGGCGATGGCATCGGCAACACGGCCGCGGTGAATGACAAGATTCTCGACAATGTGATCGCGCCCGGGACCTACAAAACCGGGGCCTGGGTATCGAGCACGGCAACGGGCGGATACTACGGCAGCAACTACTGGCATGACAACAATACCGAGAAGGGGGCCAGGTCTGTACGTTACACGCCCAACCTCCCGACCGATGGAAATTACGAGGTTTATGCCCGTTGGACCTCGGGAACCAACCGCGCCACCAATGTCCCCATTGATATTGTGCGGTCCGGCGGCACATCGCGTGTACAGGTGAACCAACAGAACAACGGGGGAGTCTGGGTGTCGTTGGGTATTTTCCCCTTCAAGGCCGGCACCGGAGGCAGCGTCCTGATCGATAACACCGATACGACCCTGTTTGTTATTGCGGATGCGGTCCGATTTGTCCGGCGTTAGGTGGATGACTGGAATATATGCCCATAACCGATACCCTCTCCAGGCAGTCCTGCCATCATGATCTGGCCCGCAGGTTTCCACATAATCCCATCCTCAAACCCGGGGATGTGCGGTCCAGCCGTGATGATCTGAGGGTTGAATGTCTGATGAATCCCGGTGCTTTCACCCATGGTGGAAGCGCCGGTCTTCTCATCCGTGTTGCCGAGGGGGCGATCCAGGAGCCGGGATGGGTTTCCGCGCCAGTACTCGACCCCGCCGCCGAAGGCGGGGTCCGGGTGTTGCGCGTGCGCAAAGATGACCCGGAACTGGGGAAAGCGGAGCCCCGCGGTTTTGAATACCGGGGCCGCGGATATTTGACCACGCTTTCACACCTCCGGCTTGCCTGGAGCACGGACGGCATCCATTTCGTGCCCGAGGACCGTCCGCTGTTGATGGGGGAGGGTCCGGATGAAACATTTGGCATCGAGGATTGCCGGGTGGAATTTGTGGAGGGCAGCTACCGGTTGACCTATACTGCGGTTTCGGAGGCCGGTGTGGCGGTCGGCCTGATATCCACCGCAGATTGGAAGAACTTCACCCGCCATGGGCTCATTTTCCCGCCGCACAACAAGGACGCGGCCCTGTTTCCCGAAAAAATCCAGAATTCCTGGTGGGCCCTCCACCGCCCCAGCGGACTGGGACCGGGCGGACATTACATCTGGTTGAGCCGGTCCCCGGATTTGCTGCATTGGGGCGGCCACACCTGCCTCGCCAAAACCCGGCCGGGCATGTGGGACAGTGAACGGATCGGCGCCGGCGCGGCCCCCATAAAAACCCCGCAGGGTTGGCTGGAAATCTACCACGGGGCCGGCCATGGCGCCCGCTACTGCCTCGGAGCGCTTCTGCTGGATCTGGCTGAGCCGGGAAAAGTGCTGGCCCGGAGTGAAAACCCCATCATGGAGCCCCTCGAAGACTACGAGAAAAAAGGCTTTTTCGGGAACGTCGTATTCAGCAACGGGCAGATTGTGAGGGGCGACACGATCACCCTCTATTACGGGGCTTCGGATTCGGTTGTCTGCGGGGCCACACTTTCAATTTCGGAAATCATGCAATCCCTGTCCTAGTGCAGGAAGAAAAAACAGAATCGGAATACTATCTTGAAAACACCCCTAAAAAATCTCTTCATGGCCCTCCTCCTCGCGGGGTTGACGGCTATTCCGGTGCCAGGCTCCATGGCGTCGGATTCCCTGATTCCCAATGCCGACATGGAGAGCGATGCAAACAATGACGGCTGGCCCGATGGCTGGCCCAGGCTGGCCGGCAATTCCACATGGGAAAAAGAAGGGGCGAACCGCTTCATCCGGGTCGCAACCACCGAGCCCGGGAAAATGCTCGCGCTCTTCCGCCAGGTCCGGATCCCCGAGGGTACCCGTGCCCTGGAATTGACCTACCGCATACGCACCACGGATCTCAAGGCGGGCAAACAGCCGTGGTTCGATGCCCGGGTGATCATGGATTTCAGGGATGTCTCGGACGAAAAGCTCAAGCCGTCCCCCCGTGCCCCCTATGTCCGTGGCAGCACCAAGGGGTGGATAGAGCGAAGCGTGGCCTTCCTGGTTCCCGAAGGTGCGGTCGTCCTTGATGTGATGCCCTCCCTCTTCCAAGTGGAGAGCGGGACCATGGATCTCGACGATGTGGTGTTGAAGGCGGTCAATCCCCAGGTCGTGTTGGATGCGGAGGCCAAGGCCAAAGACCGGGCTGCGCCGGCCGATCCGGCACCCGAGGTGGCCCAGCCTGACAAGTGGCCCAAGCCGATCAAGGTCGTGGGCAACCGTCTCCGGGATCCCTCGGGGAAAGAGGTGTGGCTCCAGGGCGTGCATGTGGTGAGCATGGAATGGAATCCGCGCGGTGAAAGTGTGCTCAATTCGATCAAGGTGGCCATCGAGGGTTGGAAAGCCAACGTGATCCGCCTTTCCGTCAAGCCCGACTATTGGTTCGGCGAGGGCGCGGATGCCGCAGCCTACAAGGCGCTGATCGATGCCGCGGTCAATATGGCGGCCAACCGGGGCGCCTATCTACTGATTGATAATCACACCTACCGTGCCCCCCGTGAAAGCGACGTCCGCTTCTGGACGGAGGTTGCCGGAAAATACAAAAACCATCCGGCCGTACTTTTTGATCTCATGAATGAGCCGCATACCGTTTCCTGGGAAGTGTGGAGAAACGGCGGTTTTGTGGCGGAGAAAAACTCCAAGGCCGACGAAGACAACTTCCTGACCCCGGAAGAAAAAGAGAAGGCCAAACAGGGATACCAATCCCCGGGCATGCAGAAGCTGGTCGAGACTGTGCGTGCCACCGGAGCCAGGAATATCATCGTGGCGGGGGGGCTGGATTGGGCCTATGATCTGAGCGGCATCCTCAAGGGGTACGCCCTCGAGGACAAGACGGGCAACGGGATCATGTACAGCGCGCATATCTATCCCTGGAAGAGCAACTGGCAGGGCAAGGTCCTGGATATTGCGGCGGTACATCCCATTTTTGTCGGGGAGGTCGGGGCCAACAACAAAAAGATGAACTGGCTGCCGTTGGAGCGCCAGGAGGATCCGGCGACCTGGGTGCCCGACGTGTTGGGCCTGATCCAGAAATACCGGTTGAACTGGTCGGCGTTTTCCTTCCACCCGGCCGCTTCACCCGTTCTGCTTTCCGACTGGAAATACACCCCGAACCCGGAGTGGGGGGTGCCGGCGAAAGAGGCGCTCGCGGGCAAAGTTTTCGAACTGAAGAAATTGCGCTGAAACTGCTGTGAAACAGGAATGGGAATGCCGGCACACACGGACCAGACGCCTCCCGGTTGAAAGGGTTGGCCGGAGCGGGCTGTCCCGCGGTTTCGTTGTGTTTTCCCCGGCAATGCGGGTGCCCCATTGAAAAACCGCCTTTCATCCTTGGTTGTATTGGGCCTCTTCCTTGTTGTGCCGTTGCGCGGGATGGCCGTGGATTCCCTGCTATCCAATGGCGGCATGGAGCAGGATGGGAACAAGGATGCGTGGCCGGATGACTGGCCGCGCCTGCCCGGCCACAGCACATGGGAACAGGAGGAAGGAAACCACTTCATCCGGTTGAAGGCGACGGAGCCCGACGCCATGCTGGTGTTGCTCCGGAGGATCCCGGTGCCGGACGGGGTGAAGGCCATGCAATTGTCGTTCCGGGTCCGCTGTGCCGCGATCCTGACCGGGAAAAAGCCCTTCCATGACGGCCGCGTCATCATCGATTTCAAGGGGGCCTCGGGTGAAAGTGTGGGGCCCCCGCCTGCCGCCCCTTATTTCAAGGGAACCCTGAAGGAGTGGGAGGAAAAGAAGGTGTTGTTTGCCATTCCGGAGGGGGCGGCGTTCGTGGATATCAGGCCGGCCCTTTTCCAGGTGCGGAGTGGAAGCTTTGACATCGATGATGTGGTTCTGAAGGCGATTGAACCCCAGCTGGTGGCGGAAGCCGAGGCCCTTGCGCAGGAAAAAATGCCGCCGCCGTCTCCCGCCCCCGAGGTCGCCAGGCCGGCCAACTGGCCCCGGGAGATCCGGGTGGTTGGCAACCGGTTGCGGGATCCGCAGGGCCGGGAGGTGTGGCTGCAGGGGGTCAGTGTGCCCAGTCTGGAATGGAATCCCAAAGGGGACAGCGTGCTGCAATCGATCAAGGTGGCGGTCGAAACATGGAAGGCCAATGTCATCAGGCTGCCGGTCAACCCCGGGTATTGGTCCGGGGAAAAGGGAAACGACCCTCTTGCATACAAGGCCATGATCGATGCCGCGGTCAACATGGCGGCCAACCGGGGAGCCTATATCCTGATTGATAACCACACCTACCGGGCGGTCAAGGAAAGTGACGTGGTGTTCTGGACGGAAGTGGCCGGACGGTACAAAAATCATCCGGCCGTGTTGTTCGATATCCTCAATGAACCCTTCAACATATCCTGGGAAGTCTGGAAGAATGGCGGTTTTGTGGGGCCGGATGGCAGGGGGGTGGACGAATCCGCCTTTTTGACGGAAGAGGAAAAAAAGAAAAACCGGGGATTCCAATCACCGGGCATGCAGAAAATGGTGGAAATCATCCGGGCCGCGGGCGCCAGGAACGTCCTCGTGGCCGGGGCCCTGGACTGGGCCTATGACAATTCCGGCATCTTGAAAGGGTATGCTCTCGAGGACAAGGCGGGGAACGGGATCATGTACAGTGCGCACATCTATTCCTGGAAACGCGATTGGCAGGGCAAGGTTCTGGATATTGCCGCGGTGCACCCGATTTTTGTCGGCGAAGTGGGGGCCAACAACAAACGGATGTCCAATATTCCGTTCGACCACCAGGAAGATCCCGCAACCTGGGTTCCGGATATTTTGGGCGCCATCCAGAAATACCGGCTGAACTGGACCGGCTGGTGTTTCCATCCCAGTGCCAGCCCGGTCATGCTGCAGGATTGGAAGTTCACCCCGAACCCGGAGTGGGGTGTGCCGGCCAAGGAAGCGCTCGCGGGAAAACAATTCGAACTGAAAAAATTGCGATGAACCACCGGATGCTGTTTATTTGCCTGACCGGTCTTCTCTTCACCACCCTGGTGGCGGGTGCGGTGGAGCCGGAGGTGGCTCCCAGACACCGGTATCCGAAAGATCCCCCGGCCGAGACCGCCAATCCTTCCCGGTGGCCCAAAGAAATCAAAGTCGTGGGCAACCGATTGCGCGATGCCGGTGGCCGCGAGGTCTGGTTGCAGGGGGTCGCCATTCCGGGCCTGGAAATCGTCCCCGAAGGACATGGGGCCCTGCAATCGTGCCGGGTGGCCATCGACGGCTGGAAGGCCAATGTGGTCCGCCTGGCGGTCCGTGATGATTTCTGGTTCGGGCAGGGCAAGGGCCAGACCGATGGGGGGAAAGCGTACCGGGCCCTGGTCGATGCCGCTGTCACGATGACGGCCAACCGGGGTGCCTATCTGGTCATTGATAATCACCGGTTCCGGGCGGTCAAACCGGAGCAGCTTCCTTTTTGGAAGGAAGTGGCGGGAAAATACAAGAACCACCCGGCGGTGCTGTTTGACATCATCAACGAGCCCTGCGGCATTTCCTGGGAAGTCTGGCGCAATGGGGGATTTGTCGAAGAAAAACCGAAGAAGGCCGTGGATGAGGCCGCTTTTCTGAGCGAAGAGGAAAAAAAGAAAAACCAGGGATTCGAGTCACCGGGCATGCAGAAACTGGTGGAAGTGATCCGGGCGACCGGGGCCGGAAATGTCATCATCGCCGGCGGGCTTGATTGGGCTTACGACCTGTCCGGAATTTTGAAGGGGTACGCGCTCGAGGACAAAACCGGGAACGGCATCATGTACAGCGCCCACATCTATCCTTGGAAGAGCGACTGGCAGGGCAAGGTGTTGGACGTGGCGGAGAAGTACCCGATATTTGTGGGCGAGGTCGGTGCGGATGTGAAGAAGATGGATTTTCTTCCCGCGGAGCGCCAGGAGGATCCTTACACCTGGGTGCCGGACATGCTGGGGCTCATCCAGAAGCACCGGCTCAATTGGACCGGTTGGTCGTTCCATGTATGGGCCACCCCGGTCATGCTTTCGGACTGGGATTATACCCCGACGCCGTTCTGGGGGGAACCCGCCAAGAGGGCGCTGTCCGGGGAAAAGTTTGAACTCAAGAAAATGCGATGAGAGAAAAACCGTTCATGTTGGGGGTGGCGGCGGGGATTTCGGATCTCGGGGAAACCGAGATGCAGTGGATGCGCGAAGCACACATTGGCTGGCTCCGCTCCGGGAATTTGAAGTTTGATGTGGGCGCATTTCTGTCAGGCCGGGAGCAGGGTCCGGCTTTCCGGGAAACCCGGGAACGGATCCGGAGCCTGCGCGCGAAAGGCTTCCAAATCGTGGGGCTGACCCCCGGGCCCCGTGAACTGGAGGATTTGGCGGGTGAGCCCGGCTCGACCGCCTATTACGCCAATTACCGTCGCATCTGTGCCTTTTTGGCGGGGGCCTTCCGTGGGCTCATCGATTGGTGGCAGGTGGCCAATGAATTGGATATCTGGCTGTTCCGGGGAAAGCTCTCCATGGACCAATCGGTGGAGTTGCTCAAGGCGGGCATCTGCGGGATGAAGGAAGCGGTGCCGGAACTCAAGGTGGGCGTCAACATCACGCTTTTCCCCTCCCTGCCCGGAGAGGTGGACGGCAATACGGACTTGCACGAGGGAATCGTGCTGGCGAAGGGGATATACGGGGACCCGGATCTTCCGGTGGACTATGCGGGTTTTGACAGCTATCCGGGGACATGGAGAAAGGGCGGGCCGGAGAGCTGGCATGAATACCTCGATGGATTCCACCGTCTCACAGGCAAGCCCATCCTGATCCAGGAGTTCGGTTATTCCTCGGCCGGCCCGGTCATGACGGAGGAGGAGGACAAGAGTGGCATCTTTCCCTGCAAGGCGAAGAAATGGCGGTTTTCCTGGAAGGGGGCCCACACCCAGGAGACCCAGGCGGATTTCATCCGGGAATCCTTCCGGATTTTCGCGGAAAAACCCCATGTCATCGGGGCCATCTATTTCAAATGGAAGGACTCGAAGCGCTGCTGGCAGTGCGGGCAGCCGGATTGTCCGGCAGAGACGGCTTGGGGACTTCTGGACAGCGAGGGGAAAAAGAAACTTTCCTACGAAGGATTCAAATCGGGGGCGTTGGATTACCTGGCCGGTATTGCGGCCGCGGAGTGCTGAAATTTATGAAAACAAAAAGTTGGATGATTTTTAAAAAGGGACTGGCTGGCGCACTGCTTGCCGGGTTGCTTGGGGCCTCCGGTTGGGCCGGGGCATTCCCGGAAAAAACCCTGATGCCCAATGCCCAGTTCGAAACAGACAGTGATGCCGACCAGTGGCCGGATCAATGGCCCAAGGTCAAGGAGGGGGGTTCCTGGGAGGTGGAAAACGGCAACCACTTCATCCGCCTGACCAGCCCGGAAGCGGGAAAGCTCGTCATGATGTACGGGGAAATTCCCATTCCCGCGGGTACCCAGGCGCTGGAGATTTCATGGAAACACCGGATCACCGGGTTGAAGACCGGTGCCCAATCCTGGTTCGATGCGCGGATTTTGATGGAATTCATGGATATAAACCGCAACAAGGTCTCGCCCGGCCCCAAGGTGCCCAATTTCCGGAAAGACATCCCGGAGTGGACCGACTGCAGTGTCCATTTCCTGGTTCCCGAGGGCGCGACCATCCTCAAATTCATGCCTTCCCTTTTCCAGGTAACGGCAGGCACATGGGACTTGGACAACATGACGATCAAGTCGGTGGATCCGGAACCGATCCGGGCGGAAGTTGCGGCGGCGGAAGCGGAAAGGGCCCGCAAGGCGGCCGAGGTGGCCGCGGCCAACCAGGCGAAAGCGGCCCAGATTCTCGCCCAGCAGGGCACACTGATACCCGGGGGGGATTACGAAAAAATGGCGGGAAAGAAAAATATCGTCACCGAGGAGGGGAACAGTTTCCTGCGTTTGCAGTCCGATGAGCCCGGGAAAATGGTATTGGATTATCGGGAAGTCGTCGTCCCGGCCGACGCCAAGGCCTTGGAACTCACCTGGAAGCAGCGTGTCACCGGATTGAAAAAAGGGGAAAAGCCCTGGTTCGATGCACGCATCATGATGGAGTGGAAGGATGCGGCTGGCGCGAAATTGCAGGAAAAACCCTCACCCCCCTACACCCAGAGGGACACCAACGGCTGGGTGGACAAAACCGCTTCCTTCCTCATTCCGGAAGGCGCGGTATCGCTGATCCTCATGCCCAGCCTTTTCCAGGTCAACGCCGGAACCTTCGATCTCGACAACCTGGTGCTGAAGCCGACCGATCCGGCCCCCATTCTGGCAAAGAAAGCGGCGCAGGAGAGGCAGAAGGCGGCCCGCTATGTCCCGGATGAAGCGCCCAATCCAGCCAAGTGGCCCAAAATGCTGAAAGTGGTCGGAAACCGACTGCACGATACGGATGGAAAGGAAGTCTGGCTCCAGGGCGTGAACGCCGGTGGGCTGGAAACGCTGCCGCAGGACGAGCAGCCGGTCAAATCCCTCGTTGTGGCGATCGATGTGTGGAAGGCCAACTGCATCCGCGTCCCGATGAGCGAGGAGTTCTGGTGGGGGAAAAGCCCCTATCAAAACGATAGTGGAGAAGACTACCGGAAGAAGCTGGACAAGATGATCACCCTCGCGGCCAACCGCGGGGCCTATATCGTGATTGATCTGCACCGCTACCGCGCGCCCAAGAAGGAGCACGCCGAATTCTGGAAAGAATTCGCCGCGAAATACAAGGACCACCCGGCGGTGCTCTTCGACGTCATCAATGAGCCCCACGGCATTTCCTGGAAGGTCTGGCGTGACGGGGGATATGTGGGCAACAAGGTGGGCGCGGATGAATCCGCCTTTCTGACGGAAGAGGAGAAAAAGAAGGACCAGGGTTTCGAATCCGTGGGCATGCAGGGACTGGTGAATGCGGTGCGTTCCACCGGGGCGAAGAACATCATCATCGCGGGGGGTGTTTTTTGGTGCAACGACCTCACCGGGATCGTCAATGGCTACGCCCTTGAGGACAAGACGGGCAACGGGATCATGTATTCCTGGCATACCTACAACTGGCACAAGGATTGGGCGAAGAAGGTTCTGCCGACGGCCGAGAAATATCCCATCTTCCTTGGCGAGGTCGGGGCGGACGTGAAGAAGATGGATTTCATCCCCCTGGCGGACCAGGAGGACCCGTACACCTGGGTGCCGGACATGCTGGGATTCATCCAGAAGTACAAAATCAATTGGACGGGCTGGTGCTTCCATCCGTCCGCAACCCCGGTGATGATTTCCGACTGGGACTATACACCGAGCCCATTCTGGGGGGCATTTGCCAAGAGGGCGCTGGCCGGGGAAAAATTCGAAATGCAAAAGATGCGGTGACCTGTGTTCCCTCCGTGTATGACCGGGATTATCCAAATGCCCCCAAGGTTCTGCCGTCAGGCTGTGCTTCTGGCTGCCTTGCCGGCCCTTCTGTCTTCCGGAGGGTTGGCGGCCCCGGGAACCGCGTCCCCGGTTTTGCAGGAGGTTTCTTATGTTATCAACGGGGATTTCAAAGCGGTGAAGGATGGGGGAGTCCTGCCGGCGTCATGGGCGTGCGGGGAAGAGGGGACCATTGCCCGGATGGTGGACGAGGGGCGCACATACATGAGACTGGCGGCCGACAAGCCCGGCCAGCTTGTGATGATCACCCAGACGGTTGCGCTGCCTGCGGGGGTTCAAGGGCTGGAGTTCCGGTCGGCATTCCGGAACAAGGACGTCAAGTTCGGGAAAAGCTTTGTCTGCGATGCCCGGGCCCAGCTCGGTTTCACGGATCCGGAAGGAATCCCCATAAAAGGCGGGGTGGACCAGGTTTTCGACTCGCATGCGCAGGCCTGGCGTGACATCAGCCGCAAGTTCCTTGTTCCTGAAGGTGCCGGTTTCCTCAAGGTCACGCTTTGCCTCAACCGGCCCGCATCGGGAACGCTGGATGTGTCGGAAGTCCGCCTGGTTGCCATGGATGGGAAGGAAGCCCATGACATGGCCATGATACCGGTTCTGGCCGCCCGTAAAAAAGAAGAGGACGGGGCGGAAGTACAGCGACTCCTTGGCCTGCCTCCCGTCACCAAGGAGATCCGTGTTTCCGGGAACCGTCTGGTGGCCAAGGATGGAGGGGATGTCCGGCTCCAGGGGGTCAATGTTCCAAGTCTTGAGTGGTCTCCCAAGGGTGAAAATGTCAACCGCTCCATCAAGGTCGCAGTCCGGGAATGGAAAGCCAATGCGATCCGTTTGCCTGTTTCCGGCGGGTTCTGGTTCGGTCGTGGAAAGGGCAAGGAGGGGCCGAATGACGCGGAGGCCTATCGTGCCATTGTAGACGAGGCGGTGAAAATGGTGGCGGGACAGGGGGCTTATCTCATCCTGGACCTGCATTATTACGGGGGACCCAGGGAGACCGCGGTGGAGTTCTGGAAAGATGCCGCCGCCCGCTACGCCAACAATCCCGCCGTTTTGTTCGATCTTTTCAACGAACCGAGCGGTATTTCCTGGGATCTCTGGCAAAACGGGGGGGAGATGGAGGTGACCGACAAAACAACCAAGGAAGTCAGCAGGGTGCGGGTTGTCGGCATGCAGACTTTGGTGGATACGGTGCGTTCCACCGGGGCCCGGAACATCATTGTGGCCGGCGGTTTGAGCCATGCGCTGAACCTCGGTGGAATCCTGGAAGGCCACGCCCTTTCCGATACCGTGGGCAACGGCATCATGTATGCGACCCATTTCTACAACTGGCACGGCAACTGGGAGAAGAATTTCCTGCAAGTCGCAGCCGTCCATCCGGTGCTGGTGGGGGAATTCGGAGCCGACGTCAACAAGATGTCTTTTGTCCCTGCCAAGAACCAGGAAGATCCGTATACGTGGATGCCTGACGCATTGGGCATGATCCAGAAATACCAGCTCAATTGGACCGCCTTTTCTTTTCATCCCAAGGCCACACCGGTGCTGATCAAGAACTGGGACTACGAGCCGACGCCTTTTTTTGGCGTTTTTGTCAAAGAGGCCCTCAATGGAAAAATGTACCCGATCCAAAGAATGCGCTGAAGCGCAAATGGCAGGAAAATGAAAACTCCCGAAACCTCGAAACTGTTCACCCGCTGGAAGAATCCCGCCAGCGGGGTGGAAAGCCTGATCCTGACGGGGCGGAAGGCGCCGGTCCAACAGGCCTTTTATTACACCCATCCCTCCTGGTCGGCCGGGGGGCGCCATCTTTGGTTTGAATGCAGCTATCCCCCTCCCGGAGGGCGCCATGCGGTGCCGGTTCTTGGCGTGGTTGACTTCGAGGAAGATGAATTGCGTGTTTTCCCCGAAACCCAAATGGGAGGTTCCCGGGCCTGGCTCGACCATGAATCCGGAAAGATTTATTGGGGCAGCCAGTACGATGTCTGGCGGCGGGGACCGGCGGCGGGTGACCGTGCGGAACGGGTCGGCACATTGCCTGCCGGGCTGGTTCCGGGATTGCGGTTGCTCCATCTCGCCACCCATCCCACGTTTTCGCCGGACAAAACCTCCTTCAACCTCGATGTGCGCCTGTTCAAGGCCGACGGCACCCCCGTTTCACTCATCGGGGACATGCCGCTTGACGGGGGGCCTTTCCGGCTCTGGCAGCGGACCGAGGGCTTCGATTTTGACCACGCCCTCTTCAACCCGGTCCATCCCGATCTCCAGATGTTTGCCCATGAGTATTGGAGCGATGGTGCCCGGCTTGGGAAGCCCTTTGACGGAAAGTTTCCCTACCACCGTATCTGGCTGATCCGCCGCGGGGAAAAGGCGGAGCCGTTCCTTCGCGAGCCCGTGTCCCATTCCGGCCACGAGTGGTGGGATGCCTCCGGCGACCATGTTTGGTATCTTCATTACGGGGTGGGGGTCAAAAAAGTTTCCCTGACCGACCGCAAGGAGCAACTCATTTGGCCCGGGGCCCTTTCCCATGCCCATTCTTCCCGCTGCGGAAGATACCTGGTCGCCGACCGGATGGATGAGCCCAGACCCGCGGACTGCCATGTGATTTTCCGCGATACGGTGACCGGCAGGGAGGTCGAGATTGTCAACCGCGGCCCGCTCGCGGCCCATCTGACCCAGTCAGTGCACCTCCATCCCCATCCCCATTTCTGCCTGGATGACCGGTATATCTGCTACACCACGATCATCCATGACCGGGTGGACGTGGCGCTGGTTTCTGTTGCTGATTTGAAGGCTGCGACCTCAGGATAAAAGCAATATGGAAACCATGACAAAATCAGTTCGTCCCGTCCTGTCCGCGCGTTGTTTTACGAGTGCGGCAGTCGAAGACCGCATGAACGAAATCGCATCGGGAATCGCGGACCGCGATTTGGCCCGGCTTTTTCTGAATTGTTTCCCCAACACCCTCGACACCACGGTTACATATGGCAAGGATGGTGAGGGCCGGCCCGACACCTATGTGATCACTGGCGATATCGATGCCATGTGGCTTCGTGATTCCGCCGCGCAGGTCTGGCCCTACCTGCCCCTGGCCCGGGAAGACGGGGCCCTGCGGGATATGATCGCCGGGGTGGTCAACCGCCAGGCCCGCTCGATCCTGCTGGATCCCTACGCCAACGCCTTTTACCGCGACCCGGTTTTCGGTTATTGGAAAAATGACCAAACCGAGATGAAGCCGGGGGTACATGAGCGGAAATGGGAACTGGACAGTCCGGCCTATTTTTTCAGGATTTCGCACGGCTATTGGGCCATGACGGGGGATGTGTCGCCGTTCGACCGGCAATGGCTGGAAGCGGTGGAGCGTGTGCTGGTCCTTTTGCGGATTGAGCAGAGCGGGGACGGCGAAGTTCCCGGCTCGCCCTATACGTTCAGCCGGGGGGGGAATGAGGTTCCGAACGACCGGAGAAAACGGTGCGGACTTGTGCGCTGCGCCTTCCGTCCATCGGACGATGTGGTGGAGTGGCCTTTCCTGGTTCCGGCCAATGCGATGATGGCTGTCGCGTTGAGGGATGTGTCCGAACTGTTGAAGACCCTGGGCCATGCCGGACCGGCAGCCGGGGCCTCCCGCATTGCGGAGGAAATCCGCAGGGCACTGGAAACGGAAGCCGTGCTGATCCATCCCCGCCATGGAGAAATCTGGGTCTATGAAACCGACGGCCACGGTAACCACAACCTCATGGACGATGCCAATGCCCCGTCCCTGTTGTCGCTGCCCTACCTGGGTTTTTGCCCCCGGAACGACCCCCGTTACCTCAGGACACGTGCTTTTTGCCTGGGCCGGGACAATCCCCACTACGTCAGCGGAACGGCCGGTGCCGGCATTGGCAGCCCGCACACCGGGCCCGGTACCATCTGGCCGATGTCCCTCATCATGCAGGCGTTGACCTCCGACGACGAAGGGGAAATCCTCTGTTGTTTGCGGATCTTGAAATCCACCCATGCCGGGACCGGTTTCATGCATGAGTCTTTTGTTGCGAATGATCCCAACCGGTTCACGCGCCCGTGGTTTGCCTGGGCGAATACACTGTTTGGAGAATTGGTGGCCGGGCTGTATCATGCGCGGCCTGCATTGTTGAACAGGAATCCTTTATGAACACAATCACCCGCCATCCCCTGAATCCCATCCTCAAGGCCACTGATATTCCCTATGATGCCTCGCTGATTTTCAATGCCGGTGTCGCCAAATACCAGGGGCGGTACGTCATGGTTTTCCGCAATGATTTTGGCAGTACGGATGACGACTGGCGTCCCTTCCGGGAGGGCAAGACCGACCGGGTTCCCCGCTTTGATACCACGCTGGGTCTGGCCTTCAGCAACGATGGCGTGAAATGGGAGGTGCAGAAGTCGCCTTGTTGGAAAGTGGCCACCGATGAAATCGGGCGGGTTTACGATCCCCGAATCACGGTCATCGACGGGGTGGCCCACATCTGTTTTGCCATGGATACCAAGCACGGTTTGCGCGGGGGAATCGCGCGGACGGAGGACTTTGCAAAATTTGACATTCTGTCCCTGAGCGTGCCGGACAACCGGAACATGGTGCTGTTTCCCGAAAAAATCGGGGGGCGGTACTTCCGCCTGGAGCGGCCCATGCCGGTCTACAGCCGGGGCCGGGATTGTTTCGACACATGGTCGGGCTGGTCCCCGGACCTGAAGCACTGGGGCGGCCATGAACTGGTACTCGGGGTCGAGGATGTGCCCTTTGCCAACGACAAAACGGGACCCGCCGCCCCGCCGGTGAAAACATCCAAGGGCTGGCTGACCACCTTCCATGCCGTCTGGCGCGATGAAAAAGTGAACTATGGGGGATGGGAGAGGGCGTGGCACAAAAAGTATTACGGCGGCATCATGCTTCTGGATCTGGACAATCCGGCCAAGGTCATCGGTTTGTCCAGGGAGCCCCTGATCTCACCGGAAACGGACTACGAAAAGAAGGGTTTCCGCAACGATGTCATTTTCCCCGGGGGGATGATTCTGGAGGACAGCGGCGAGGTCAAAATATACTACGGGGCCGCCGATACGGTCGAGGCGCTGGCCACGGCGCATGTGGATGACCTGCTGGCCCTTTGCCTGCCGGTTCAATAATAAGCAGCATTTCCCTCCATCGATAACACCCATGTTGAATCTTCTCCATTCCCAGCTCACAGAAGCCGAAATATCCGCCATTCTGGCAGAGACCGCGGGGCGTCCGGCGTTGCCGCCCCTGGGTGATGCGGCTTGGGATGCCGGGCGCACACATCCTTCGGTTGCTTCGTGGCTGCCCGGGCTCATTTCGCGGGCCACGGCAGAGGCCGGTCAACCCCTGCCCCCGCTTCCGGACGAGCTCTATGCCGATTTTTTCAAGACCGGGGTCCGTCTGCCATTCGAGAATGAATATTTCGAGCGCCGCCGCCGTCTGGGCCGTGCCGCCATCGCGCTGTTGTATGCCGTGGATGGGGAAGACCGAGCACTATTCCTGCGGTCCTTTCTGGACAAGCTGGGGGGGATCCTCGATGAGGAGTCGTGGACCCTGCCTGCGCATGTCTGGACCGATCCCAGCGGGAAGGATCCGATGCAGATCGATCTTTTTGCGGCCGAGACGGCCAACACGGTTGCCGAGATGCTCGTTGTTTTCGGTGCCGTCATTCCCGGACCGGTTGCGCAACGGATCAAGTCCCGCCTCCGTGCCCGGATATTCGAAAACTACGCCAACCGCCAACCCCCGTTCCACTGGACGGAATTGCCCATGAATTGGAATGCCGTCTGCCACCAGGGCGTGATCGGTTCAGCGCTGGCCATTGAGGGCGACCACGCCCTCGTTGCCCGCCTGTTGGCACAGGCTGCACTCAGCCTGCCAATTTTCCTTGGAGGCTTCGGCGATGATGGTTCGACATCGGAGGGGCCTGCTTATTGGTCTTATGGATTCGGTTGGTTCAGCGAACTCAACGCCCAATTGGAACACCGGACCCAGGGCAGGTTGTCCCTGTTCGAGGGTGATTCCCACATCGGGCGCATTGCCCGCTTTGCCCCCTTGATGACTTTCAGCCATGGGCACTTTGTCAATTTCTCCGATGGGGGGCATGACGGCCGCCTGGGTGCGTCGTTGTTGGCCTACCTGGGGGAACGCCTGTCAGAGCCCGCGGTCAGTGCCCTGGGAGCGTCCATTTACCGCCACCAGATCAAGGAGGGACTGAACCTGGATGTCCAGCGCTGTGATTTTTTCCATCTCAGCCGCCTCATCCTGCGTGCTCCCGATGCGGCAGCCGTGGTGTCGGCACAAGAGCCTGTGCAGCCCGACGCGTTTTTTGCCGATTATGGCGCGGTGGTGGCGCGGGGGACGGATGAGCGCGGCCACTTCTGGGAATTTTCGGCCAAGGGAGGCCACAATGATGAGCACCACAACCACAATGACTGTGGGAGTTTTCTGCTCAATATCGATGGCGCGCCGGCCCTGGTTGAAATAGGGGCGCCCGAATACGTGCATGATTTTTTTGCCGCGGAAACCCGCTATCACTTCCTTGCCGCCCGCTCCCTCGGCCACTCCGTCCCCTTCGTCAATGGCTGCGAACAGCGCGCAGGCCGCGAATTTTCCGCCACGGTCATTGATGCCCGCGTCGGGGAGGACCGCGTGTCGTTTGTCGTCGATCTCACAGGTTGCTATCCGCTGGCGGCCCATTGCAGGAAGCTGCACCGCACCTTTGTCCTTGAGAAAACCGCCGGGCGCCTGGTTGTCTCCGACAGTTACGAATTGGACGCGCCGGGAACGGTCGAGTCCATCCTCATGGTTCGAAACCCGGTTGTCCGGAAGTGGGGCGAGGCGCATATCACCACGCCTGCGGTTGTGCTGCGCGTCATCCCCCTGCACGAAACCTATCTCGGGGCCGTGGAAACCTGTCCCTATCGCGGGCACCGGGGCACCAACGAGGAAGTTGTCCGCCTCCGGTTTTCAGCTTCAACCCCGCGGGCAGTCTCGGGAGTGATTGCCTACGAGGTCACCGTGGGTTGACAAAAATGAATCCCGCAACCCACAACTCAAAAAAGCATTTCCGGGGAGAAGTATTCGCCTCCGGGAAGGCAGCAAGAATCCCCCATGTCACACGCCTCTAAAATTGCCGCAGAAGACCGTATTCCCATGCTGCAGAAGATCATGTTTTCTGTCGGGCAGAACATGGATTATGTCGCCACGGGTTTGATGACGACCGTGATGTGGATGCCCTTCTTCAATATCGGCCTGGGACTCAGTCCCATTGTGCTTGGAATCATCCTCATGGTGCTGCGGGCATGGGATGCGATTTCGGATCCGATCATGGGAAACATATCCGACAACGCCCGTACGCGTTGGGGCCGGCGGCGGCCCTTCATGTTCGTGGGTGCCGTCACCACGGCGGCGCTCTACCCGCTCATGTGGCATTTCCCGCAGAGCGTGCTCGACGGTTCGTCATGGCTGGCTTCGGCTGCCAATTGGATCCCCTTTATCGGAGTTCTGGAACTTTCCGCGGGCGACAAGGCGACCTCCCTCTACCTGATTATTGTGGGCATCATCTTTTTTACGAGTTTCACCTGCTGGTCGATGCCCTACTACGGACTGCAGCTCGAACTCACGCCCAACTACGACGAGAGGACCCGCCTGACGGCCATCATGGCGTTTGTGTCCAAGCTCACGGCGCTGGTCACCGGTTGGACATTTATGGTCATTGTTTTTATCGGAACGGTGGCCCAGGGGAATTTCACCGTGCTTGAGGGCAAGCCCGTCTGGATCCGCGAGCTTTTCACCAATATTCAGCCCTGGCTGTTCAGCCTCGCCAGCAATCACGTGGATGAAAAACCCATCGTCACCGGCATGCGGTTGATGTGCTGGGTGATTGCTCTCATGATCCTGATCCTGGGCATTCTCCCGGCGATCTTCGTCAAGGAGCGCTATTACGAAAAAGAGGCCAGCAAGCAACCCTCCGAGCCCTTCTGGCAGAGCGTCCGGGAATCCTTGAAGTGCAAGCCGCTCTGGTCGCTCATCAGTGTTTCCTTTTTCCTGGTCATGGGTTACTCGGCCATCGGGGGACTCGGACAGTATGTGAACATCTATTATGTGTGCCGGGGCGACATGCTCCAGGCCGGGGCCATCGGCGGCATCAAGAGCACGGTCCTTGCCGTCTCGGGTATCGCGATGCTCCCGTTTTTTGCCTGGCTTGGGGAGAAACTGGACAAGCGCACGGTGGTGCTCGTGATGCTGGGGATGAGCATCTTCGGCCACCTGCTGAATTATTTTCTGATGACCCCCGAGCACCCTTACTGGCAGATCGTTTCGGGGTTCTTCGAATCCAGTGCCATCGGTGCGGTATGGATGTTCCTGCCTTCCATGAAAGCGGATGTGGCCGATTTTGATGAGCAGTTCACCTTCCGCCGCCGTGAGGGCTCCATCAACGCCTTCTACTCCTGGTTTATCAAGGCCTCGCTCACCGCATCGATGGGAATTGGCGGGGTGGTGCTGCAGATTACCGGTTTCCAGGCCAAGCTGCCCCAGCAACCGGACGATGTGCTTCACCGTATGTTTGTGATCTTCCTGATCCTGCCCATAGTCATCTGGCTGATTGCGCTGCTTTCCGTGTGGTTTTACCCGCTAACCCGGACCCGTTGTGACGAAATCCGTGCGGCACTTGAGAAAAGACGCGGCGCCATTTGACCCCTGACCCCTGAACGATAACACTCCAGCCATCGAAAGAACATGTCCCTCCAACTTGCCTCCCTATTCCAGGATCATGCGGTGCTCCAGCGCGACCAAATGCTGCCCGTCTGGGGTTGGGCCACGCCTTTGGCGCGTATCCGGGTCACCCTTGCCGGCCACGAGGCATTCTGCATCAGCGGCGCGCAGGGGGATTTCCTGGTGCGGCTGCCCGCATTGCCGGCCGGCGGGCCGTACCCGCTCGGGGTGGAGCTCACCGCATCGGGCGAACGGATCATCCTGAAGGATATCCTCATCGGGGAGGTTTGGATCGGTTCCGGACAGTCCAACATGGAATGGACACTCAACCAGTGTGTTCCATTCACCAGGGAAACCATTGAGACCGCCGATTTCCCGGCCATCCGCATGTTCAATGTGCAAAGGCGGGCCCACCTCGGTCCCCACCGTACAATCGGGGGGTGTTGGCAGATTTCCACACCTGAAGCCGCCGTGGATTTTTCTGCGGTGGGGTTCAGTTTCGCCCGCCGTCTCCACCGTGAATTGGGGGTGCCAGTCGGGCTGATCAATGCCTCATGGGGGGGGACGTATATTCAGACGTGGATGAGCCGTTCGGCCGTGGCTCTCAACCCGAGGTTGGCCGGATGGCTTGCCTCCTACGAAGCGGAGGCCTGGACGACCGAACGCTGGAAAGATGTGGAGGATTTGGAACCGGAGGGTGTTGCATCCAAGTTCCCCAAGGATCCGGGCAATACGGGCCTGGATCATTGTTGGCACCAGCCATTCCTCGTTGATGCCGATTGGCCCCGGATAAACCTGCCCGCGACGTGGCAATCCGCGGGCCATGCCAACTCCGGGGTCTTTTGGTTCAGGCGCACCCTGGAAATTCCCGCGGACTGGGTTGGCCGCAGCCTCATGCTTCATCTTGGGGCGGCCGACAAACAGGACATCACCTATGTCAACGGGGTGGAGGTCGGACGGATGGGAAAAAACCGGGAAGAGCAATTCTGGAACCGCAAGCGCTGCTATACCGTGCCCGCCTCCCTGGTCACCGGGAGGACGCTCTGTCTCGCGGTCCGGGTGTACTCCTTTGTCTATGACGGGGGCTTGATCGGCCCCGCCACATCCATGCACCTGCATCCGGAGGATGCCCCCGACCGGACGGTATCCCTGGCCGGCGAGTGGCGTTTCCGGCGCGAGCACGATCTGGGCCTGGTGGTGATCAACAAGATCCCTGGCCACGGGGAACCCAATTCACCGCACATGCTGTTCGACAACATGATCCGGCCGTTGGTGCCCTATGCCCTGCGCGGGGCGATCTGGTACCAGGGTGAAAGCAACGAAGAGGGGCACGCTTCCTATGGAAAACTGCAGTGCGATCTGGTGGATGATTGGCGCCGCCAGTGGGGCAATCCGGAATTGGCGTTCCACCTGGTGCAATTGCCGGGATTCCGCACGCCGCAGGAACACCAGGATGAAAGCCGATGGGCCCGTCTCCGCGAAGCCCAGGCCGGCATCCTTGGGTTGCCGCATACCGGCGTGGCTGTGATCATCGATCTCGGCGAACCCGACAACATCCATCCGCTGAACAAAGTTCCCGTGGGTGAACGGCTCGTGCAAAGCGCCCTTGTGGGGACCTATGGCCACCCGGGCCCCGCATCGGGGCCCTTCGCGGAGAAATTCACCATCACGGGAAACACCATGCAGGTGGAATTTTCCCACAAAGAGCAGGGTCTCAAGACCCTCGACGGTGCCGCACCGAAGCTGTTTTACCTCGCGGGGGAAGACCGCAAGTTCCATCCGGCGGAAGCCCGGATCGAAGGCGGATGCATCAAGGCCACCAGCGCGGCCGTGCCCCGGCCCGCGGCTGTGCGCTATGCGTGGGCGGACAATCCCGCGGGGGCGAACCTTGCCAATATGGCGGGTTTCCCGGCCAGTCCCTTCCGGTCCGACACCTGGTAGGTTCTTCCGGATTGTCAGGCCATTTCGTGGCGCGGGAGTTTCCCGGGTCCCTGTTCCAGGACGCTGCGGGCATGCCGTGCGAAATGTCCCCGGAGGTCCCGGGTGTACCGGCCGAGAATCTTTGCGCCCAAGCCTTCCGGGTCGCCTCCCAGGAACAGGCCGCGGGCGAGGTAGAGTTCGCGCAAGGCCAGGTTCCGGGATTCTGTTTCGATGGGGTCCCCGTTCACCCCGGCCCGCATATCATCCGGTGTGAGCTGGGCATGGCCCTGCATGCCCGGCTTGTTGAGCAATTCGGTGAGTGCCTTTCCAAGATCCGGATGCCGCAGGCCTGCGGCGGCCAGGGCGACAGCCCGGCAATGGGAAAAGAAGGCATCGGACCCCAGTTGTTGGATCTTGGTTCTGATCGCGGGTACCGCGGTGGCATCACCACAACGGGCCAGAACAGTGATGAAAACATCGACCCGGCTCATGCTCAATCCGAACTGCCCCATGCCGCGGTAATTCCAGCCTTCATCCCATTCGTGCCGGTCCAGCCAACCGGTCAGATACGGGATGGCTTCCGTGGAACCCTGGAATCCCAAAATCAGGGCGGCTTGTTCCTTCAGGTGTGAATCCTCCCCGCCGAGCAAGACCGGGAGAAGGGATTTCCGGCTTTGTCCGGGATGGGCCAGGAGCACGGCCACATTGCGGACGTTGTCCGGATTGTCCGCGGCCTCTTCCACCCGGGGGGCATCGAGGGGGAAAGAATCAACGTGGGTTGGAACATCCGCGGCCAGGATTCCCAAATCCACCAAACGGCGTTGCAATTCCCGTATGTCCAGACCGCGCAGGGCGCATCCTTTCCGGACTGCCATGACCGAAGCGAGGCCGGCCACATACCCCTGGTTTTGCACGTCCGCCTGCATGCGGATCACCGGCAAAGCGTCGCGGTGTGCGCTCATGCCGAGACCCGTGACCAGGACCCCTTCCACGCCGCGGGGCAGCATGCAGCGGAAAGGCACATGGGCCTCGAGGGGTTGGTGGTTGGGGGGGCAGATCATGAAGACGGGATGGATGATGAAACCGTGTGTGTCGAAGTTGCTGCGGGCGGTGAAGACCGTGTCCGGAAAGGTGCGTTCCGCCAGGAGGTCCAGCGGGGAGATTTCCAGTTCGCCCAGGATTTGCCGTCGTTCCCTCGAGTTCACCAGGGGGGAGGTGTCGAATTCGGCGGGGTATTTCCTGCGCGCATGCACATGTGCCAGGGTCTGGCCCTCGGGGTCGTTCTCCTCCACGAAAGTGTGGTCGGCGTTTTGGTGCATGGTGCCGGGATCCGCGATGGGGGAAATGCCCGTGCCCTGGACGGCGGCATGGCGTTCATCCATCAGGCGGCAGGGACTGCCCGCGGCTGCGGCGACATCGGCATTGCCGGTGGCATCGACCACGCTCCCGGCCTGTACCCAGCCGCTGCCGAAGGGTGTAGAAACCAGGAGGCCGTTCACGCGGCCGCCATCCATGCTGACGCCGAAAACATGTCCGCCCATCCAGGCCGTTCCGCCCGCCTCGCGCAACAACTGGTGGTACATGCCACTTTTCGCCACGGGATTCCAGATGTTGCCGTTTTTGCTGCGGCTGCGGCTGTCCCGTTCCTCCAGGAGAGTGTTCAATTCAGAGGTAAAACCGACCTTGTTGCCGAACCAGTAGGAACAGATCATCCCGAGGGTGCCCACTCCGCCCAGGCCGTGCTGGCTTTCGAGCACCAGGGTGGTGGCGCCCTCACGGGCCGCGGCGATCCCGGCCGGTGCGCCTGCGGTGCCCCCTCCCGCCACAACCACCTCAAATTGTCCCAGCTTGCGGAACGTCCAGGAGGGAACTTCAATGTGTCCGTTGTCCTGACGCAGGAATGTTCCGGAAAATTGGTATTGTCCGGGAGTGTTCCCGTCCGTATGGACCGAGAGGCGCTGTTGTCCGGGTGGCGGGGTTTTCCCGGAAGCGGCCTCTGCTCCTATCTCACGTCCCAAAAGAGCCAAAATCCCCGGGTCCAAATATTCCCCGGGGGTCAATTGGGGCAGCAGCCGGCTGGCCAGCCAAAGGCCGGGCTCGGGTTGATGGCCCGGTCCCGTCCGCCAGCATTGGCGGATGGGGTCGACCACATGGTCGGCGGTGTGGGAAATGAAATCTTCCACCAGGAAGGACCGGGCCAGGTGTTCTGCCGCCTCGGGGAGGCCGTCCTGTTTGTTGACATGCATCGTGAGTTGGAACGCGGAAAATTCCTCCACCTTGCCATCGCGCAGCAATTGGCGGTAGGCGGGGGTGATTTCCGCGGCCGTCCCGGGCCAGTTGACGGGGGCCTGCCGGCCCATGACTGTCCAGGCCAGGTCCCGGGGCTCGTCGGGAAAAGATTCCAGGGGGGTTCCGGCCAAACGGGCCACCAGGCCGTGGGTGGTGGCATCCACCACGGACCCGCAGGTGATGGCAAAAAGCGAAGTCCTGGCGGCAAGCACCAATCCCGACAACCGGCCTTCCGGATTCCGCAGAACCGCCACGGGCCGGACCATGTAAAGGAAGGGGATGCCGGCTTCCAACAGGGACTCTTCCAAAACCGACTTGAGGCCGGCGGGCCGGGCAGGGGCCCCCGCCGAGCTCAAAAAGGCTTTCGCCATCAGGGGATCACGAAGGTCGAGTTTCCCGGGCCACAGGTTCAGCCTTCCGGCCAGATCGTCACCAAGGTAGGACAAATCCGCCACCAGCGCCACGGATCGCCCGCTGGCTTTTGCAGCGAGGGCCGAGGTGACCGCAGCCACCGAGGTGCCGGCCACCAGAACATCCACATGCCGCATGACGGGAACGGAAAGACTCATCCTTGCATGCTGGGATTCGGGGATGGATCCGCCAAGGGCTTTATTGGAATGCTTTTGGCAATGCTTGTATAATTTATGCAAATGACGCTTCTTGAAAAGGCGGGTGGTGTGGAAACGGTGTCAGGCGGGCGCGAATTACTGGAGAATGTAATAAAGCTGCCGGGGAAGATTTGATTGGTCCGGGGCTATTGAGGTTGTATTTTTTGGTCAGTGAGCTCTTCCTGGCCCCTGTCGGTGCTCGGCACCCTTGAAATCACCCCCCACATTGCCTACCACGGCAAAGTGGCCGACTGGGCCTGTGACATCACGGCCATCCCCCCGTATACCACGTGGTGGGAAGTGGAATCCGGGCGTGTGCGGGTGACGACGAGGGACGGCACTTGGAATGCGAAACCGGGTGACTGGATTCTTTTGCCCCAGGGGGTGCAGCGACGGCAGCTCATCAAGCCTGGAACCGTCCTTACGTCACTGAGCTTCCGGGCGGTATGGCCCAGCGGGTGTCCGGTATTCATCCACCGGGATCCGCTGGTGGCGCGCACCTCGCCATCTCCCGGAAGGGAGGCCCGGCTTTTTTGCCGTGAAATCCACCGGCAGAACGGACCGCGAAAGCTGCCCCTGCAACAGCAGGGCTTCAGTATGGATGGCTGGCTGGTTCTGCAGGCGGCACTTTTTTCATTCCTGGGAGCCTTGCTGCGCCAGCTCTCCGGTCTCGGGATCGACATGCACCCTGACAGCTGGGGGAATGCCCGCTTGGACGCGGTCGTGGGCGACCTCCGGCGCGGTTTGAAAATTGGCCCCCTGCCTTATGCTGCCTGGGAGGAACAGTGGGGTGTTTCCCGTGCCACGCTCGACCGGATGGCCGTGCGCCTCCTCGGACATTCGTTGCGGGCGCACCGGGACGTGTTGTTGAAGGAAGAGATGCAGCGCCAGTTGCTCCATTCCTCGTTGAGTGCGAAGGAATTGTCGGCCCGTTATGGATTCCACGACCAGGCCCACTTCACACGCTGGATCCGGCGGCACACGGGGAAGACGCCCGGGGGGCTGAAACAACGCGTACTCTGACCACCGGCTCAACCGGGCTGGCCGTAATAGGCACCGGCACCGTGCTTGCGCGAGTGGTGTTTGTCGAGCAGATGCCGCGGAAGCGGTGGTGCCTGCGGCTGGAGGGATAGCGTCTTCCAGGCCATTTCGGCCACGATCTCCAAGGCCCGGGCATTTTCCACCGCCTTGGTGGCGCTTCCGGCCCAGGCAAAAGGTCCGTGGCCGTTGACGAGGACGGCGGGAACTTCCAATGGCTTGAGTCCCTGGAAGCGCTCGATAATAACCTTTCCCGTTTCCCATTCGTAGTCGCCGCCGACTTCTTCCGGGGTCATGACGCGGGTCACGGGGATTTCCCCGTGGAAGTAATCGGCATGGGTTGTTCCCAGGCAGGGAATGCCCCGGCCCGCCTGGGCAAAGGCCACTGCATGGCGAGAGTGGGTGTGTACGATGGCGTTCACTCCCGTGAAGGCCTGGAACAAACGGCGGTGGGTGGGCGTATCCGAGGAGGGGCGCAAGCCCTTTTCCACGGATTTTCCCGTTGCGAGCGAGACCAGCACGATGTCTGCCGGACGCAGGGTCTCGTAGTCGATGCCGCTGGGCTTGATGGCAAATACATCCTCGTCACGATCGAGGACACTGACATTGCCGAAGGTGAGGTCGACCAGGCCGGTGGCAGGAAGCCTCCGGTTGGCCTCCCAGCATTCTTCGCGCAGGGCATGAAAATGGGTGCTCATGCCGCGCCCACCCCATGGGCGAGATGATGGTAAATTTCCCCGGCCTGCAATTGTTGCTGGAACGAACGGAGTTTGGTTCCAGCATCAATGACCACGGCCTCAACCCCGGCGATGGTGGCGAAGTCGAGGATGGTTTCCGTGTCCACGGCGTAGCTCAAGGCCGTATGATGCGCCCCTCCTGCATAAATCCAAGCCGCACATGCGGTCTTGAAATCGGGGCGGCATTTCCACACAGCCCGGGCCACCGGGAGCTTGGGCAGGGGTTTGGGCGGACGGATGACATCGACCTCGTTGACAATGAGCCGGAAGCGGTTGCCCAGGTCGATGAGCGAGACGTTGACGGCGGCTCCTGCCGGAGCATCGAAAACCAGTCGCACGGGGTCCTCCCTGCCTCCGATGCCAAGCGGGTGGATTTCCAGTTTCGGTTTGGCGGATGCGATGGTGGGGCAGATTTCCAGCATGTGCGATCCGAGGACCAGCGGTTGTTTTGGATCGAGATGATAGGTATAGTCCTCCATGAAGGAGGTGCCTCCTTTGCGGCCGTGGCCCATGACCTTGACGGCACGGAGGAGGGCTGCGGTTTTCCAGTCGCCCTCGGCCCCGAAACCGTATCCGTCCGCCATCAGGCGCTGCACCGCCAGTCCGGGCAGTTGCTTCAGGCCGTGGAGATCCTCGAAGGTGGTGGTGAAGCCCTTGAATCCGCCCTCTTCGAGGAATGATCTCAGCCCGAGTTCGATCCGCGCGGCATCGCGCAGCGACTGGTGGCGGGCCCCGCCTTTTTTCAGCGCGGGGGCGACCGCATAAGCGGCCATATAGGATTGGACGAGTTCGGTGACGGCCTTTTCGGGCGCACCATCCACGCGGGCCGCGAGATCGCCGATCCCGTAGCCATTGACGGAAAAACCGAACTTGGCCTCGGCGGAAACTTTGTCGCCGTCCGTGACCGAGACCTGGCGCATGTTGTCGCCGAAGCGGGCGAACCGGGCGCCCTGGGCGTCGTGCCAGGCGAGCGCGGCGCGCATCCAGCCGCCGATTTCACCCAGTGTGGCCGCATCGGTGCCGTGGCCGACCACGACCTTTCGGGCGAGGCGGAGCCGGGTGTGCAGGTGGCCGGCTTCGCGGTCGCCGTGCGCGGCCTGGTTGAGATTCATGAAATCCATGTCGATGGTGGACCAGGGGAGGTCGCGGTTGAACTGGGTGTGCCAGTGGAGGAAGGGTTTGCGCAGCGCGGTCAGGCCGCCGATCCACATCTTGGCCGGGGAGAACGTGTGCATCCAGAGGATGAGTCCGGCGCAGTTTTTGTCGGCGTTGGCTTCCGCGACGAGGGCGCGGATTTCCTCCGGGGCCTTCATCACCGGCTTGAAGACGACGCGGAGGGGGAGTTTCCCGGAGCGGTTGAGGTCGTCCGTTATTTTCCCGCTATTACTAGCGACTTGTTGGAGTGTTTTGGGGCCGTAGAGGTGCTGGCTGCCGGTGACAAACCAAATGGCTGCGGAGGGGATGTTATTCATGGGTTTAAGGCGGGGGTCATGCCCGGGATCCGGCTTTGATCTGGAGCAGGTCTTTCATGACATTCCCCAGGTTGGTGGAGCGGTTCACTCCGCCGAAGGCGTCGTGGACCTGGAGGTAAAGCCGGTAGAGGCGTTCATACACCGCGCGGGCCTCGGGCGCGGGGCGGTAGACCGCATCCTGGAGCGAGGTCATCGCCTTCTGGGCCGTTGGATAATCCGGGTGGGCCCCGGCTGCCACGGCGGCGCCGATGGCCGCGCCCAGCGCGCAGGCCTGGCTCGACCCGGCAACGCACATTTCGCAGCCGGTGACGTCCGCATAGATCTGCATGAGCAGGGGATTTTTTTCAGCGATGCCGCCGGCGCAGACGATGCGCTCGACGGGGACATGATATTCCTTGATCCGCTCGATGATGGCGCGGGCGCCGAAGGCTGTGGCCTCGATGAGGGCACGATATATTTCCGCCCGGGTGGTGTAAAGGGTCTGGCCGAGGATGAGTCCGGTGAGCAACTGGTCGACCAGGATGGTGCGGTTGCCGTTGTTCCAATCGAGCGCCAGCAGGCCGCTCTGCCCGGGAAGGAGCCGCGAAGCTTCTTCGGTCAGTTGTTGGTGCAAGGCGTCCTGTCCCTGGCAGACGCCCTCGACCCACCATTTGAAGATGTCGCCGACCGCGGACTGGCCCGCTTCAATGCCATAATGGCCGGGAAGGATGGCGCCGGGGACAATGCCGCAGATGCCGGGGATGTCGGCGACAGGCCGGTCGCTCCGCACCACAAGGCAATCGCAGGTGGAGGTGCCGATCACCTTGACGAGGGTTCCCTCGGTTATGCCGCAACCGATGGCGCCGTAGTGCACGTCCATCAAGCCGATGGCGACCGGGATGCCCGGATTCAGCCCGAGTTTGTCCGCCCATTCCATGCCGAGAACGCCGGCCGGTTCCGAAGCGTCATGCGCCCGGGTGTAGAGGCGGTCGCGCAGGCCGGCGAGTTGCGGGTCGAGCATGGTGAGGAATTCCTTGTCCGGCAGGCCGCCCCAGGATTCGTGGTAAAGGGCCTTGTGGCCGGCGGAGCAGACGCTGCGGCGGATGGCGCGGGGGTCGGTGATCCCGCAGAGTGTCGCGGGAATAAAATCGCACAATTCCACCCAGCTGAAAGCAGCGCCGAAAACATCCGGCGAGGTTTTGAGGCAGTGCCAGATCTTGGACCAGAACCATTCGGAGGAGTAGGTGTTGCCGCACTTGGCGATGTATTCCGGCCGGTGTTTGGCGGCCAAGCGTGTGATGGCGGCGGCCTCTTCATGGGCGGTATGGTCCTTCCACAGCCAGCATTGGGCCGCGAGGTGGTCCCGCCATTCCGGCAAAAGGGCCAGGGGAACATTGGATGCGTCGACCGGGATCGGGCTGGAGCCGGTGGTGTCGACCCCGATGCCGATGACATCACCGGCCTTTGCCCCCGCTTGGGAGAGGGCTGATTTCACCGTGCGTTCGAGGCCGGTGAGGTAATCGGCGGGCGATTGGCGGGCCAGGTTGTGGTCGCGGGGATCCAGCAGTACCCCCTGGTGGCCGTGTTTGTAGGAGTAAACGCTGACGCCGAGTTCCCGTCCGCTAGCGGCATCGACCACCAGCGCCCGGACCGAGTTGGTGCCGTAATCAACACCAAGTACCATCTTCATTGGGCCCAAGATGGAGGATGTTCTCGCTGGGGGCAAGCACACCGTTTGGCTGACGCGCTTGCCAACGGGAATTCATCCGGTTAGTCGTAATATTGTGAAACCGGCCGGTATAATCATACTTTCCGTGGCCGCCTGTTTGTTCCCGTTCGGGTCCCGGACGGTGTCCGCCCAGGAGTCCACAATCATCGAAAACCGCTGGGTGACGATCCTGTCGGTTTATCCCGGTTTTGCGGAGGCCAGGGCCGATGCGGAGAAAATTTCCAAGGCGGGCGGCGTGCCGTTTTCCATGGAAGGCCGGGTCTTTGACAAAAAGCGCGGCCTGATTTACCCCGACAATCTCGACGATCCGGCTTTTGCGGGGAGCTACGTGGCCCGCCGTGACAATTTGACGAATATCCTGAAAGGGGATCCGGATGGGTATCTCTCGGTGGAGCGGTCGGATGGATACGACGGGTTCAAGGCCGGTTATTACATCGTGGTTGCCGGAATTTACGGTTCATCCGCCGAGGCCCAGAAGCAGGCCGCCCGCTTCAAGAAATGGGCGCCGACCGCCTACGTGAAGAAAACCAAAATCTACATGGGGTGTTTGCACTGAGGCGGACGGGATGGGATAGGCTTCCGGCTTGAAGGCCCGGCGCCCGGTTCAATGCCTGTCCAGGACCGGGGTCGATGGCGATTCTTTTCCGCCCCCGCTGAGCCGGGACCAGGCAAATCCGTAAAAAGACACAAAGGCGAAGCAGGCCAGCGGCACGATGAAGGCGCGTGACATGCCGTGCGTGTCACCCACGTGGCCCATGAGCTTGGGCAGGATCGCCCCACCCATGATGGCCATGACGATGAAGGAAGATGCCTGTTTGGCCCGCTGGCCGAGCCCGTGGATGCCCAGCGCAAAGATGGTGGGGAACATGATCGACATGAAGAAATAGCTGAGGAAGACGCAGGCCACCGAAAGCCAGCCGAGTTTGAGAACGACCAGCACGCAGATGAGGACATTGAGCATTCCGTAAAGGCCCAGAACCTTGTCGGCGGCGAACCTTTTGAGAATCAGGGCCCCGCTGAACCGGCCCGCCAGGAAGCAGACAAATCCGAGTGAGGCCAGATTGGCCGCGCCCCGGTCGCTCAGGACGAGGGAACCTGTTTTTCCCGGCTCGAACCAGGACTTGAGGATGTCCGAAGTCCATGCCGCCGGGACAGGCGGTGTCTGGGTGGTCATGTAGTTGATGAAGAAACTGAATATGCCCGCCTGGGCCGCGACGTAGAGGAACTGCGCCATGACGGCCAGAACGAAATGCGGTTGCCGCCAGATCGAGTGCGGCAGCTCCGGGGCAGGCTCGTCGAGGTGGTAGTCGTCCTCCATTTTGATGTCCGGGACGCTGGAGAAGAAAAAGACCACGGCGAGAACGAGCGCCACCACGCCGACCGCGGCATAGGGAATCCAGAGGGTTTCCGAGCCGGTGCCCGCGCCGCTGGCATCCTTGCCGTAGAAGAAGGCCGCACCGGCAATGGGGCCGAAGATCCAGCCGATGCCGTTGCAGGATTGGGCGAGGTTGATCCGAGTGGCCGCGTAGCGTGGAGGCCCGAGGACGGTGGTGTAAGGGTTCGCGATGGTCTCGAGGAACGTCAGGCCTGCAGCGATGATGCAGACGCCCAGCAGGAAGGCCCAGAATGAAGCGATGTGCGTGGCCGGGATGAACCAGAAGCCGCCCACGGCCACCATCAAGAGGCCGGTGATGATGCCGCCCTTGTAACCCAGTTTGGTTGCCAGCCAGCCCGCGGGGAGGGCCATGAGGAAATAGCCGAGGTAGTGGGCGGACTGGACCCAGGCCGACTGCGCCAGGGTGAGCTTGAGCTCGGTCTGGAAGTGCTTGTCCATCACATCGATCATCCCGTTGCAGAAGCCCCACAAAAGGAAGAGCGAACTGACGAGAAGGAAAGTGACGAAGACATTCCTGCCATCGGGCAGGACAAACAGACCCGGTTTTTTGGTGCTCATCGTGATGGTTTGTGGAGGGGCCCTTACTATGCCCAAGACCGTGGCGGGATCACCCGAAAATTTCCCGGCGGATAAAACGGGGCAATCTGCGGGGCGGAAACGGAATCAACCGCTGTCCGGATGGGATTGCATTTATGCCGTCCGTGTTGCCTAATAAAGACCGCAATGACACGACTCCCGAAAGGCTATGAATTGAAATGGTCCGATGAATTCGACGGGGATGCGCTTGACCCGGGCAAATGGGATTTCCGTACGGACAGCAAAATGTGGAGCACCCAACAACCCGGAAATGTCAGTGTATCCGGGGGCCTTTTGCACCTGGCCGTGAAAAAAGAGCCCGCAGGCGGCATGCAGTACACTGGCGCGGGGGTGATCAGCAAACAGGCATTCCAATTCGGTTATTACGAAACGCGGATGAAAGTTCCCCCGGGCGCGGGGTGGCACACGTCATTCTGGATGATGTGGCACAATGGCAAGGGAGGAACGGACACCGGCCCGGCCCTCCAGGAACTGGATGTCATCGAAAACGACTCCCTCCACAAAAACAAATACGGGGTGAATGTCCACCAATGGAAAGGGGACCATTTCTGCCTCGGCCACAAAGACATTACCACGCCGGATCTTTCGGCGGATTTCCATGTTTATGGTTGCGAATTTACCGCCGCTTCCGTGAAGTATTATTTCGACGGGGACCTGGTCCAGTCGGTGGATCTGGCCCGGGCGGCCAAAGATGACGGGACGCCGGTCGTTTTTGAGACCGGAAGGCAGCACATTTGGCTGACCACCATCGCGACATTCCTGGGGGAAACAAAAGCCGTGGATGACAGCGCGCTGCCCTCGGCGGCACTGTTTGATTATGTGCGGTTTTATGAACGGGAGTGATCCGTCATCCTTGGGATTGTAATCCCGGGGGCATCCTCATTCAATAGAGCCTGACTTCAAAAATGCGGGCGGTGGGAATGCCGTGGCTGGCCAGGATTTCAATCTCCACGCGCTTCGCGCTGATTTTTTCGGGGAGACGGTGGATGCCTTTCCTCTGGTAGTTGCCGGTTTCTTCCACCACGGTCCGGCCGTCGATCTTCACGCGATAGTGTTTCACTGTCTCCGGTTGGGGGCCGCGGATGACTTTCTTGGTGACGTGGTCGCTGGGGGTGAGGACCAGTTCACGGTCGAAGCCGGTATCAAAAGTGAGGTGGATTTCGTCCAAGGGCTGGGCCTTGGGGAGTTCCAGGGTGAGGGTGGCGGGCAGGCCGGCGGATTCCCAGTAGTGGACCGACGCGGACGACCAAGGGCCGAAATCCGGGCGGAGGTTTCGGGTGATGCCATCGGTGACGTTTGCGGGAGGAGCCGCTTCGTTGGATGAACTGGCGGTGACCGTGGCTGTGGGGGCGAGATCCAGCGGATCAGCCGCCGGACGGTTCAGGAGATAGGCGTCGTCCTTCAGGAGGGTTTCCTGGAGTTGGATCACGGCATAGGCATTGCTGCGGGCGGTGATATCATTGCTCCCTTCACGGCTCCAGAGCGCCGCGGCGGTTCCGATGGCCTGGCCGCCGATGGCACAGGTGGACATGACCCGGGTGCTGGCAAAAGCGACATGGGTTGCGCTGATATTCCTCCCTGCGAAGAACAGGTTGGCCACATTGCGCGAGTGGTAGCAGCGCAGCGGGATGGAATAGAGGTGCTCGACGTGGTGGGGGGTGAAGGGCTTTTCATCCGGCACATCGACGCCGGAGGGCGGATGGAGATCGATCGCCCAGCCACCGTAGGCCACCTGGTCGGGGAAGACCGTGCCGCCCTGGACGTCCTGCTGGGTGAGGATGTGGGGGCCGAGAAAGCGGCGGCTTTCCCGTTTGCCGGGGATGCTGCCGACCCAGTCGAGCGCCCAATGGGCCGCGCCGGGATGGTCGCCGGAATTCTTGACGTAGTCCCAGACGCCGAGGGCGATGCGCAGGAGTTCGTGGCGGATGGCTTCGTTGTCCTTGATGGAATCGATCTGGCCGCCCCACTCGAACCACCAGTAACCGTATTCGTAGCTGTGGATGGGGCGGTGCTTGAAGTCGGACTTGGTGAATTTCCGGGTCCAGGAAGGGGCGATGAAGGGCTGCGGGGTGTCGTATTCGCGCCCGGTGATCAGGATGGAACTTCCGAGGGTGTGGCGGTCGGCCGCCGGCTGCGCCAGGGATTCGTTGTGGTCCGTGCGGGCTTCGCGCCCGATGTGGAAGTCGGCCCCGGCCTCGGCGCCCAGGCGGCCGTCGCCGGTGCAGTCGGCGAAGAATTTGGCGCGGATGGTGTATTCTTCCTCCATGAGGTTGCGGACCACGCGGACCGAGCGGAGGGTGCGGCGCCCGTCGGGGAGGGCGGCGGTTTCGGCGGCCACGAGGTCGGCATCGAGCAGGAGGGTGAGGTTGGGTTCGAGGATGGCCTTTTCGTAGAGGAGGAGGTCCCACTGGGAGTAGGAGCGATGGGGGTTGCGGACGGCGTCCGCGAGCTTGAGTTCCTCGATGAGGCCGGATTCGCGGCGTCCGGGGCGGGTGCCGTGGCAGTCGGCGCCGACGATGTGCATCTTGATTTCGCTGGAGGCATTGCCGCCGAGGACGGAGCGGTCCTGGACGAGGACGACTTTGGCGCCGTTGCGGGCCGCGGCGAGTGCGGCGCAGAGCCCGGACATGCCCCCGCCGGCGACGAGGAAATCGGTATCAAGGACATGGGTGGTCATGGAAATAGTCTCGCTCCGGAGGGAGGGACTCAGCAACATGGTGTTTGGTGAAACCGTTGACTGAAAAACAGGGTTCGGCAGGCCGGATGGGGCAAAGTCGCGGGGTGTTTCCCTGGGACGCGGAGCGCGTCCCCTACAAAGTTTCTTTGGTGGGGGAAGTGTGTCCGGCCGTATGACCACCCTGAAAGATGTGGCGAAGGCGGCGGGGTTGTCGGTTTCGGCGGTGTCGTATGCGCTGCGGGGGGCGCCGAACATCCCGCCTGCGACCGTGGAGCGGGTGCGGCGGGTGGCGGAGCAATTGGGGTACCGTCCCCAGCCCCGGGTGGCGGAATTGATGGCCCATATCCGGCGGGGGAGGCCGGTGGCCGCCGGGGAACGGCTGGCTTTCCTATGGATGGATGCGCCGTGGAAGAAGCGGGCCTTTCATACGTTGTGGGCGGGGGCGCGGGAGCGGGCCGCGGAACTGGGTTTCGGGATGGAGGAATTCTGGCTGAAGGAATCCGGCATGACCCCGGAGCGCCTGCACGGGATCCTGCGTGCCCGGGGGATCCGGGGGTTGGTTTTGTCCCCCTTGGTGGGGGCGGACCACTTTGAGCTGCCCTGGGATTGGTCGCCATTTTGCGCGGTGATCCTGGGAAATGCGGCGGGGAATCCGGAACTGCACCGGGCGGGGCACCACCATTTTTCCGCCATGCGCGAAGCGGTTCACCATTTCAGGGAAGCGGGACACCGGCGGATGGCCGCCCTGCTGCCCCGGTCTGTTGACGAACGTGCGAAACGGGCATGGTCGGGGGCTTTTCTGGCGCATCGTCCTCTCCCGGCATCGGCGCGCCGATGGCTGTGGGTGGCGGATGGGGTGGTTCCAAAGGCCGTGGCCCGCTGGTGGAGGAAGCTTTCGCCCGGGGCTTTGATCACCACCCAGACATTCTTGCCGGCGCTCCCGCCCGGGGCGCGGAAACGTCCCTTGCTGGTTTTGGATTGGACGCCCTCTGCGGGCGGGTTGCCGGGGATCGACCAGATGGAAGCTTCCATTGCGGCCCATGCGGTGGATCTGGTGGTGGCCCGGCTCCAGCGCAATGAAGGCGGGGTCCCGGCGGTGCCGACCCAGCTTCTGCTGCCGGGACGATTGGTTTAGAGCCTATCCGGATAACCCGCGTGACCCCAGCCCGGAGGGTGATGGCGGCACCTGCCCGCCCGCTTCGTCGTCCCTCCCTTGCGTATCTCGTTCCGATATGCACGCTCGCTCCTCCTCGGGTTCGGGCAGGTGGCACTCATCTCCCGGGCCACGGGGGTTATCCGGACAGGCTCTTAGGCGCGTGCGGTGGATGCGCTTATTGCGGGGTGGTTTTATGGGATAGCAACTTGAGAGTGTCAGTTGAGGTGTCCCACTGGAGTACGGCTTCGTAGTCGATGGGGTCCTCACCTTTAAGCACGCTGTAACTCAGGCTGAATTCCAGGGCGTCGCCCTTCCATCCGGTGATTTCGGTGTAGAAGCCCATGGCTCCCACAATGTCTTCCATTTTCCGGCCCAGGCATTTCACCACTTCTTCCTCCGTGATGGGGTGGAGTCCCTTGCCGTGGACCCAGATCCAGACGCTGCTGAGTTTCCGGTTTTCCAGGATGCCGAGCGCGACCCTTTCCTTCGAGGGATGCCAGATGGCGGCGGAGGCGACCTCGGTATTGCCCCAAGCGGGGCTGAAACTGGCATTGCTTCCGTAGCCGAGGATTTCCTCGCTTTCATCATGGGTGTCGATGAGGCAGGGCAATCCGTAACGTTCGTAGACCACCCAGCGCTTGTTGGCGCTCGGGCTGACCATGTTGTTGGTGTAATCGCGGTTGAGCAGGGCGATGCCGCGGCGCGCCATGTTGACGAGTCCTTCGTGTTCGCTGCCCAATTGGGCTTTCAGGGCGGCGGTGTATGCGGGGATGCGGTCCTTGGGGATGGCCTGCCAGCGGCTGCCGATGGCGCGGGCGGCAAGCCGGCGGACCGAATTGCCCTCGAGATTGAGCAGGGGCAGGCAGGCCTCGGGCACCCGCGGGTCGAGCGAGGTTTGCAATCCCCGGATGGCCTCGAGGCGGACCTCGGCGTCCGGGTTTTTCAATTGTCCGAGGAGTTGGGTGATTTCAACCTCCGGGCCGGTGGACTTGGAGCACCCCAGGCAAAGAAGGGAGGCCAGGAGCAGGATGAGGCATCGCATGCCGAGATCTTAACAGGAAGGCTGAGAAAGGGCGCCCCAAAATTATTGGTTGGAATGAAGAAAGACCTGGTGTGCGGATGTTGGCCGGCGCACCGGGGTCATTCGGCTTCCGCCCTTTGATCAATAGGGGAGCGGGAACTGGGCGGTGAAGGCGTGCACCTTCTTCGCGATGGCGTGGAGCGCGTCGGGGTTGGCGCGGTTCTCGATGCCCTCGTGGATCCAGTCGGCGATCTGGAACATCTCTTCCTCCTTCATCCCCCGGGTGGTCACCGCGGGTGTGCCGAGGCGGATGCCGCCGCCCTTGAAGGGCGACTGGGTGTCGTAGGGCACGGCGTTCTTGTTGCAGGTGATGCCCGCGAGGTCGAGGGCTTCCTGGGCTTCCTTGCCGGTGACGTTCTTCGGCTGGAGGTCGACGAGCATGAGGTGGTTGTCGGTGCCTCCGGAGAAGATGGTGTAGCCGTTCTTCTTCATGCCTTCAGCGAGCGCCTTGGCGTTGCGGACGACCTGCTGTTGGTAGGCCTTGAAAGGGGGCTGGAGGGCTTCCTTGAAGCAGACCGCCTTGGCGGCAATGACATGCATGAGCGGGCCGCCCTGGGCGCCGGGGAAGAGGGCGGAGTCGATGCCCTTGGCCAGTTCCGCCTTGCAAAGGATCAGGCCGCCGCGGGGGCCGCGGAGGGTCTTGTGGGTGGTGGTGGTGACAAAGTCGGCGTGGGGGAACGGCGACGGATGGAGCCCGGCGGCGACGAGGCCGGCGATGTGGGCGATGTCGGCGAAGAGGAAGGCGCCGACCGAACGGGCAATTTCACCCATGCGTGCGAAGTCGATGATGCGGGAGTAGGCGCTGGCGCCCACGGTGATCATTTTGGGTTTCTCGCGCTGGGCGACCTCGGCGAGTTCGTCGTAGTCGATGAGGCCGGTGTCCTTGCGGACGCCGTATTGGACAAACTGGTAGAGTTTGCCGGAGAAATTGGCCGGGTTGCCGTGGGTGAGGTGGCCGCCGTGGCTGAGGTTCATGCCGAGGATCTTGTCACCCGGTTGGAGGACGGAGGTGTAGACGGCAAAGTTGGCCTGGGAACCGGAGTGGGGCTGGACGTTGGCATGGTCGGCGCCGAAGAGCTGCTTGGCGCGGTCGATGGCGAGCTGTTCGACTTCATCGACAAATTCACATCCGCCGTACCAGCGTTTCTTGGGGTAGCCCTCGGCGTATTTGTTGGTCAGGCAGGAGCCCTGGGCCTCCATGACGGCGCGCGAGGTGAAATTTTCCGAGGCGATGAGCTCGATGTTTTCTGTTTGGCGCACGTGTTCCCGACCGATGATGGCGGCGATGTCGGGGTCCGACTGGGCGAGGCTGGGGATGTGGGTTTCGGTGCTGGTGGGGGGCTTGATGGTGTCCATTTTTTCGATTCTCCGGGAGTGTCTTCCGCCCGCGAAGGGCGTGTTGAGCCAAACGTCCAAAATGCGTGAGGCCTGGCGGGGGGTCAATTCATTTGCGCCCAGGCAAAGGATGTTGGCGTCGTGGTGCTCGCGGCTGGCCCGGGCGGTGTCCTCGTTGTGGACCAGGGCGGCGCGGATGCCGGGGAACTTGTTGGCCGACATGCTCATACCGATGCCGGATTTGCCGATGAGGATGCCGCGGTCGGAGCGGCCGGCGAGGATTTCGCGGGCGACGGCTGCGGCGAAGTCGGGGTAGTCGGTGGATTCGGCCGAGTGGGTGCCGAGGTCGTGGGTGGTGTAGCCCGCCTTGCCCAATTCCTGGAGAAGGCGTGTTTTGAGGGTATAACCGCCGTGGTCGGCGCCGAAGGCGACACGTCGGATCCCTTCCAGGATGGGGGCGGGGCCTTTGGTCGCGGGGCGGTTTTTCAGAAGGGCCTTCAGGGCGGCCTCGGTGGCGTGGTAGATCTGGTCGCGGGTGCGGCGGTAGACGGACTCGCTCTGTCCGATGGGGTCGTCCACTTCGCGTTCGTCAAGGGGGAGGTTTTCCTCGAACTCCCTGATGAGGAAGGTTTTGTCTGCGGCCTGGGGATAAAGCATGAGCATGCTGTCGAGGTGCCCGTAGGTCATGACCAGGATGGCGTCGGCACCGTCGACAAGTTCACGGGTGACGGGTTTGCTGCGGAGGTCGGAGATGTCGATGTCGAGTTCATCCATCACCCGGACGGAATGGGTGCTGGGAGTTTGGCCGCAGGCGGCGCCGATGCCGGCGGATTTGATGCGGATGGAGTCGTCATCGCCGGCGAGATGGCGTGCGATGCCCTCGGCCATGGGGCTGCGGCAGACATTGCCTGTGCAGACGAAGAGCAAACGCATAGAGAAGGGGGAAATTAGCACGGGACGGAGGCCCCGCAAAGCATGGAATCAGGGTGCGGGGTTGGCGGGCGGGGGTTGGCGGCGGACTTGGATGGCAGTGATGCCGTCGACGGCCGCCTTGAGTACGGGATCGGCCAGCGGGGGCTTGGGCGGTTTCTCGGCCTCGGCATTGAGAACCTGGGAACTGATGTCCTGGTTGAGGCGGGGGAGGGGGTCGGGTTCGGCAAGGAGGGAAGCGGCACCGGAGCGGTAGGCGGCGGTGAAGGCGGTCCGTTCCTCCGTGGTGGCAACTTCGGCGAGGATATCGGGGGCGATTCCCGAGGCGAGGAGGTCGGTTCCGTCGGAAGCAAGGGCACGGGCGGTGGCGAGGCGGAGGAATCGCCCGGACTTGAGGCGGGTTTCCCGGAAGAGGCCGCCTTCCCCGGCGGTGGCCTGGCCGACGAGGAGGGCCCCGGCCTCATGGCGGAGGGCCCAGGCAAGGGCTTCCGCGGCACCGCGGGTCTCGTGGTTGACGAGCACGAAGAGGGGCATCCACGAGGGGATGTCGAGCGGCTGGCGTTCGGATTTGAAGAGGCGCTGGGGCTGGTTGAGGCTTTGGAGGGTGAAGAGATTGCGTCCGGGGCTGAGGAAAAGTCCGGCGGCCGGGGCGGCACCCGGGAAGTTGTTCGGGTCGGTGAAAAAGCGGAGGTCGATGATGATCCCGCCCGGCTTGGCGCTTTTCCAGAAGGACCATTCCTTGACGAGCCTTTCCAGTTCGGCGGGTTCGAAGGAACGCGGGCGCCAATATGCCGCACCACCCGGAAGCATCTCGAGGAGGGTTTTGACACCGGATACCGGGCTTTGCGTGGCAGTGCTTGAAATCCGGATTTTATCCCGGGCTTTTTCGAGCACTTCGGGGAGGGTTTCGAGGGTGAGGGGGGTTCCGGCAAGGGCGGGGGATTCGAGATACCCACTGCGCAGGAGATCGATGATTTCCGGGAATTCGGCGGAGCTGGCCCGGGGG